>Ga0307515_10021899_pt1 | contig 11302 bp, 7 predicted proteins | sample 17_EM_MG_FD_194513 | JGI IMG/M metagenome (GOLD analysis project Ga0307515, IMG submission 194513) | Populus trichocarpa ectomycorrhiza microbial communities from riparian zone in the Pacific Northwest, United States - 17_EM | ecosystem: Host-associated > Plants > Roots > Unclassified | place... | reverse complement strand
TGTATATGGAGACCGGTATGATCTTTCTTTTCAGACACGACACAGCTTATGGACCTTGGCCGATTTCAACTCCGGCGGCAGTGCACCTGGGGTACAACACACGGTATGGCATTCGGAGAACATGAGACCCGTGCACGAATGGGTCTAGCATGGTGCCCGATTGATCCCCATGCAGTAAAGCACTTAATTTTTCGCGGATGAACCGTCCCAAACTCGAGGAATCGAAGCAAAATCCACAAACGACCGATGTCTCTAGGTGAGTCTGCAACCGATGGGATATGGCCCAAACGCGCACCATCCTATATCCAGGCCTGTGGTAGTTGCGTCGAAGGTCTGTACCCTCCCCTCTTCCAATCACCCTTTCGCGATTTTGCTCTGGGACCTCATCGTGTACCCGGTCCAACCCTGGAGAGTCAATAAATCTGCCTGTCTACAAGTCTTCAAGATACGAGAGTAAACGGACTCACCTTATCGTTCAGGCACGCCCTTCGCACCGAGCAAGTTCAACTCCAGCCACGATATTCCTGCGGCCATCCCACTTCCATAACTCACAGTCACCTTGCTCTTACCCTCCAACTTAAGATTGCCCGGATCCCTTCGTCCAGGGACACCGGTTTCGAGTTCTTCGAGAATCTGGTCGTAGGTTTTAGATGTCGTTTAGATTACTTCAGACGAATTATTTGTTTTTTTGGGGGTTGGATGGGAGTGATGACAAGCTAGGGATGTATCCGGACGAAAGCCCGGGGCAGGGCCCGGGGCGCCAGGGAATCGGAACCGGAATTAGCGGGGTTCGGCGGAGAGAGGAAAATGCACATGGTGTTCCGTGCGAGCACAAGTGTCGGGACTGGTTCCGAGGTTGAGTCGAATTTGGAACTGTTCGGCACCATCTGCTCATAACCTAGAGCTCGAGTCATTGCACCGAACACAAGGTTGGAAGACGGGAAGAGAATACTAGGCCGGCTCAGGGGTTGAGGTCAGGGCATACGAAAAGACTCTTTGACACCCAAATTCGATTCCCTGGCTGACTCAGGGCCACCATCAAGCACGCTCGAGGTTGTGACAGAACCGTACGCAGAACAGCCACTGTCAATGGTTATTCGTCACGCGTCACGTTTCACTTCCGTTCGCCCCAGCCCCAGTGACCCCCGCTCAGTTTGTTGTACCTGAGCCGGTCTCTCCACCAAGTTTGTACCTACGCCGGCTCTTCAGTGTACACCTTCCTCCCGGCGCACCGGCCCACGACAGCTCGTGGGCTACACCACTTCTTTCCAGGCTTCATTCTACATCTGCTCAGACCGCACCGCTCTCCCCATCGGCCAACCGCACCCAAACACGTATAATCACTCATGGAGGGAGCCGCAAAAGACGATAAGGAGTCCCCACTACTGAAAATCGATCCCAAGTGGTATGTTCAATGCCTTAGTACCTTGCTTTGGTCCCCGAGTCTTGCTGACCAGGCCCAGCCTCCAGGATGCTCTTAGAACTTTCTTCCAACCCATCAAGACCGATGATCCTCGCCTCGACTTCTACACCATGTACAAGAGGGAGGCGACCGAGTACGATACCGACTACGTCAAGAAGTACGACGAGGATCTCAACACCACCTTGATATTCGTGCGTTGTATACTATCATCCGCTCCTGCGATCTATCTCACTTGTTCTCATAGGCGGGTCTGTTCTCTGCCGTCAGCTCAGCTTTCGTCATTGACGTCCACCCGAACCTCCAACCCGATCCTAACGAGCAATCCGCTGTCCTCCTCCGTGCCATCCTCCTCACTCTCAATCAGTCCGCCATCTCCGGCGAGACCCCCACCGTTCCACCCGTTCAGCAGAGCCCGCCAAGCGAGATAGTCACCGTCACCTGTCTCATGTACGCGAGCCTTATGATCTCCCTGCTCTCCGCGTTCGTCGCCATGCTGGGGAAGCAATGGCTGAACCGATACTTGCGGAATTCGGGCGGGTCGATGATCGAGCGTTGTGGAGACCGTCAACGCAAATTCAATGGACTCAAGAGATGGCCATTACATTTCTTTGTCGAGAGCCTTCCGGTGATGCTCCAGGCCGCCCTCCTCCTTCTCGCCTGTGGACTCTGCCGACACATGTGGTCCATCAACACCCCCGTTGCATGCACCCTCATCACCCTCACCGCCGTCGGAGTCACATTTTACATCGGAATCGTGATCGCCGGCATGTCATCGTATGCGTGTCCGTCCCAGACACCAGCATCCATCGCTCTCCACGGTCCATGGAAGAAGGTTCGACGTGGGGTCGCCTCCCTGATTGTTCGCTTCAGGTGGGTGCTCTCACGGGCCCACCGGATATGGAAGCGCGGAGTCCGGTCGCTCTTCCATCGCCAGTCTCAACCGGCGATTCCGCTCGAGGTCGTACGGGTTCGCCGACCTGAACCGCGGTTAGAGTCAAAGAATATTGCCATGATTCGCAGAACGAACGCTGATGACGTGCAATGCGTGTCATGGATCGTCGAGAACATCACGGACCCAGAGGCACTGGACGCTGCTCTCCCGCTCGCTGGGGAGATCCAATGGCTCGATTGCGGGGTCGATTTCAGGCCCGTTTATTATCGGATTGTTTCTACGTTCATGTCGTGCTTCGATCCCACTAGGACAGTGTACCCCGGGTCAAGGGACAGGGCGTACTACTCTGCACGGGCAATGCTCTGGATCGGCATTCTTGCGGTGTTTCACGGCCCCGCATACGGAATCCACAACCTCATGCCACCCAGCAAATACACAACCCGAGCTCCTGACCCTGACCTCGAACATCTCCTGGGGTTCATCGCTTTGGATCAGGGATTCGCTAGTGACATCGAATGGCTTCTCAGGATCAACCCAGGCTGCACACCCCTACACTCACAGTGGATTTCAAATCTACTCTTGTATTATTCCCAGACTATCAACATCGAAATAGATCCGGGTCTTGTTTCCGGAGCACACGAGATCAAGACCACGCCTCTGGACGCGAAGCTTAACCGGCTCCTGACATGGTGCACCTTCCTTGGATCGCCTGTTGAATCAGAGATGCTGATGATCCAAAACAAATCGTACGGCATCTCCTATCTTTGCTCCTCAGGTTGCTCACTGCTCTTCACTAGTGGCTACATGCGGTCTGTCCTGAATCGATTATCCAAAGCAGTCATTTCGGCAATCGATGGAACCCCCGCTCAACGAGCGTTCATCCCGCACGTGCTACACGACTTGATCAAGTTGGAACACCGCCCGGAGTACTTGACAGAGATTGTATATCGGTGGTGCTCCGTGATATACGAGAAACACGAACGTATTCCGGATTGGGAGAGCCTCCCCCTCGTCTGTTTGGAGATTGGTTTCCGTCACCTTGATTTTCAGACTGGGCTTATCGAAGCCATGCTCACTCACACCGAACACCACCAAGGGTTGGTTGATATGGTTTTCAAGAGTCAGGAAAGTGAATCGATCGCGGATCTCCTCCACGCCTGGACTGCGAAAGGCAAGTGCGGTGAGCAGGCACCTGAGTTACTCAACTTCTGTCCAGCGCACCTCGTTGGTCTTCAAAACCTGGTACCATTCTCCCCACGGTTACGGCGGCTTGCCATACGCTCCGTCGAGCTCGCCGGTTACGAGGGATTCAAGGGGGTGGGGATGGAGGGGTTTATCAGATTGCTGGACAACCTCCATGTCACAGCCGAGGATATGGACGATAAGCTCCGTTGGGGAGGACTCCTCTTGGATACTATCCAATCCCCTGAGGGAGCTCAACACTTATCCCATTCGTACTGGGAGCTCCTGGTGGAGCTTGCAGTTCAGATGCCACTGGAGCGGGAACTCGACCTCGCACACAGTCTGGAAATCATAACATCTCTCACCGAAACGAAGGAATGGAAAGGGTTGGAGTGTTGGGTAGGAATTGTCTGGATGCTGTTGCCGGAGGGGTTGGATCCGGGGGAGGGGGACTTGGGACATTCGATGACACTTCTATTCCGCCAACGACCCGGGGCTGTACAGAAGCTCGAACAATGGATGGAACGGTGGAGCCAAACGGTCGGCAAGGGCGTACCTGAGTCGTTTAAACAAGCCCACGAACGTGCGCATGAAGCGGCCCAACGGGATGGACCGTAAGTTTCCCTTCGCACTCACCGGATGTGCCCTGCCGAGTCTCATGGAGTTTCGTTTATTTTAGACCAATTCCATCTACCAATGAAGAAACTGAAGGACCCGCCCATGCACCACCACCCGTCCCTTTCCAACCGTCTGGAGGAAACGAGTTCTGGGAGTTGCTATCGTCCTAACATTTGAACAGTACGATTGTTCGCATTCATCCATTTACTTTAATCCCACCAATCGAAGAACTCCCGGCGCATTAAGACCACCCTTTGTGGCGTTGCCGTTTTTGAACCGCAGATTCGATGTGACTGATGTAGCATTCTTCTGCCTGTAGTTGTCGTCTGTTCCATGTTCCTTATCTCTCTTCATTACTTCTAATGTGACGAGTGCTATTTACCGCACGCTCCCAGGCCTTTTGCATCCCAACCGATTGTGTCGACGTCGAGGCCCTGGTAACGAACGACTTCAACCTGTCGAGGCGGTTGTTGAACGTTGAAGAATTACATCCTCCACCGTGCAATCAATCCTGAACTTGAAGTCGAATCAAGACCTCTAGAGCCAGCAGCGACGCCCGCGGTGGCCGTGAGTTCTAGTTCGCTGAATGCTACGAGCTCGAATTTTGGGCAACAGACAAAGCGAGCATTGGTTTTGGTGATCATGATGTGGGTCGTGGCCGATTATGAGCCATGGGAGAGCACTGTCAGTGATGCCGACCGGTCAACATTTAAACGTTCAACACTCGGACTGCCAGGTCACGGCTTTCGAACGGGAACAGCGGCTGGGAACGACCGACTTCGTATGGAATCGCAGGTTTGGGAGGCGCTTGCAGTGAACGGCGTACGGATCGAGGATCCTGGCAATCTCTCAATATGAGAGGATGGAAATGAGATTCTGTGTACTTCAATGGTCCGTGGTTTTTAGGCCACCCGAGTCCAAATCGCAGCTCGACCCTAGGTATCGATGAGTGACCTCTTCTCCGGCGCTTCTTCGTATCTTTTTCTTGACTTTACCGGTGTTACACACCCGGTGGTTCGATGGGCTCCCGCGTATACTGTGCACAGTCTATGGGTTTGATTTGTACGACGAGACAATAAAGATAGGCAGAAACCGTAGAATATACGATCCCACACAAAAATCGGGTGATGCTCGAGGGAAAAAGGCGAGAGACGGGGAAAAAAGGAGGGATGACAAAGGAGCCCCAAAGTGGAACGAAATAAGGGGCGGACGTGGTATCACCACCAGGGGATCGAACCTCTCGAGGTAAGGCTTCGCGTTGGGCCATTGAGCCGATAACCGCTCGCCCTCATCGATCCGAACACGGAACCTCCATGCGAGACCGCCAGCTGCAGTCCTGGTGGGAAAGTCATATCACATCCAGCCCCGATTCCAATTTCCATGGAGTCAACGGAGAAGATAACCATGGAATCCTTCCCGATGCAGTAGAAGCTCGGATCGACACGATCCGCGTATATCCGAAATTAACTGCGAGCGTGTGCTGCGTGATGAGGTGGGCGTGGTGAGGGACGAATGGGCGAAATTTGAAAAGATGGCGGGATTGGTCGAAGAGTGCCAAGAAAAAGATGACTCGCCTTGATCGTAACTAGCTGACAATCGAGACGGAGAGACAGCGTAGAAGATATGAGATATTTGGGAACCATATGAGTCTGGGACTTTTTCCAGGCCGCAGCAACAAGTGGCTCGAATATCAGAAACCAATCAATATAATGTGCGACAATTGGAGCGACGTGAGTGGGATAAGTGAAGATGAAGTTGTGAGCACGGAGGTAGGGATGCGTCCAGACGAGAGCCCAGGATGTAGTTCGGGGTTGGTACCAAGGAATAGGAACCGGAATTAGCGAGGGCGGGGAAAGGAGGGAGTAAAATACACGACACCCTCCGCGAGCGCGAGCGTCAGGATCGGTTCTAAGGTCGAGTCAAACACCATCTGCTCGTGGCCCAGAGCTCGCATCATTGGGCTGAATGTAAGGTCTGAAGACGGAGACATAAATACCCTGTGTGATGCCTCCATCGAGAGGAAAATTCTGGGTCAGCTCACCCGTTGAGGCCTAAGGATGAACGAGAAGATTCTTCGACGTTCAAGCCGATTCCCGGACTGATATGGGCTGGAATCCAGCCTGGAATTCAAGGACAAGGGGCGTAGAGGGAGGACGCCGTCGAATATGTTCGCCGACCCTGCCGTTCATCAGCAACCTCGGAGGCAATCCGCAACGTATTAGTCTCTGGTGGTCTGGCGCCGGAGTGTCAACAAGTTGGTGATGGCATGGTGGCGCCGGGCGCGTTCTCAGATCCCAAGTGTTATGTACGAGGCGCAGACGAGTCCATTTGGTGAAGGGGTTGTATTCGTGGCTGAAAGATGTAGTTCAATGAGGACGCCGATCACTCGGAAGAGTTTTTTTTGCTCACCGCCGGCGCGGCCCTGTGCATTCATTTCCGCCTTCCTTTTGACTTACCTTCCTGATTGCTTCGTACGAGACACATCCCCGAAACACCCATCTGTCACATGTCCTCCACTCGCCTCCTCCAATAATCAGACCCCCCGCCGAGAGGCAACTGTGGGACTGCTCGAACTAATGAATAAGATTCCCTTGGATTGAGACTCGTCGTCAGGATCCAGATAAAAATCGGCCCGGCCAGGAGATGTGCTGGGTCCGGTGCGCCCTAGTTTCTCGCGTGGAGTCGGCCCCTTGAGAGAGCGAAAATAGCTGGAGTTACAAGTCCAAGGTTGATGAGGGAGGACGATACGAGAACCTTCAGCAGCTTCGCCGACACCACATCGCCAAGGTCTATCTCCTCCAATCCTCCATGGCGCATAGCGATAAGCACAGAGCGGTCTTGAATGTCAATAACTTCAATGTGCTTCGCGTCACCCGCCCAACGAGGGGAGTTAGAGGATGCAGGACCGCTGTCTCCGTCATCACCCCATATAGACCCAGACCGTTAGAACCGGCCATCAACAATCGCGACTACCGTGCCGGAGCCTGGGTTGTAGAGGGATTAGGATAGAATATACACACCTTTCTAACCAACCCGCTCTTCACAAGAGATCTTCATGAACGAAAACAGACGCTGTATATTCACCCGGCGCCTCTGTTTTTCATTCAAGAACCTCTTCACGATGTGATTCAAAGTCGATAGGAACTCTGTGCGTGTTTTCCTTTCAAATCCTTAACCTGATCTGTATTCATGCGAGCATCGGGCGAATTTCACCAGGGTAGAGGCACGAACCTTCCTGTTATGATCCTCGTGAACTTGACGCAGCTTCCCTGTAAAATAGATAAGTATAATACAGCTGTGTATCCGAGTACTGCAAGGATCCGCTGAGCAATCGCCTCCCGGAAAGAAGGACACCCTGGACATACCTCAAAGGTCACGCGACCAGTGCACCAGGGTCGCGAGCACCGCTCCCTATACACGCTCATCACCCTCGTCCTGTTCCCATGCGTAGAATTGCCGCGCACGGTTCGTCCCAGGTAGTGTTTCGTTGTATGTTCTCGAATTTTTCGCTCCAGTTGTATTTGAACACTCGCGTTTTCGAGAAATTTACGGCCAGTTGAACGTGTCCCATGGGTAATGGGGGGGAGGTTTCCCTCGCGTCGGAGATTAGGACAGTAATGGAGCTTGAAACCCAAGCCGTATCTAGGAAATCACGACGAACCCGACGATAATGGACTGGAATACAGTTTGCCTCCGCTTTGCGGTGAAGACGCCGAATCTTGAACGGCTCCGCATTATCGTACCGTTTGGCACTTTCTGTGATCTGGGAATGGGCGGTCATGATGTTCAACTCCTCGTAATCGAGTAACTTTGGAAATGTGCAGGGCCCAAACCTATCCGATACGATGTGCGGCGCTCCGGTCAACGACCACAACGCTGGTGGAAAAAAAACGGCTTACCGAGCAGTCAGCGAGTCGCGAACAACAGGTTCCCTCGATCCTCTCGCACAGTCTTTCGACCGGTGGCAATATCCGCTAGGACAAATGATAATCATGGTCTGTTGCCCGGGGGAAGACTCGAAGAAGCTCGGGTCCAGAGACCAGCACATCAAAGGAAGCGCGCGCGAGGGACCGTACCTATTCTGACGGCCTCAGTACATTTCACGCTTCTTCGCGTTTTACCTTTTATGGTAGTTTGTTCCCACTGCGTTTTTTCCTCATCCTTTAGATGATCTTCAAGCTGTAGTCGCTGATCTTCCTTTGCTGAGGATCATAGTTTCCAACACCGGGAGCCAGCTCCCATCTATACAACTGCGACAAAGGTACCCAGTGGGGAGGTATCATTCCGTCCGCACGAAAACAAACACGGTGTATACTACTTTGTACAATTTAGATGTGTGGGTGCTACGTCAGGGCAAAGCACATCACTCTCCTTCCACAATTTCGCTCTGGGGTCTCATCGTGTCCGGTCAATCTGCCTGTCCACAAGTCTTCAGGCTTCAAGACACGAGAACAAATGGATGCACCTCGTTCAAGGCAATGCCCTTCACGCCGAGCAAGTCCAACCCTAACCTCAACGCTCCTGCGGTCATCTCACTTCCGTACTCATGGCCGCCTTGCTCTTACCCCCCAAGATCGCCCGGGTCCCTTCCGGTCCACGGACAACTTTTCGAGTTCTTCGAAAAGCTGGTCGTAGCTTGTCGTATAGGTTTCTTCGGATAAAATATTTGTTTTTGGGGTGAGGAGGTTGAACGGAAGTGATAACGAGTTAGGGGCGAGGCCTAGGGTACCAAGGAATCAGAACCATAATTAGCGACGTTCGGCGAAGGAGGGAGGAAAATACACGGTGCTCCCTGCTGCGAGTGTCGGGGGACGGTTCTGAGGTCGGGTCGAACTTGGAACTTTTCGACACCATCTACTCACGGCCTAGAGCTCTGCAGGCTGGAGTCCAGCCTCAAGTCCAGAGGCAGGGAGGGTGCAGAGCTCAGGGTCATTGTACCGAACGTACGCGTAAGGTCCGAGGACGGTAAGAGAATACTGAGGCAAACGGGAAGACTCTTTGATATTCGAAGTCGATCCACAGGTTGACATGTGACACTGACAGGCCACCATCAAGCACGCTCGAGCCCGTGTGCCGAACACACGGAACACGAGGAGAGTACTCGACGAACGAAGTCACCTTCAAATCTGGACCCCATAGGCGACCTCGGAGACAATTTGCGACCGGACAGTTGAACCTCTGTCAACTGAGCGTGCAGACCGTAACAAGGCATGGGCCCGGGGTGGAAACATGCGCTACAACGCATCCACGCGGCACGGAGGTGAGAACACGATAGTTCTGGGTGTGTCTTCGAGTTTCTGAACACGAGGCGCAGTTTACTTAGGCCGCTGCCATTCGTCACGTTTCTCCTCTGTCCGCCCCATCCCAACCTCACCCCCGATCAGCTTGTTGCACCTGAGCCGGTCTCCCTACCAAGTTCGTACCTGTACCAGCTCTTCAACTTCCTCCCGGTGCACCGGCCCACAATAGCTCGTGGGCTACACTGCTTCTTTCTAGGCTTCATTCAGGCTAGACCACGTTGCCCTCCCCATCGGCCAACTGCGCCCACGCACGTATAATCACTCATGGAGGGAGCCACAAAGGACGACAAGGAGTCCCCACTACTGAAAATCGACCCCAAGTGGTATGCTCAATATGTCACCTTGCTTTGATCCCCGAGTCTTGCTAACTGGACGCAGCTTCCAAGATGCTCTCAGAGCTTACTTCCAACCCATCAAGACCGATGATCCTCGCCTCGACTTCTACACGATGTACAAGAGGGAGGCGACCGAGTACGATACCGACTACGTCAAGAAGTACGACGAGGATCTCAATACCACTTTGATATTTGTGCGTTGTATACCATCTGCTCCTGCGATCTATCTCACCTGTTCTCATAGGCGGGTCTGTTCTCTGCTGTCAGCTCAGCTTTCGTCATCGACATCCACCCGAATCTCCAATCCGATCCCAACGAGCAATCTGCGGCCCTCCTCCGTGCCATCCTCCTCACTCTCAATCAATCCGCCATCCCCGGTGAGACCCCCACCGTTCCACCTGCTCAGCAACCCCCGCCGAGCGAGATCGTCACCGTCACCTGTCTCATGTACGCGAGTCTTATGATCTCCCTGCTTGCCGCGTTCGTTGCCATGCTGGGGAAGCAATGGCTGAACCGATACTTGCGCAATTCGGGTGGGTCGATGATCGAGCGTTGCGGAGACCGTCAACGCAAATTCAATGGGCTCAAGAGATGGCCATTACACTTCTTCGTCGAGAGCCTTCCGGTGATGCTCCAGGCTGCCCTCCTCCTTCTCGCCTGTGGACTCTGCCAACACATGTGGTCCATCAATGCCCCCGTTGCATGCACCCTCATCAGCCTCACTGGCCTCGGAGTGGTCTTTTACATCGGAATCGTGATCACCGGGATGACATCGTACGCGTGTCCGTTCCAGACACCAGCATCCACCGCTCTTCACGGTCCATGGAAGAAGGTTCGGCATGGGGTCGTCTCCCTAATTGTTCGCTCCAAACAGGTGCTCTCACGGACCCACCGGATGTGGAAGCGCGGAGTCCGGTCGCTCCTCCGTCGCCAATCTCATCAGACGATTCCGCTTGAGAACGTACTGGTTCGCCAACCTCAACGGTGGTTAAACTCAGAGGATTTTGCCATGATTCGCAGAACGAACGCCGATGACGTGCAATGCGTGTCATGGATCCTCGGGAACATCACCGACCCAGAGGCACTCGACGCTGCTCTCCCGCTCGCTGGGGAGATTCAATGGTTTGGTTGTGGAGTCGATGTCGAACCCATTTATGATCAGATTGTCTCTACGTTCGTGTCGTGCTTCGATCCCAGTAGGACACTGTATCCCGGGTCAAGGGACAGGGCATACTACTCTGGGCGGGTGATACTCTGGATCCGCGTCCTTGAGACGTGTCACCACACGTACGGAAATTTCCACAGACTACCATACGGAGAATACACAACCCAGGTTCCTGACCCTGACCTCGAACATCTTCTGGGGTCCATCGCTGCGGTTTGGGGGAACAGTATTAGTATCGAACGGCTTCTCAGGATCAACCCGGGTCACACACCCCTACACTCACAATGGGTTTCGAATCTACTCTTGCATTATTCCCGCCGGATTACCGACCCCAACACGGATCTGGGTCTTTTTTCCGGAGCACACGAGATCAAGACCACCACGCCT
>Ga0307515_10021898_pt1 | contig 11303 bp, 12 predicted proteins | sample 17_EM_MG_FD_194513 | JGI IMG/M metagenome (GOLD analysis project Ga0307515, IMG submission 194513) | Populus trichocarpa ectomycorrhiza microbial communities from riparian zone in the Pacific Northwest, United States - 17_EM | ecosystem: Host-associated > Plants > Roots > Unclassified | place... | reverse complement strand
TTTGGCACCGCCGCTCGTTACTTTGCTTTTGCCGTATCTTATGCTTTGACGACTTATCATGGCTCCAATCGCTTCCTCCACCGACAATTCCTCCATCCCACTGGCCGACTATTTCTTTATCTCCGGTATCGAGTCCTCCCAGGTTTATGATGACCGAGCGCAGCCGAATGGTGTTGTCGCGCCCCCGGTAGACGTGGATGCCATAATTGAAGAGGATAAAGCACTGGAGACGGAGTCTAGTATTCGACCAATTTCCTCTGAAGGCCTTTCCAATGGAGATAGCACACAACGTAGATCAGCAAGGCTAAGCTTCGAACCTCGCAAGTCTGTCAGCAGCACTATTGGGCCAGATCACAAAAATACTGCAAGCAACAGAAGTAGCACTACAATAAAAGGCATCCAAGTAGGAGGATCTGGTCTCAGTGATGCCGACTTCGAACAGGCGTTGCGAACATTCGCGTCGGAGCGCGAGACGTTCTTGGAGGAGATACAATTCAGTACTGAGGTGACTCCACAGCAAAGCCGGCCGCCGAAACCGCGTCCAAAACCCCAAAGAATTGTGAATGAGGATGTGGGAAATCTTAGATCTAGCGTTGGGAGCATACGGAGGCGTATCTCAACCATGAGCAGCCTCAAACGACAGCCTTCAATGGCACGACAAGGTATGTACAATATTCCATCTGCCACTCAGAGTATCAGAATGTCGAATGGGCTATGAGATGAATTTATTATTTGATTTGCTAATATCTCGCAAGCTTCAATCCGAACTTCCAAGAGACTGAGTGGATATAATTCAGTAATTCCTGCTCCTCAGCCTTTCCAGCCAGCACCAAACATGCATCCTCTGAAGCGGACATATGAGCCTGTACTCCTGGATCGCTACCCACCAAAGAATATGGTCGACGAGCTAAAGCGTAGAAATCCATTCCCAGATTATGTCCCAATGTTTGCTTTTCCAAACGACGTCAATGTCGTTTCGTCCGATGAACGCCCCAAGGCAACCTGGCATGGATTCGCTATGACTAACGGCGACAACTCTAAGCTTCACGGCATATGCTTGATTACATGGCTACCTTTGAACCCCAAGGCTGCCGAAGGACTTGAACGCCAATGCGAGGAATGGAGGAGAGCTAATATGACTGGCGAGCAGAGGGAGTTAGCGAGTAGCCTCGGGGAGCGATTGGCAGGAGAGAGGGCAAAGTTATCCCGACTTCTGGCGAAACTTCCTACAGTGGCATCCGGGTCCGAGGAAAGGGAAAATTTGGAAGACGATATCAGCAATGTTGAGGAGAAAATTGGACTGATGACAGATCTCCTACGACCAGTCAGACATGGTGCAGCTTCCAAGATAGATGGATTGACGGACGGAGAGACTGGCTTGTGGATTCCTCGCGCCTATGGCGTTCTTGGGAGAGATGGCGCTCTTACAAGTTTCTGGAAAGAGTGGTTGAAGGCGGTCGTAGTACCTATGACAAACGGTGGCGTCTTGAGAGTGCCACCAAGCTCACCCAGAATAGGAATGTGGCAGCCTCTCGAACGATACGTCGTCAACCTCTGCGCCGAAGCTTTGAGTCCTATGACTTCAATCACTCAAGTGGAGATTGCGGTGCGAGAGCTTCGCATGTATGCGCGGAAGGAGGCTGTCAACGAGCTTCCAGGATCTCGTAACACTGATCTCTACGCTCTTTTCAGGTCCCTCTCGATTCCAAATATCGTCACTTTGTTCGAGTGCGTTCTTTCGGAGGCCAGGATCATCCTTAGATCTTCGCACACCGCCATGCTTCATCTCGTCAGCGCAGCATTAGCCAACCTCCTATATCCGTTTAAATGGGCCGGTGTTTTCATACCTGTACTTCCGGCTCGTCTCATCCAGGCTCTGGAGGCACCTTGTCCCTATATTGTTGGTATAGACAAGCGGTATGAATCAGTTGAGCTGCCGGACGACGACTTTGTCCTAGTCGATCTTGATCAAGACACAATCGAATCCTATGTTCCACCTATGACCCTTCCTCGACAACAGCGGAGGAAACTTGTTTCCTTATTACAACTGTCAGCTCCTCACCACAATAGATACGGTGTCCCTGTCGGGCCTCCAGTATATGCGCAGGAGGCGTACCCTTTTGATGGGTTTTCTTCTGAGAATCCGTCCATATTTATACATAAACCGCCTCCATCTACTCTCGCGACATATGCTGGGCTCAACTCTGCGTCTTTTGGGACTGTCGTGGGTCCAGGCCCGCCGCCGCTAGTTTTCAATGCTTTCCTCCAGTCAAGGAACGATCAAAGTCGCGGTAATGACAGACCCTCTACTGCATCTACAATCAAGACCGGCTCCCCTCCTAGTCCTAAGCTTTCTCCCATCTCCACCGTCTTCCCACCAGTACCTACTACACCGATTTCACGAAGCGACTCTGGTTACGCGCTACAGGCGAATCTTCGCGAGAAACGATCTGGACATTTCGAAACATCGTCGCGCAGGAGCTCGTCGGTAGGTTCAAGTGATAATTCGGCAAAATTTCTTCCTAATAGATACAAACAGTTTGGATTCGAAAGGGTACCAACACTCAAACGTCCCAGTCAATCTTTCCTTGGCCATGCTCCTAGCGCTTCGACATCAAGTTTGAGTAACGAGATACGCGCGCCATCCTCGTACGCTCCATCAGTTTATGCGCAGTCCACGTTAGCGGCTTCAACAATCATGCCTGGATTCCTCGTGCAACCTGTTCGTAATACTGAGACGGTTCGATGGGTTGAAGGTCACTGCTTACAATGGAGGCTGCATGATGAAAAAACCTCATGCTCGGTATGTGATGAGAAGTCGGACGAAGGAATCTATAGGTGCACTGGTAAGTAATAAGGTTTCCCCTAACGTTTCAATTGTCTGACATCTTCTAAGGCTGCAATGTCTGCGCTCACGGTCGATGCGCCTCTCAAATTTGTGTGGTGTGTCCGACTGCATTCCGCCCTGACCAAGTCCGAGCAGCTTTTGTCCGCTGTTTTGCTAGTCTTCTCTACACTTATCGCCGTTATCTGCATTCAGCTACAGGAGACCAAAAGAAGTCTGGACTGATATATAGGTTCAATATGAACGGTTTCTTAGGAAGCATGCCTCGTGAAAATGCAGAATATATGAGCATGTTGCACCAGACTCAAGGTGAGCCGCGCCAAATGCTTGTAGTATAGGAATTATTAGCTGACGGTATTTTCAGGCTTCAATGAGTTCATCCATGAGCGAGAAAGCAAAAGGTCCGATGATCCATCTATCAAGCTCTTCGATCAAATCATTCTTTCTAAGAAGAACCGCAGTCGCACATCGATATTCCACAAGTCTAGTGAGTCCTGCAATATTTTGTGTCTAGGCTGCTTTCGATCATAACTAAGAACTATCAAGGTACCGACTTTCTCTCTGACACGACGGATCATCTATGGCGTTCAGCAGCAGCAACGCCACCGAATGCTCGCTTTCCTGGAGACTATAGACAAGTCGTGAGCAGAAGTGAGCTCTCATGACATTCATCCCAGCTGAGTACATGTTTACTGATATGGCAATTAGTTCCGGCAAAATTGGACCCAACTCTTATGAAAGAACCACGTGTGATACAAGGAGTACCGCGTATTCCACAAGCAAAAGCACGTCGAAAACCCATACCCTCTATGCTCGGGCCGAATTCTCAACCAAAGACACCACCTTCCTAGATTGTAGGCTGAGGATAAAGCTATCCGCAATCCGGAAGCTCTAGCAGCGCGCCTTCTCTTTGCCCCACACTCTGCCTTTTCTAATACTGTATATTTTAAGCGCCGGAGCTTTAAGGAGTACATTTGGATAGACGGGCTTCGTCCTTGGATATTTGCATTTTGAATGCGATGGGGCGGTAATTTGGAGTGCATTGGTTCTATCGGGATGAAGAAATGCGGTCACATATCTGATGTATCGCGCTGCATTTGGATTCCGCAAAAAGACACGATTTTGTACAGCTTTTGTAATGTCGCTGGCGAAGTGACTCTGCGTCACATCCCGGAAAATTCTCGTCTAACTAGAGCGGGGCTCAGGAGACATGCTCCTTAGAAGACAGTACTGTATAATGAAATATCCTCTCAGCCTGTTCGATTTGATGGTTTATACATGTTAATGGCTGGTGTGGTGAATGCATGAAACGGTCCATACCTGACTAAAATTTAGCGCACCCGCAAGCACGGATGGGCTTGGCAGGATGGCATCCCCTAAACCAACATCACCGGGTTCCCTTCACTCCTCCATCTTATAGCGTTTCGAAACGACTGCACACTCATTCTTCTTTTTCATTTGCAATATACTTCTTCTTTCTCTGTCACTCTTTACAGATAACTTGCGACTGCCTACCTGACCACGTCCACACGACACCGATAACTATCCTATACCCTTGAAAACTCGTAACTTCGATCGAATCACGAATTTCAATCTATCTACAGCTCTCAACATGTTCTCCAAGTCCGCATTTGTTCTTGCTTTCTTCGCAATTGCCAAATTGGCCACAGCTACTCCTCCGGCTTGTCTGCTGGCCGCTATCAAGTACGTTGGGCGGTTCCGACATTCTTTGATTAAACAAACATTCTCGACTTAATATGAACTTACTTTGTTTTAGCACCCAGGATGACCCATCTAAGATCAGCAACATCTGTAAGAGCTCAAAGATGGAGCCCACCATCGTCAGCTACTGCGGCGACAACACTCAACAAGCGCTGAGCGACTTCGCGAGCGTGTGCAAGGGCGTCGGTGTTACTGTTTGTACGTGTCATCCACCCTCCGAACCTCTCCCATCACTACCACCACCACTACAGCCACATTCGCAAGTAATCATGCTGACTAGTCCACAGCCTCCGCCGCTCCTTCCGCTTCAGGAACCCTGTCCGCCAAATCCTCCGGCATCGCCAGTATGAACGCCAGCATACCGCTCACAACCGCTCACGCTTCGACCAGTGTCCTCGTCTACACTACCGCCTCGTTTGACTCGTCATGCTCGTGCACCAAGACTGCCGCTATCACCACCACCGCTGTCTCCGGCCCTACTGGTGTTGTCACATCCGGCACAGCAACCGGCACTGGGGCCCTAGTTCTTAGCACCGGGGCGGCCGGCAAGAATGAAATGGGCCGGCTCGCTGCTGTCGCTGTCGTAGTTGGTGGGCTGTTTGCTGCTATGTAAGGAAACATAGCGTGTCTAGTCTGGATATTAGGGATGCGATGGGGATTGGTGAGAGGGCTTCCAGGTGGCTATAGATGAGGGTGCGGGAAGCGAGGTTTGTAAAATAGCATATTGGCTATTCTGTTATCCTGTAGGCATATCTGGGCTGGCTTTTTGGGCTTAGACGCGGCCTTGGAGGCTGCGGCGTCGTGGTCTTTCCTGCCTGTCTGCTACAATTAGTTTCGTGAGCTCTAATTATCATCATCCAAGATTTTAGCATGTTAATCCGCTGTGTATACATGTGAAGTGGCCCCGTTATAAAAGAACGATGGATATATGTGCCGTTGATATTGGTCAGGAATCGAAGGATGCTAAAATAACATGGTTGGTATTTAGCAGGGTGGTATCATGCATTATATCAGTATCGGACCCCTGTCACTTCCATACTAAAGATACATTAGTAATTCATTCAACGTTAAACCCATTGTTTTATGTCTCTGACGCCTTCTCTATCTGCAAATTCACCAGCCTCTCCATATGCTTAATCCACTTCTCTGCAAACCCTCGATCCGTGAAACGGAGAGCTGATTTTCGGGCACGGGTTCGTATCGCAAGTGTTTCGGCAGGAGAGAATGAGAGGGATTTTGCAAATGCTTTTGAGTACTCTGAAACGGTACTTGCATGAAATCCTATGTGATTAAATGTTAGTGTTGCCAACTGTGAAAATGGAGCAATGTTCGAACGAAGATCATGGGAGGCGGATAGGGCAATATACCTGTCGGCTCCCCATCTGTGTCTACTACTATGTCAAGCTTTGGACCGCCGGAGTCGTTCACTACACTGATAAGTCCCGCAGCTTGATACTCCACCACGCCAATGCCGAAGTGCTCATTCCACATGCCATTTACGCCGACGCTGGCGCGTCTTAGCCAGCCAAGGACCTGCGGCCACGTGGCGTCGCAGACGAACTCGACACTTTCTTTGATTTTCAGCTCGTGTGCTAATAGACGCAGGTTGTACACACGCGTGGCGTCATCGCTATCCCTAACTGAGCCGACGAGCACGAGTTTAGGGGACTCGTTCGGGAAAGAGGGAAAGCCGTTGTTGGACGCTAACAAGTCAGCAAAGGCCTCAAGAATTAATTGGTGATTCTTTTCCGGCCGGAATTGAGCAATGTATAAGAGGTATGGCCCACGCTTGCTCCCGCTCGTGTCGGAGACTTCGATGGCGGATTCTAGCTCTTCCACTGCAACCGGTGGGAACACAACGTCAATGTCTGAGTCGGCATTCGGCGTGCGTCTTTTGCGAGACGGGCCCCAGAGTGATTGAATGTGTGCCCGAGTCCAGGAGGAATTGGTCATGACGACATCAATGGTACTGCCGACTATGCAGTACAGTTTTGCGAATAAGTGCCAGTATTGCCGTTTTACAACACCCTTCCATCCTTCGCCTGCTCCAGCGTTCACACCTTGTCCTCCAGCCGAGAGCGATTCCAGCATGTCGGTGGATATTGTGGGATAATGAACGTAGGCACCGGTAGGGACCGAAGGGAAAAAGAAGTGTGAAAGTGCTAGCGCGAAGGCGTAGCCCATTGTGTCAATAAAGATGTCAGGGACTAGGAGCATAAATGCGTCATAGGCAAGAATAAGAGAGCCCAGAGATTGTCCCAGGAGGGTAAAATGTGGCCATGTGCTGCTAAGGACATAGTGCCTGGTAGAGAGGTAGAGGAAGTGGATGGTTGGAGGATGGAGTTGGATATTAAACCGGTCCTATAGTTATAAGCATCTAAGAATATATCTAAGGCAGTGGTAATTACCTTTACGCGTTTTAAAATAGCTGCTTTGTCCACGTCGTGGTCTCCAGTGTAGACCACGCAGACAGCGTCTGGCCAACGCTTTTGAGTTGCTCGTATAGCAGCCCAAAGAACACGTTCTCCACCTCCACCAGCATTGCTAGCATAACTCATGTCAGGCTCATATGTATAGCAAGGATTAAAGCGCTGCTGCTCACCAGAAAGGATGAAAGAAGCCCACGATACCTTTCCAATCTTGGTCTGCCTTTCCTCCATTCGCAGCAGTGCCCGCGGCGTAGCCCTCAATTTCTTCCCAGTCATCGTCCTCTGCAGATCGAGTTTCGATGTTCTCAGAAGAGTAACTTCGCTGCTCAGAGGCTACTCGGGCTAACAGAAGCTCCCTCCTAGTACGCGAGGTTCGACGAAGATAGTACCCGATGCTCTCTCCGAGAGAGGATAGAATTTTTGGAAGAAAAATGCATGACAAGATAATGGAAACGAGGACGGAGAGTAAAAGAAAAGATACGCTCATTTTTGAAGACACCAAGGGTATCAAGATGCCAAAGAAATGATCGCCATGGGATAGCTGTGTAATTCTTGCAAGTTGATGACAGCCTGTTCCTGCATGTCATCGACTGCCGCTGCTCACCGCGCTCGGGCTGATGACGGAACGAGGCTCTCAGCCGGAGAAAAAGGTGGCCGATATTCATCCGTGCGCCCACTAAGCGAGCGCAGTCTATTTACACTATTTTAATGTAAACAAGACTTATTACCACCCTCACACCTCACAATGCCTTCTTATAAGGTAGTTAAAGTACGTAAACTAGTCGCGCGCCCTTATACACCGCCGTAGGAACTTTTTACGGACTCCGGGATCCTTACTACGCCTTAACAGTGCGGTATTTTATAGGGGAAGCTTTTTAGCGGCCTCCTAATTAATTAAGAGATAATAGGGGCGGTTATAAAGGTCCCGCCTTAATTACAGGTAAGAATCCTTACCTTGAAACAGCTAAGAAAACCTCTATAGCCCCAGTCCTTGCGGACGTAGGAGAGCTCTCGAACGATCCGATATAGCTGCCGTTGCTTCCTACCTCAATAACCCTACTACTACCCTTAACGACAAAGGCTAGCCATAGCCCGACCTTGCCGAATCCACGGGCGTTACTTTACTAAAAATAACATATATTAAAGCCTCTAAATTTTAGGACGTGGAGCCATAAATAGTGCAGAGGGCATAAGGTAGACGAAGGGATAATTAACGCGGTATATAAGGAGGAGCGGGAGCTTACGGATAAACAAGCGGATAGTAGATTAGATTAGAAGGACAAGTTGCTTGCCGTACGGCCTCTGTTACGGTACTGGCAAATTACGGTCACGTAGCTCGAAAGATCGTATAAAACTTCAAGAGGCGCTAATTGTCCTCTTCTTTCTTTTTCCTTAGCTTTAGATCTTCGTTGATAGACAATCCAATCGTACAGGCTTGCATGCATCCTTCTTGCCGTGCTCGTGCCTCGATTAACTAAGTCGCTAACAGCCTCACTCTAAGAATTAGGACGACGTAGTCTTTACGGACGAGTTTTACGCTAGAATTAGTACTTAAACGACAAAGAAGATTAAGCGCAAGATAGGTCCTAAATATAAGTATAAGAAAGAGAACATCTACCACAGGAAGGTCTTTTCTAAGGACGTTAAAGCTAAGGCAAGAGAGAATGAGCACCTCGAGCTTCTCCACGTTTACGTCGTCCTTAGATTAGGCTACCGCAAAATTATTACGTATAAAGTTAACAATAAAGTAAGCAAGATAACTATAAAGGTCTATACTAAGCACGTCCTCCCACAGCTTATCAATGACCTTAAATTAAGAGGCTTAACTCTTTACCATAATAAAGATTTAAGCCACGATTCTAAAGGAACTAAAGCTTAAATTATAAAGCACGATCTCTCCGTTATTAGTTTACTAGTATATTTTCTGACATCTCAATCTTTACGAAGGCCGACGGTTTTGAAAACCGTCCATCTGCTAAAACTGTGAGGTGATAAGCTCCGCACCACTCAGCCACACAAACCTACAAAAGGTAAACGAGTGACTGGCTTGATGCCAGACACGGCTGTGCGGAACAATATATACACCACCTCGTCAATTCCGGTTGTTAGCGCTTTTGATTAAGCCACCAACTAATACGAATTCAGTCTATCCGGCTTAGCAGCTGAATATCAGAAAGAGACTGCCGAACAACCTTACCTAACAGTTAATTTGAAGCTTTTTAACGCCTCTGCCAGCCGCATCGTAATTAGGTGTATTGGTAAACTCCACGCGGTAAGGAACCTAACTTAGGAAGTCTAACACGTCTTCTAGTTTCCTACCCCTCTTCTAAGCTGCCGACGCGTTATTTATAACAATCCTTAACTTAGCCTCTATTACGACCTTCTTTAAGCCTCTATTACGACCTTCCTTAAGCCTCTATTACGATGATTACTAGCTCTTGCGTCCAAATAACCTTTCCGGCGGTGATTAGCTTAAAAATGGCTTTGCTTTTGTCCTAGGTAACTTCGCAGAAGTTAGAAATAGGCCCTTAGATGTATTAATTACGCTGTTAAGACGGATATTAATAGCGGTAGTTATAGATAAGGTTTCTGAGTTTGGGTAAATATTAAGTCTTAGCGCGATTATAAGGGACTTTAGATAGCTCTACAGATTTAAGTATAAAGATGTTTATCTACGCCTGTTATAAGTTAATACTATCCTTACCACTTTTTATACTAAATTTATATATTCCTATAATAAGTTCTAACTAAAATCTTTTAGATTCTATCCTTAAAGGTATCTACTATACCATCTCCTAGGTACGATCCTTCTTATACGGAAGGAACTTTAGAACCTACTTTACCTAATCCTCCTAGAGCTCTACTGCGCCTTCCTAGCTTTAGAAGCTTCTTTAGCTTATTTACTCCTTTCTTACCTAGTAATATAACTGTGCCGAATACTCCCTTTACTCGCTCTACTGTATCTAGTTCTTCTACTCTAACGCCTACTACCCTAAACCGTCGTATTCGCCGAGTAATTGCTTATCTTAATAGACGGGAGAGACGTAAGGAACAGGAGCGGGAGGAGTAAGCTGCAGAACGTATTTAACGTCGCTAATAGCTTCAGGAAAGTAACGCTTAAGCGCTTGTTCCTTACTCCCTAAGATACACAATTAAAGGCCTCTATCGCTACCTTTAAGAACCTATCTCTCGCATTACTATATTAGTTAAGTAACTATATTCTACTATCCACTACATTATTAATAAAGCACAGACCCTAACACGTAGTAGCTATTATAATGCTCTTATATACGGCTCGCTAATTCAGCGTTAACTAGTTAATTTCCTAGAGTTAAATGCTTAGGCGCGTTACCTTACCTACTCAGAGCTTTCCTTTTACGTAGAAGTCCCTTATTCCGACTCTACAGTCGCCCAATATCTTAAGAAGGAGGGCTTTTAACGCTGTGTTGCTTATGTAAAGCCCTAGCTTACTACAGCTTACTATCGCGCCCGGTTAGCATTTATATTGGCCTACCGTTACTTCCAAAAAGAGGATTAGTAGAGAGTTATATAGACAGATAAGGCAGCTATGTATTATAGTGGGCACTAGCGGCTCTATATTATTAGAAGACCTAATAAATAATTTTATCCTAACTACCTCCGTCCTAAGTTCACTAATATACCTTTTTTTTATATATATATATTTTTTTATCCGTTATATTATACTACGTATAATACTACGCATGCAGCCTCTAGGCTATAGCGCTATAGTCCTATATATATAAATCCTTCTAAGGCAGCTTAACATATACTAGTAACTAAGTGGATACTCTGGCCCGTTTTTAAAGTGCTAGGGGAGTACTAGCTATTAGTTTTTTATCCTAGTATTTTACTTACTAATATTTAGTTTATACCAAAATCGCACTAAGGAAATCCTGGCTCTTTTATCTATTTCTACTATATTTTACCATTTCTAGAGTAGAAAAAGCGCTCTAAAAGATAGATTTTTAATATAGTTTTGTATATAAGAATAAGAGAAACCATATAGCTTACTAGCTTAAAAGTAGCTACCAATTACCCCTATATAACTATTTAATTCTATACCCTATTTCTTCTCCTTACTAAAGAAATGGGTAGGGAATTAGTAATTAATAGGTACTTTCCCCAAAAGTAACCTACTAATCCTAGATTTATGTTCTAGAATGTCACGGAACCCCACCGCAGGGGCCTCTATAGGAGAGCCCCGTGCTCTCGCGTACACCTCGCGTACAGCTTATGTCAGCTACGCGTAGGTATATCACCTCCTTACGCCCTCGACCCTTACGATC
>Ga0307515_10021897_pt1 | contig 11304 bp, 2 predicted proteins | sample 17_EM_MG_FD_194513 | JGI IMG/M metagenome (GOLD analysis project Ga0307515, IMG submission 194513) | Populus trichocarpa ectomycorrhiza microbial communities from riparian zone in the Pacific Northwest, United States - 17_EM | ecosystem: Host-associated > Plants > Roots > Unclassified | place... | reverse complement strand
GGATTTCTTACAGTTTTTCTTACCATCTTCTCATTCCCTAGTAGTTGTAGTATCTTAGTATTTTTACTAGGAAACTATAAACTCCTAATTTAGGGGTTTATAAACTACTAGGACATAGCTACTAGTACATATTAAGCTGCCTAAAAAAGGATTTATGTATATAGAACTATAGCGCCATAGCCCAGAGGCTGCATGCGCAGTATTGTACGTAGTATAATACAATGGATAAAAAAAATAAAAATAAAAAAATAAAAAAATAAAAGACTAGCGTTTAAATTAGCTAGATAGAGGTTTAAACTTATAGGTAAAGTTAAGCTAAGAGTTAACCTAAAGTACCTAGTATATTATATAATAGTATAGATTATATATATAAATAACATATGCGATATACACAAGAATATTAAAAAAAAAAAGAACTAGAAGTACCCTATAAGGATATATTAGGCACTAAATAAACAATAATATAGGAATGCTAAGTATATAAACAGATAGCATTTAATAGAAGTTTAGGAATTAGGAGACTTAATACTTTAACTAAAAAGATTCCTTATAGAAGAATACCTAAATAGATAATAATAGTGGGAATACCTAGAGAATATATATTTATAGTATATTAAAGATAAAAAGCAAATAAGGTATTAGCTAAAGAATAAGCTAAATATAACAGGATTAAGCAGCTAATAGTTAGGAAAAGTAAAGGCCTATAAAATTAAAGGGAGCCAGTAGTAGAGCCTTAAACCCTTAAAGAAATTTAAAAATAATACCTAAATTTATAAGTTAATTAGCGAGATTAACAATTTAAAGTATTAATAGATAGTAAAGTAATAAAGAACTATATCTTACTAGCAGTAGTAAAACAGATAGGACTGCCGCATAGATAAAAAGAGTACCCTTATCTATTAGTGATAATTTTAGGAGATCTAATAGCCTATAGAGGAGGTATTATTAATCTTAACAGGACCTATTTAAATAACCATTAAAAGGAGATAAATTAAGATATCTTTTAATATCCTACTATTAGGACGAGATAAGGCGGTACTAGGAATGCCTTAGTTATAGAAATATAATTTAAAGATTAATTAGGTTATAGGTTAGATTAATATTAAAGATATAATAACAGACTAAGATAGTATAGTACTAAGTTAGAGTAATATATAAAGAGACTAAGTAAGGCTTAAGTTACGTACTAAAGAGATACTATAAGGATAGAAAAAAGTTATAGAGCTTAGAAAGTAAGAAGCTATTAAAATATATAGTATAGGACTATAAAATAGAGTTAGAACTAGGAATAAATCTAAGGTTTTTCCCAATCTATAAGCTAATTAAAGGAGAGTTAAGAGCACTTAAAGAGTTTATTTAGAAGAATCTATAAAAGGGATACATTAAACTATTATAGTTATTAGTAGGATATTTAGTACTATTTATATTAAAGAAAAACGGAAAGCTTAGGCTGTATATTAACTATAGATAGTTAAACAGTATTACTAGGAAGGATAGGTATCCTTTACCCTTAATTAGCAAAATCTAAGGTAGAATAAGCAACGTGAAAATCTTTATAAAGATAGATCTAAGGTAGGCATACCATTAGATTAAAATTAAGGAAGGTAACGAATAAAAGGCAGCCTTTAGGTTAGAGGAAGGACTATATAAGCTATTAGTTATACAATTTAAGCTTATAAATACACTAGTAATATTCTAAAAGCGAATTAATAATAAATTAAGAGAATACCTTAATAAGTTCGTTATAGTATATCTTATTATTATTATTATTTATTTAATAAGTAAGGAAGAACACGGAGAATATATTAAATGGGTCTTAAGGAGACTATGGAAAGAATAAATACTAGTAGTAATTAAAAAATATAAGTTCTTTACTAGGAAGACCAATTTTATTAAAATTATTATTAAACTAGGTTATATTAGTATAAACCTAAAGAAAATTAAAGCTATAGTAAGTTAGCAAGAACTAGAGAACGTAACGCAGTTAAGGTTATTCTTAGGGTTTTGTAACTACTATAGAAGGTTTATAATATAATAGTTAAAGAATATTAAACCATTTATAAGACTTATAAAGAAAAAGGAACTATAGGTATAGGGTAATAAGTAGAAGAAGCGGTTCTAAAAACTTAAAAAGTTGTTTACCTAGAAACTAATCCTTAAGATCTATTAACTAGAGTTAAAAACGGTTATAGAAACAGATGTATTAAACTTTATACTAGGATTATATTTGCTATAAAAGCATAGTAATATACTATAGTCGGAAAATAACACTATTAGAGTTAAACTATAATATCTATAACAAGGAGTTATTAGGTATAGTTACAGTACTAAAGAAATAGAGAGCATTCTTACAAGGTATAAAAAATCCATTTTTAGTTAAAATAGATTATAAGAACCTAACAAGGTTCCTAATAATAAAAGAATTTAATTAAAAATAGGTTCGATAGGCAGAAATGTTAATAGAATACTATTTTAAGATTTAGTATACTAGGGGCACTAAGAATATAAGAGCTAACGTACTAAGTAAAAAGGCTAAACTATAAAATAATAAAAACTATTAGGAGTAATACTACGTAGAAATAGTAATGGATTAATTAGGTATAATTACCCTAAGATTATAGCAACTTAGAAATATAAACTACTAAAAAGCAATTAGATAAGAAGAATCTAAAAGGTATAATTTAAGGACTTAGAAATGGACTAGTATAAGTAAAGGACAAATATATATATTCTAAGAGGAATAGCAGAGGAATTTATTAAGGATTTCTATAAAGAAATAATATAGGGATATAATAAAGCTATAGGCTTAGTGTTAAGACTTTAGGAAGAGTATATTATTAATAGAATCTAAAGCCTAGTAAGGAAGGTTATAAAAGAATATCTAAATTGTTAAAGGAATAAGCCGATAAGGTATAAGCCGTATAAAAAGCTATAGCCTATTAAAGTACTAAAACGTCTATAGGAGACAATATTATAGAACTTTATTATAAAGTTGCTAAAGTTAAGAAATCCTATTACTGGATAAGAGTATAATATAATCTTAGTAATAGTAGATAAGTTAACTAAATAAGGCTGCTTTATAGTATATATAGAAGAAATCTTAGTAGAGGATATAGCTAGAATCTATATTAAAGAAGTATTTATAAGATATAGAGTACTAAGTAAGATTATATTGGACAGAGATCTAAGATTCGTAGTAGTATTTTAGGAGGTATTTTTAGCGGAATAAGGAGTTTAAGCAGCAACTTCTACTATATATTATCCGCAGACAGACAGATAAATAGAAAGATTAAATTAGATACTAGAGTAGTATTTAAGATATTATATTAACCATATACAGAACAATTAGGTATTATTGTTAGTAGTTATATAGTTTATATATAATATAACATCATAAAAGGGCATAGAGATATTACTATTTTAGGCAAATTACAGATACGAGCCTAGATTATTATTATTACTATAATAAGTAAAGAAAATAAGTAGCATAGTAAAAGAAAAAATAAAGACTCTAATAAATCTTTATAAAGATCTCTATTTTATAATAAAATTAGTATAAAAAAAGATAATAAAAAAAGTACTATAACGCTAGGAGATCTAAGGGACTATATCTTAAAAAGGGGGGTAAAGTATAGTTATTATATAAAAATTTTACAAGTTAATAACTAAGTAAGAAGTTAAATTACGTTAGACTAGGACTATTTAAAATTATAGCTAAGATTTTAGAAGTTATATATAGACTCGACTTACTAGTAAAAATAAAGATCTACCCTATATAGTATATTATAATACTAAAGCTAATATATAGAGATATAAAGCTATTAGTCTATAAAGCAGATACGTATAGAGGATAAAAGGAAGACAAATAGTAGGTTTTAAAGATTATTAATTATAAGGATATTAATAACGAAATATAGTATAAAGTAAAGTAGATAGGCTATAATAAGACTACCTAGAAACTACTATAGAACTTAAAAAAAACTTTATAGAAAAGGTATAAGAATATTAAAGGAGAATAGGTTAGGTAATATTAAGAAAAAGCTAAAAATAAAGGAATTAGTTAAAGGTAATAAACAAGCCAGATTATTTAAGAGATCTACTACTAGCGTATAAGTTATTTCCGCCTCTTCTTAATTAGAATTCTTTTTAACTTCTTTAGCCTTAAACTTATAAAGACCTTGCTTAGCAAAACGCTATTTTTTTATTTTTTATATCCATTGTATTATACTATATATAATACTGCGTATGCAGCCTCTATGTAATGGGACTAGCCCAGTTATAGTAGGAATGTCTTGGTAAAACACCTAACAGATAAATTTCGACGCTTTAACTAAATTCCATTAAATTCTACCGAAGTTAGTCAAAGACCGCGTATATATATACGCACGCATTAACTACTAAGGCCCCTAACTATTTAATATATAACTCTCTTATTATTCCTTTCTCTTCTTTACGCAACGTCTTATTCTCTGCAAGAGCTATATACCCTTAAATTTAGATAAAATTTATATTATTCCTTTAAATCTTCCCTAAAGTCTCTTCGCGCCCTTATACTCTAGGCTATAGCGCTATAGTTTTATATATATAAATCCTTTCTAGGCAGCTTAATATATACTAGTAGCTATGTCCTAGTAGTTTATAAACCTCTAAACTAAAGGTTTACCGTTTCCTAGTAAAATATTAGGCTATGACAACTATTAGGTAATATTAAAACAGTAAAAAATGGTAAAGAAAACGGTAAAAGAGTTCTAACGCCTGCCCCTATACTTTCTATAGTTTATTTCTATCCTTTTACTTACTACTATCTATTTACTAGGAGTTTAGTAAGAGTTACCTCCTTCTAAAGGTCCTGCTTCCATTAGCCACTTTTTAGTAGCTATTTTCGTTCTACTTAAAAATAGAAAAAGCGCCTCTCTTCCTTTCTCTATATAAAAGAGCTTCTCTAAGGAAAGAGAAGAGCTTAGTTATTTTTGTATTTCTTTTCTTTCTTCCTAGTATAGTCTATATTCTAGTAATAGGTGCTTAAAAGTCTATATAGCGCTATAGTCCTTAAAGTATTTACCTTCTTTATCTATCCCAATTGTCCTAAAAAATGACTTAAAGAAGCCTTTTCCTAGTTTTAGTTAAAAGAAAGCTAATTAGAGTCTTTTAGGATATTTATCCTTAGGGGCTTTAAGAGAAAAGGAGTAGTTTCCTCTAGAGATCCTAGTATAGTGTTTTCCTTTATTTATTTTTGTTGCTAATTATTTTTCCACTACCCTAGTATCTTTTCTCTTGCTGCTCTCCCTATATAGGCTAGGGATGTATAAGAAGATTGTACTTTTTTTCTAGAAAGGCCCTTTTTAGCTAACTTATCTACTATTTCGTTTCTATAAATTCCTAAGTGGCTAGGAACCTAATAGAAGTTAATAGAGATACCCTTACTAGCTAGATAGGAGCAGCTTTACGTAATTTTAAAGACTAGTTCTTGCCCCCCTATAAGAGAATTAAGCTGTAATCTTTTAATAGCTGCTTGGCTATCTATAAAGATATAGACTTGTTTCTCTTCTAGTCTTTATTATTTTAGATATTCTAGGGCCCTATAAACTGTATAAAATTCTACGTCTATAATTTCCATATAAGGCCCTATATTCCAATTCATTGCGTATTTAATCCTATTTCTCTCCCCTATTTTACATACAGCTGCTACACTTAATTTGCCATCTTTAGAGCTATCTATATAGTATATATCTACTAAATCCCATTCTAGGGGTTCTTGTAGATTTTCTACTAGTCTTAAATGTTCTTATACAGCTTCTTCTTTACTACCCCTAAAGATAGAAAAGAATGCAGAAATAGAAGGAGACCACGGTTTTTACTATATTAAAGAGATTCTCTCTATTTTCCAATTTTGAATTAGTTGCTGGACTCTAGAGGCTAGAGATAGTAGTTGAGTTTTTGGCTATAGAAGGTGCCTTATAGTAGAGTTTTTAGGGCTAAAACTAGAACTAAAACTAGCTAGTCTATCCCTATCCTTATTAATCTCTTCTATATAGGCCTTCTTAACTACGTAGTTTTCTTTAAATTTTAGGATTACGCTGCTTTTTAAAGCGTACCTTCTTATAACCCTTTTTAAGACGGACTAACTAAGTATAAGCAGTCTATTAAGCCTTAAATACTTTTCGCTCTTTAGTATAAATCCGCTCCCTATTATTACAAAGCTTTTATACTTCAGTAAGAGTAGTAGTAAGTTTATCCTTAAGGTAGGATGCCTTAGATTAAATATAAAACCCTATAGTAGATTAAATAAGGGAGTTAAAGGCTTTAAAGATTAATAAGATATATATACTTAGCGTTAGAAATAGATTAAATATTATATAATAACCGTATATTTGCTCGCGTACACTTAGTATAAAAAAAAGGTTGGTAACTAGATAGAGCCGTAATCGCAATATATACTAACTTTCTCTCCTTATAATAAGAATAGGACGGTATAACTTTATTAAGTAAAAGGATAATAGTTACTAGCTAGTTATAATAATTAGACATAAAAGATCTAATAGGAGGTATTAGAAATAATTAAGGTTATTAAATTAAAAATGGGAATGCTATACCTCTAATAGATAACTTAGAGATAGAAGATATCTTTAAAAACGAAGATAAAGAAGAGGGGGATAGTATTACGAACCTTATATTAGCAGTAGTATAACTACTAAAAAGAGATATAAATAGGTTAGTTAAAATAGTATAGGAGGCGCTAGAACCAATTAAGCTATAGGATAAAAGGTAGCTAAGTTATATAGCTAGTTATATTATAAGTTTAGAATATAAAAACGTAGGAATGTAGGAATATAGGACGTACTAACGTACTAACATACTGACGTACTTAGTACATTTCTTAGGCGCAGTATTGTGTATTTAAAGGACTATAGTCCCTACCTAGATAGTTCTCTTCTTTATAATAAATTTTAGAATATAATTGGAGTTAATCTATTAGGTAATCACTCCACCAGTTATATTATTGTTATTAACTATTTCTTAACCTATATACTTAGCTCATTAATAAGTCTACCATAGTATCTCCTATAAGGCTTTATTATATAATTATATAATCCTAGTTACCTCTTTTTTTTATAATTAGAACAATATACTCTTTTCGCTTAAATAGATCCTTTATTACCTTTAGCTTCTTTATCCCCTCTAAATACCCTTAATCCCTATAAGGTAATACTAGGTTAGTAAGTATACAAAATATATCTAAGTATTCCTCCCCTTATATATACTTTCTTATATATATTACTTATACAAGCAATTCCTCTACCTCCTTCTATTACTGGTTTTTCTTATATATTATAGCGAGTTTATCTATAAGTTCTAATATGCGTAGATCCTCTTTTCTAAGCACCCTTTTATAGCCCTCTATTGCTTCTTAAAGCCTCTTTTTAGCCTCTTTATACTCTTCTAAATCCTCTAATATTAGCGCGACACTATATAGTTTTATCTCTTTTCTTATATAATCTTTTAACTCTTTTAGAGAGCGCTCCAGGACTTGTCCATTTACTTCTATTAAATTTTTATATTCTTTTTAATCTTATAACTTACTTAAGGCCTTTTCCTAGTTTTAGATAAGTAGAAAGTTATATAAAAAGTCTAGCAATTTATTACTATTACTCTTCATTCCTATAGCCTCTAAAAATGTAGCTACTATTATAATAACGGCAAAATAATCCTTATACAGTCGGGTAATTATAGACTTTAAAGCTCCTTGTAAAAGGCAGATAATATTATTATTTTAGACGGATTTCGCTAAAGCCTAGAGATGTTCTAATAAGCCCTATATTCTTTAGTGTATCTTAGGTATTGCAATATATTTTTAAAGTTAATATTTACGTTCTGTCTATTATCCTAATTACTCTTTACTAGGGTTACTTAACTAAGAACACAGCCTCTGCTATTAATTACTACTATCTCCCTATTATCCTAAACCTTAATAGATACCTATTTACCGAGAAGGAACTTAATAAGTTGTTATAAGAGTACCTTCTATAAAACCCTGTAGTTAGGCAATAAGCTAGCTACGCTAAGGTTATCTAAGCTTATGCCGAGTAAGGTATATACTTTATCGTGACGCTTCGTAGCCTCGTAGGTATAGTATATATCTATCAGCTCGCCTAGAGGGCATATGTTTAGAGAAACCCTCTCAGACCTACTTAATGCGTATTTAGGCCGGAATACTGCTTCCCTTATTAGGTCGGTTACTAAATGGATTAGGCCTTGCAAGTTTAGGCTATGGAAACTCTTTAACGACTCTAAACCTAAGCAAAATGCGTATCTATTAATCTCCGCGGAACCACACGAGACCGGACATGCTAAGCTGCGGCTACTTCCTGCAGTACCTGGATCGACATTTTAGTAATTCGTACGGATGTTGTTAAATATCTGCTGCTTTACCCAGATACGCCGAAACCACGGTCGTTAAAGCAGTAGGGGAATTGCTTGCTGTATCTTTTCTTTATTTAAAGAATTCGTGAACTTCTTACCTGCAACACGTATTGCTTTAAGCGCTTCGTCACTATTATCTGCCGTCTCTCTAAGCCAAGCAATTACACGGCTTGCTTTACCATAGGTCTTCGCCATAGACTGGATCTGATGTTCTTTTTCTTGTTTATCTGCTTGGTTAATACAAACAGCATCTACCTAGATAATTCGTGCAATACCGCCATCTCGAAGACGCAATAGCGCAGCGTAAAGGTTTAGCGTAACGGCCAAGTATTAATTGTCTATAAAAATAGATTAACGCTTGTCCAAACGGCCCCATATATAAGATAATGCTTCGTACGGACGAGTCGCTTTATCCGATTCTTATAGAGCGTACTCAAAGAGATCGCATTGTATATTTGCCGTGTCATTTTTGTTTGGTATTAGGCGAAGCAAGCGAATGCTACCAGACATCTGCGAAAGCGGAGAATAACAGTACTGAGATACGGCACAAGACATCGTACCCAGAAACTTGAACTTGTCTAGATTTGATAGCCCTGATGGGCAGTGTAATGTCTGCAGTCAAGTGCACGGTTTCTGGCACTGCCACCCCCGCTAAGTCACGTGTGAATTAAACCTGCGGCGCAGCACATCCTCGCGGCCTTGCGCCGCGAGTAAGATTCTTTCACCTCGCCCGCGCTAGCAGGGAGGGCGACATGCAGTGCTAAACCACTTTGATATGTGATAGATATCCTCCCATTCGTCCTCTCCCGCTTTAGGTGCTTTTAAGCGTCTTAGTGCCTCTGTAGCACCCTCCCTATACTCGTTACCTCCTTCAAGCTCAATAACCTTCTGGATATACCTAGATTTAGAAGGCGGTGAGCTAAGGCGGTCAATTTCTTGGCGGCAAATACTTTTGAAACGCACCTCCGTACAGCGGCCACCTTTCTTTGGCTAAGGAAAGAGGCTTTGGTTAAATGGATAACACCCCACGTAATGATTGTGCCGGAGCTTTAACCGCTAATGTCTGGGAAACGCCACGAAAACAAGGGTCTGGCCCGTGCGGGTCGGCCACCCTCCCTGCTTGTGGTTGCGACATCGAGTGCCAAATCACTTTGATTATTGTTAGATATCCCTTGACCCAGTAGCGTCCTACGAGGATATGGCCCGTGCGAAAGCCTTAGGAACACTAAATAAATCTAGCCTTCTAATTGTTGAAATAGATATCCTTTTAAGTGTGACGAACTCAGTAATCAAGGCACGGAATAGCTCGCAAGCACGTAACCTGTACAATTGTATTGGTCCTATACGAGAATATCAAGCTAAGGAGAAGAAAGGAAACCCCTGAGGGAGAGACGCGACGCGATTATATACATAGAGCCGGCTAAACCTTCCTCCATAAGCCAGTGTAGCCTTGGCGGGTACCAGCGCTGTGTCATTGAGTGGAATTCGTCGTAATCTAAAGAAAAACCGCAGTCTTGGTGTACGACCTTGCCTTTATAACAAGACTCATTTACACTAAATATATTAGTAACTATTTTGTCTATAAATAAGAATTAGAGATAAGTTACACAGTAAACGTGCTAATTGCGAGATAAATATTAGTATCCTATCCTCTCTAATAAGATAGCGACGTACCCCTGAGGTTTTACAAGGTATAATTTCCTCTATTAATGACGTTGGCGTTTCCTCTAGCGTTGGGGATGGGTGAACGCAATCGCCTCGCCAGATTGGAAACACTTCTGGTGATCCAGTTTGTTCACCGCACTATAGATTGTATTAATGCTAAGCTTTAATAAGGCTAAATAAGACTTACATAAAAGGTATATCGCTATATATATAAAAGTTAGCATTAGATATAAATTAGAAATTATAATCCGGATAGAGACAAACCGGATCATTACAAGTAACCCCTATTGGGATTCCATAATCACACTATATTGCTATAGTAGATGCTATAAAATAAGAAAGAATAATAGAAGCCTTCATAATAAGTGTAGTATAGGTAATAATATAAGATAAAAGGTAAGATAATAAGGTTAGTATTTTTAAAAGCAAATAGTAAAAGGGCTCTTCTTTATATCTTTTTTTTATATAAATTATTATTAAAAATATGCTTTAGTCTAACGTAGGTAACGTAGGTAACGGGGTTTTAACCGATCACTGGGTTTTGACCGATTTGAAAATTAAAGTTCGCCAAAACGCCGACCCGCCGACAAATAACTAGTAAAACTTTAAATCGGTCAAAACCCAGGGATCAGTTAAAACCCCGTTAACGTAGGTAACGGGGTTTTAACCAATCCCTGGGTTTTGACTGATTTAAAAATCAAAGTTCGTTAAAACGCCGACTCGCCGAGGGATCAGTCAAAACCCCGTTACCTACGTTAGTTATAAAAAATTGCCGCTTTAGCAATTATTAAATTTTTAATCTCTAACAAATCCGAATACGAGTTTTAAATTAGTTTAAGCCCTATTCCTATTAATACTATTATTTAACCCTTAATTTAACTAGTTATATAGTTAATAGAGTTAAATATATACTTTATTAACTGTTATAATATAGTTAATAAAAGGGAAAGGGCAACCTATATATGTTACTCTATTATAGAAAGTTATACTTTATATATTTTATTAAAGCGTTTTAATATTAGCGACTTAGTTAACCGAGGTATAAGCATAATAAAAGGGACGCGCAAGCCTGTATAAATGGTAGTCTATAAACGAGAATCTAAAGCTAGGGAAAGGAAAGGAGAAGAGTAGCGCCGCTTAATATTTTATAAGATCTTCGCGTCACGTGACCGCAATATGCGGCAATCTGTGGCAACTTACTAGTATAGAGGACTGTAA
>Ga0307515_10021896_pt1 | contig 11305 bp, 5 predicted proteins | sample 17_EM_MG_FD_194513 | JGI IMG/M metagenome (GOLD analysis project Ga0307515, IMG submission 194513) | Populus trichocarpa ectomycorrhiza microbial communities from riparian zone in the Pacific Northwest, United States - 17_EM | ecosystem: Host-associated > Plants > Roots > Unclassified | place... | reverse complement strand
GTCCCGGGGCTGCTGATCGTGGTGGCGCTGGTGTGGTCGGCGCGCCCGCTCGACATGCTCGCGCTGGGGGAGGACCTGCCGCGCGCCCTCGGCCTGCGGCTCGGCCGCACGCGCGTCCTCGCGCTCACCGGCGGGGCCGTCCTGGCCGCGCTGACCGCCGGGGCCATCGGCGCCGTCGGATTCGTCGGCCTCGTGGCGCCCCACCTCGCGCGCCGGGTCGCCGGGACCGGACACCGGCGCCTCATCCCCGTCTCGGCGCTGTTCGGGGCGACGCTGCTGGTCGTCGCCGACGCGGTCGGCCGATCGGTGCTCGCCCCGCGCGGGATCCCGGTCGGGATCGTCACCGCGCTGATCGGGGCGCCCTACCTCGTGTGGCTGCTGCGCCGCTCGGGGCGCTGACGCCGCCGGACACGAAAACGGCGGCCCCTCTCACGAGGGACCGCCGCGGCTGCCGTCAGTTCCACTAAGAAAGCGGGTTGAGGCAGAGGACGTACTCGGTGGTCGCGCCCTTGACGGCCTCAAGGTAGAACTCGTACTCGACACTCGCGCACGAGGCTTCGGAGTCGAGCTGGTCGGGGTCGTCGTCGCGCATGGTCACCGTGTAGGCGGCCTCGGGGTCGGTGCAGTCGACGACCTTGATGTCGTCGGCGTTGCTGCTGTCGGTGACGCAGTCGCCGGTCGAGGCGGTGTCGGTGTCACCGGTGAGGTTCTTGATGATCCAGCCACCGAGCGCCAGGACACCGATGACGACGATGCCGATGACGATGCGCACGACGATGCCGCCGCCCGCCTTAGCGGCCTTCTGGCCGAAGCCGGGGCCCTGGGGCGGAGGCGGGAAGCCGCCGGGGGGAGGCGGCTGTCCACCGGGCGGGGGGAAACCGCCGGGGGGAGGCGGCTGGCCGCCCGGCGGCGGGTACTGGCCGCCAGGGGGAGGCGGGTAGTTGCCGGGGGGAGGTTGCTGTGCCATGTGTTTGTGCTCTCCTAAAAGGGGTACCGCGTGTAACCGCGGTTCTGGGGCGCTGACGAGCGTACTAAGTGCGTGCGACACTCTCGCCACCTGGTGGGAGCTGCTGGAGATCAACACCCGTCATCCCCTACACTTGCCGGACCGATATCACCGCAGCGCAAGAATCATGTTGCCGATCGGTTACGAAATCCCGGGCCATTGTCGTCCCGATTACACACGCGGCATCAAACCGCGCACATGACGACAAGGAGGCCCGTGGCGTTGACTCCTACCGTTGAACACCGCGATCTGTACCGCCCGGCGTACGAACACGACGCGTGCGGCGTCGCCTTCGTCGTGGATGCGCGCGGCCGACGGTCCCACCGCATCGTCGCCAGCGGCCTGTCGGCCCTGTGTCGGATGGAGCACCGGGGCGCCCGCGGCGCCGACCCGGACAGCGGGGACGGCGCCGGGATCATGCTCCAGATCCCCGACCGCTTCTACCGCGACGTCGTGGACTTCGCCCTGCCCGCCGCCGGCGCCTACGCCACCGGCCTGGTCTTCCTCCCGCCCGATCCCGGGCAGGCCGCCCAGATCATGCGGATCGTGGAGAAGTACGTCATCACCGAGGGCGCCGTCCTGCTCGGCTGGCGCGACGTGCCCGTCGTCGCCGACGGCCTCGGCCCCGCCGCACGCGACGCGATGCCCGCGATCGCGCAGGTGTTCATCTCCGCCGGGGACCTGTCCGACGGGCGCGTCCTGTCGGGCATCGAGCTCGACCGGGTAGCGTTCTGCGTCCGCAAGCAGGCCGAGCGCGAGACCCGCGAGCGCGGCCTGGACGTCGCGTTCCCCTCCCTGTCGTCGCGCACGATCGTCTACAAGGGCATGCTCACGCCCGAGCAGCTGGGCGTGTTCTACCCCGACCTGACCGATCCGACGCTGGACTCGGCGATCGCGATCGTGCACAGCCGCTTCTCGACGAACACGTTCCCGTCGTGGCCCCTGGCCCACCCGTACCGGATGGTCGCCCACAACGGCGAGATCAACACCATCCGCGGGAACCGGAACTGGATGAGCGCGCGCGAGGCGCTCCTCGACAGCAAGCTGATCCCCGGCCGCATCAAGCGCCTGTACCCGATCGTCACGCCCGGCGCGTCCGACTCGGCGACCTTCGACGAGGTCGTCGAGCTCCTGCACCTGTCGGGGCGCTCGCTGCCGCACTCGATGCTGATGATGATCCCGGAGGCGTGGGAGAGCGACGACGGGATGGACCCCAAGCGCCGCGCCTTCTACCAGTACCACGCGAGCCTTATGGAGCCCTGGGACGGACCGGCGTGCGTTGCCTTCACCGACGGGACCCAGATCGGCGCGGTCCTCGACCGCAACGGCCTGCGCCCGGCGCGCTGGTGCCGCACCGAGGACGACCTGGTCGTCCTGGCCAGCGAGGCCGGTGTCGTCGACCTCGACCCGTCCACGATCGTGCAGAAGGGCCGCCTGCGCCCCGGCCGCATGTTCCTGGTCGACACCGAGGCCGGCCAGGTCCTCGACGACGACCAGATCAAGGCCGACCTCGCCGCCGAGCAGCCCTACGCCGACTGGCTGCACGCCGGGCTGATCCGCCTTGAGGAGCTGCCCGAGCGCGAGCACGTCGTCTACACCCACGACTCGGTCCTGCGCCGCCAGCGGACCTTCGGCTACACCGACGAGGAGCTGCGGCTGCTGCTGGCGCCGATGGCCCGCGACGGCGCCGAGCCGATCGTGTCCATGGGCACCGACACGCCCATAGCGGCCCTCTCGAAGCGCCCGAAACTGCTCTACGACTACTTCACGCAGCTCTTCGCGCAGGTCACGAACCCACCGCTGGACGCCATCCGCGAGGAACTGGTCACCAGCCTGTCCTCCACGATCGGCCCGGAGCACAACCTCCTCGACCCGGGCCCGGCCAACTGCCGCCAGATCCAACTGCCCTACCCGGTCATCGACAACGACGACCTGGCCAAGATCCTGTCCATCGACGAGGACGGCGACCTGCCCGGCTTCCAGGCCGTGCGCGTCTCGGGCCTGTACCGGGTCCGCGACGGCGCCGAAGGCGTCCGCGACCGGCTCATCGAGATCTGCCGCCACGTCTCGGAGGCCATCGAGGACGGCGTGCGCATCCTCGTCCTCTCCGACCGCGACTCCACCGCCGACCTCGCGCCGATCCCGGCGCTCATGCTGACCGCCGCCGTCCACCAGCACCTCGTGCGCGAGCAGACCCGCACGCAGGTCGCGCTGGTCGTCGAGGCCGGCGACGCGCGGACCGTCCACCACGTCGCCCTCCTGCTCGGCTACGGCGCCGCCGCGGTCAACCCGTACCTGGCCTTCGAGTCCATCGAGGACCTCGTCATCACCGGCGCCCTGCCCGGCCAGAAGGCCGACGAGGCGATCGCGAACTACGTCAAGGCGCTCGGCAAGGGCGTCTTGAAGGTCATGTCCAAGATGGGCATCTCGACGGTGTCGTCCTACTGCGGCGCCCAGGTCTTCGAGGCCCTCGGCCTCGACCGCGACTTCGTCGCCCGCTACTTCACCGGCACCGACTCCCGCATCGGCGGCGCCGACCTCGCGGTCCTCGCCGGCGAGGTCGCCGCCCGCCACCAGGCGGCCTACGAGATGGTCGCCGCCGACGAGGCCACCGCCGACGGCATCGAGATCCTCGAACCCGGCGGCGACTACCAGTGGCGCCGGGAGGGAGAGGTCCACCTCTTCAATCCCGAGACCGTCTTCCTCCTCCAGCACGCCACCCGCTCGGGCCAGTACGAGGTCTTCAAGCGGTACACGGAGAAGGTCGACGCGCTCGCCGCCGACAACGGGTCCCTGCGCGGCCTGCTCGGGCTGCGAGGCGACCGCGAGCCGATCGGCGTCGACGAGGTCGAGTCGGTCGAGTCGGTCGTCAAGCGCTTCAACACCGGCGCCATGTCCTACGGCGCGATCTCGGCCGAGGCGCACGAGACCCTCGCCATCGCCATGAACCGGCTCGGCGGGCGCTCCAACAGCGGTGAGGGCGGCGAGGACGTCGACCGCCTCTACGACCCGCTGCGCCGCAGCGCCGTCAAGCAGGTCGCCTCGGGCCGCTTCGGCGTCACCAGCGAGTACCTGGTCAACGCCGACGACATCCAGATCAAGATGGCGCAGGGCGCCAAGCCCGGCGAGGGCGGGCAGCTGCCCGGCAACAAGGTGCACCCGTGGATCGCCAGGACCCGGCACTCCACGCCCGGCGTCGGGCTCATCTCGCCGCCCCCGCACCACGACATCTACTCGATCGAGGACCTCGCCCAGCTCATCTACGACCTCAAGCACGCCAACCGGCGCGCGCGCATCCACGTCAAGCTCGTCTCCGAGGCCGGCGTCGGCACGGTCGCGGCGGGCGTGGTGAAGGCGCACGCCGACGTCGTCCTCATCTCCGGCCACGACGGCGGCACGGGCGCGGCACCGGCGAACTCGATCAAGCACGCGGGCACGCCCTGGGAGATCGGGCTGGCCGAGACGCAGCAGACGCTGATCCGCAACGGGCTGCGCGACCGGGTGACCGTGCAGGTCGACGGGCAGATGAAGACCGGCCGGGACGTGCTCGTCGCCGCCCTCCTCGGCGCCGAGGAGTACGGCTTCGCCACGGCGCCGCTCATCGTCACCGGCTGCATCATGATGCGCGTCTGCCACCTCGACACATGTCCCGTCGGCGTCGCCACCCAGAACCCGGCGCTGCGCGCCAAGTTCACGGGCGCGCCCGAGTTCGTGGAGAACTTCTTCCGGTACATCGCCGAGGAGGTCCGCGAGCTGCTCGCCTCGCTGGGGCTGCGCAGCATCGACGAGGCCGTCGGCCGGGTCGAGCTGCTCGACCTGGCCCCGGCCGCCGAGCGCGGCAAGGCCAGCGACCTCGACCTGCGGCCGATCCTGGCCGCGCCCGCCGAGGACGGTCCGCGCCGCCGCCTCACCGGCCAGCACCACGACCTCGACGGCACCCTCGGCCACCGCCTCATCGCCGCGGCCGAACCGGCCATCGAGAACCGCGAGCCGGTGACGATCAACATGCCGATCCGCAACACCGACCGCTCGGTCGGCGCGATGCTCTCCGGCGAGGTCACCCGTCGCCACCGCGACACCCTCGCCGACGACACGATCGTCGTCCGCCTGCACGGCACGGCCGGGCAGTCCTTCGGGGCCTTCACCGCCAACGGCGTCACGCTGCGCCTGTTCGGCGAGGCCAACGACTACGTCGCCAAGGGCCTCTCCGGCGGGCGGATCATCGTCCGGCCGGACGCGAGCGCGCCGTTCGCCGCCGAGGAGAACATCATCGCCGGCAACACCGTCCTCTATGGAGCGACCGCGGGCGAGCTGTACATGCGCGGTCAGGCCGGCGAGCGCTTCGCCGTCCGCAACTCCGGCGCGCTGGCCGTCGTCGAAGGCGTCGGCGACCACGGCTGCGAGTACATGACCGGCGGGACCGTGCTCATCCTCGGCCCGACCGGCCGCAACTTCGGTGCGGGCATGTCCGGCGGTGTCGCCTACGTGCACCGCCTCGACCCGGCGAAGGTGAACGCCGAACTGGTCGACCTCGACCCGCTCGGCGCCGCCGACATCGACGTCATCGGCAAGCTCCTGCTGCGCCACGAGCGGGAGACCGACTCGGCCGTCGCCGCGGCGCTCCTGGCCGACTGGCCGCGCGCGGCCTCGGGTTTCACGAAGGTCATCTCCCGCGACTACAAGAAGGTCCTCGCCGACCTGGAGGCCCGCAAGGAAGCGGACGCCGCGACCGCGAAAGAAGGTGGAGCGATCAATGCCTGACCCCAACGGCTTCCTCAAGCACGGCCGCGCCACCGCCAAGAAGCGGCCCGTCCCACTGCGCCTCCTCGACTGGCGCGAGGTCTACGAACCGGGCGACCAGCAGGTCACCCGCGAGCAGGCCGCGCGCTGCATGGACTGCGGCATCCCGTTCTGCCACAACGGGTGCCCCCTGGGCAACCGCATCCCCGAGTGGAACGACCTCATGCGCACCGACCGTCCCGGTCAGGCCAGTGCGCAGCTCCACGCCACCAACAACTTCCCCGAGTTCACCGGGCGGCTGTGCCCGGCGCCCTGCGAGGCCGCCTGCGTCCTCGGCATCGGCGACGACCCGGTCTCCATCAAGCAGGTCGAGGTCGACATCATCGACCGCGCCTTCGCCGACGGGACCGTCGTGCCGCAGCCGCCGCTCGACCTCACGGGCAAGTCCGTCGCCGTCATCGGGTCCGGACCGGCCGGGCTCGCCGCGGCACAGCAGCTCGCCCGCGCGGGCCACGCCGTTACCGTCTACGAGCGCGACGACGCGATCGGCGGGCTCCTGCGCTACGGGATCCCCGACTTCAAGCTGGAGAAGCGCCACGTCGACCGCCGCATCGCGCAGCTGCGCGCCGAAGGCGTCGAGTTCGTCACCGGCTGCGATGTCGGCGTCGACGTGTCCGTCGGGCAGCTGCGCCGCCGCCACGACGCCGTCCTCCTCGCCGTCGGCGCCCTCCAGGGCCGCGACACCGACCTGAGCGGGCGCGAGCTCGCCGGGATCCACCAGGCGATGCCGCACCTCGTGGGCGCCAACCGGGTGGTGGCCGGGCGGGCGCCGTTCGCGCCGATCGACGCGCGAGGCAAGGACGTCATCGTCATCGGCGGCGGCGACACCGGTGCCGACTGCGTGGGTACGGCGCACCGCCAGGGCGCGAAGTCGGTGACCCAGCTCGACCTGTACCCGGAGCCGCCCGCCGGCCGCGACGGCGAGCGGGACCCGTGGCCGACCTGGCCGGCGATCCTGCGGACCTACCCCGCGCACGAAGAGGGCACCGAGCGGGTCTTCGCCGTGTCGGCCTCCGAGTTCACCGGCGACGGGCAGGGCCGGGTCGCCGGTCTGCGCGTCAGCGAGGTCGTCGTCGACAAGTCCCAGGGCCGCCGCGACATCCGCCCGGTCCCGGGCACCGAGCGCGTGATCCCGGCCGACCTTGTCCTCCTCGCGATCGGTTTCGAGGGCACCGAGGAGCAGCCGCTGCTGCCGCAGCTGGGAGTCGCGCGTTCGAAGCGCGGGAACATCGACTGCGGCACCGACTGGCAGACCGAGGCGCCGGGCGTGTTCGTCGCGGGCGACGCCCACCGGGGCGCGTCGCTGATCGTGTGGGCGATCGCCGAGGGCCGCGCGGCCGCCGCGGCGATCCACACCTACCTCGGGGGAGCGGTCGCGCTGCCGGCCCCGGTGGAGAGCGACTCGCAGCCGCTGGCGGTCTGAGGTTTCGGCGGCGGTCGGGGGAGTGTTCCCCCGGCCGCCGCGTCTACCTCACCGACCGGTCGATCCCGGTGTGGTGCTGCACGTCGTGGTGCTCGGTGCGGTGGGCGGTGTTCCCTCGCGCCGCCACACAGCAGGGCTCCGGGCAGTGCGGCGCCGTCTCGGGCACCCGCATCGCCGCGATCGCCGCGTGCAGGGCGTCGATGCGGTCGACGACAGGGTCGGCGGGCATGGCCTGCTTGTCTTCCTCGGCCTCCATCCGCCGTGCCTCCTCCATGGAGTTCAGCACGACGCCGATGAGTATGTTGACCAGCACGAACGCACCGAAGAGCACGAACGACACGTAGTACGCCAGGCTCCACGGCGACACCAGCAGACCGTCGTGCAGCAGGTCGCCGAGCCCTTCGAGCGTCAGCAGCAGGAACAGCGTCAGCGCTGCCTGGCCGATCGTGCCGAACTGCTCGGGGTAGCGGTCGCCGAACATCAGCCACCCGACCATCCCGTACAGGTACAGCACGACCGCCGCCACCGCGAACAGCCCCAGCGCCCCCGGGAGGCTGCGCCCGACCGCGACTACGATGATCCGCAGCGTCGGAAAGATCCGCACCAGCCGCAGCACCCGCGCCAGCCTGGCCAGGCGCAGCAGCGTCACGTTCTCGCGGATCCCGGGCACGAACGCGGCCGTGACGACGATGAAGTCGAAGACGTTCCACCCGTCGCGGAAGAACCGCAGCGGGTGCCTCCCGAACGCGGCGATCCGGACGGCGAGCTCGACGATGAAGAACCCGATGAACACGGTGTCGAGCGCGTCGAGGAACCCGCCCATCCGGGCCTCGTTCGACGGGTAGGTGAGCAGACCGAGGACGGCGGCGTTGCCGACGATCGCCACACTGGTCAGGCTCTGGAACCACCCCGAACCGGCCACTTTCCGGCACAGGGCGGGCAGGCCTTTCGACCGCTGCGCCACGGTCACCACGCGACCACCGGCCCGGACGTCGTGAATCTGACAACAGGGGAGAAAATCGGCATTTCGTCACTGTACGAAATCAATCGGTCTCTCCTGGTCGAGCCCGCCCGGCGCGTCCCTTTCGGGTCGTAGGGGCGTGAACCACACGAAGCGGTGCCAAGCAAGTCGCCCTTTTGTAGGGACGGCTAACATTGGCCTCTGACCTGATCTCCCATGTCTGCGACAGGAGCAGCGGTGGCCAACGACGTTGCACCCGGCTCGTCCAACGGCCAGCCCGCCGCGAACCAGGGTGCGGCACCGACCGTTCCCGCCCGGCCCGCAGCGGTCGAGCCGAGCGGTCTCGGCGGCGCGCCCACCGGACGCCGGGTGAGAGCGCGCCTCGCGCGCTTCAACGCGCCCTGGCAGGCCCAGTCGGTGTCGGAGGTCCTCGAACCCCTCGTCGCCACACACCGCGCCAGCCACCCCCGCACGGACGTCAAACTCCTCCAGCGGGCCTACGACACCGCCGCCTACTGGCACAACGGCCAGTACCGCAAGTCCGGCGACCCGTACATCACCCACCCGCTCGCCGTCGCCTCCGTGCTCGCCGAGCTGGGCATGGACACCACGACGCTCATCGCGGCCCTGCTGCACGACACCGTCGAGGACACCGACTACACGCTTGAGCAGATGGAGAAGGACTTCGGCGGCGAGGTCGCGCTCCTCGTCGACGGCGTCACCAAGCTCGACAAGGTCAAGCTCGGCGACGCCGCGAAGGCCGAGACGATCCGCAAGATGGTCGTCGCCATGGCCAAGGACCCCCGCGTCCTGGTCATCAAGCTCGCTGACCGCCTCCACAACATGCGGACCCTGACCTTCCTGCCGCGCCCCAAGCAGGAGCAGAAGGCGCGCGAGACCCTCGAAATCCTCGCGCCCCTCGCCCACCGCCTCGGTATGAACACGATCAAGTGGGAGCTGGAGGACCTGTCCTTCGCGACCCTGTACCCGAAGCGGTACAGCGAGATCGCGCGCCTCGTCGCCGAGCACACCCCGCAGCGCGAGATGCTGCTCGCGCGCGTGACCGACAAGGTCAACGCCGACCTGCGCGCGGCCAAGGTCAAGGCGATGGTCTCCGGACGGCCGAAGCACCTCTACTCGATCTACCAGAAGATGATCGTGCGAGGCCGCGACTTCTCCGACATCTACGACCTCGTCGGCATCCGCATCCTCGTCGACTCCCTGCGCGACTGCTACGCCGCGCTCGGCGTGATCCACGCGAACTGGCAGCCCGTCCCGGGCCGGTTCAAGGACTTCATCGCGATGCCGAAGTTCAACATGTACCAGTCGCTGCACACCACCGTGATCGGCCCGACCGGCAAGCCCGTCGAGATGCAGATCCGCACCTGGGCCATGCACCGCACCGCCGAGTACGGCATCGCCGCGCACTGGAAGTACAAGGAGACCAAGGGCGCCACCATCGTCGGCCCGCCCGCGCACATCGACGAGATGGCGTGGCTGCGCCAGCTCCTCGACTGGCAGCGCGAAGCCGCCGACCCGTCGGAGTTCCTCGACGCCCTGCGCTTCGACCTGTCGAGCTCCGAGGCCTACGTCTTCACCCCCAAGGGCGACGTCATCGCCCTCCCCAAGGGCGCCACACCCGTCGACTTCGCCTACGCCGTCCACACCGAGGTCGGCCAGCGCTGCATCGGCGCACGCGTCAACGGCAAACTCGTTCCACTGGAGTCCCAGCTCGTCAACGGCGACGTCGTGGAGATCTTCACGTCCAAGTCCGAGACCGCGGGGCCGTCCCAGGACTGGCTCGGCTTCGTGCGCTCGCCCCGCGCCCGCACCAAGATCCGCCAGTACTTCAACCGCGAACGCCGCGACGAGGCCATCGAACAGGGCAAGGACCTCATCACCAGGGCCATGCGCAAGCAGGGCCTCCCGCTCCAGCGCATGCTCACCACCGACGGCCTCACCGCCATCGCCCGCGAACAGCACCTCGCCGACGTCACGGCGCTCTACGCCGCCGTCGGGGAGAACCAGCTGTCGGCACAGACCGTCGTCCAGCGCCTCGTCGCCTCCTATGGAGGGACGGAAGGCGCCGTCGAGGACATCGCCGAGACCGCCGTCCCGACCAAACCGGGGCCGCGAGAGCGCGGCAAGACCCACGACACCGGCGTCGTCGCCGCGGGAGTCGAGGACTCCAACGTCCCGATCAAACTCGCCCGATGCTGCACACCGGTGCCCGGCGACGAGATCCTGGGCTTCGTCACGCGCGCCGGCGCCATCAGCGTCCACCGCGTCGACTGCGAGAACGCCGACGACCTCCTCGATCAGCCCGAGCGGCTCGTCGACGTCAGCTGGCGCCCCTCCTCCGACTCGACGTTCCTCGTCGCGATCCAAGTCGAGGCCCTCGACCGCCACCGACTCCTCGCCGACGTCACCAAGGTCCTGAGCGAGGAGAAGGTCAACATCCTCTCCGCGACCGTGACGACGACACGCGACCGTGTGGCCGTCAGCCGCTTCACGTTCGAGATGGCCGACCCAAAGCACCTCGGACACCTCCTACGCGTCGTACGGCGCGTAGAGGGGGTCTACGACGCATATCGGGTGACGTCCAGCGGGGGGTAGTGCGTCGTCCATAGTGGATGGCTGCGCGGTCGTGCTCTCGACGTGCGCAGGGCGCTGCGCTCGCCCTGGCGCCGACTTCACCACGACCTGTCGGCCGAGATCGACCGCCCGCTGCCCGTGGTGGGCACCGGGGCGGGTTGTGTGGCGCTGCTGTTGCTGTTACGGGGTGGCCTGGGCGGGGTGCCCGGTGTCCGTGGGTGGTTCACGCGTCCGTTCGCTTCGCTCCGAACGCCCCCACCGAACCCCAACCCCTGACCCCGCGCCTGGCGTGCTCTGTCGCACTCGCATCGGGGTCGGTGTCTTGGCCTGCTCGCGCCCCACGCGTCTTGCGGTCAGCCCGGCGGGGGGCTCCGCCCCCTGCACCCCCGCCGGGGCTCTGCCCCGAACCCCGCCGGCGCTTCGCCCGGACCCGACTCAGGGGCTCCGCCCCCAAGACCCCTGCCGGGGCTTCGCCCCGGACCCCACCAAGGGCTCCGCCCCTGGACCCGGATCTCGCTCC
>Ga0307515_10021895_pt1 | contig 11305 bp, 13 predicted proteins | sample 17_EM_MG_FD_194513 | JGI IMG/M metagenome (GOLD analysis project Ga0307515, IMG submission 194513) | Populus trichocarpa ectomycorrhiza microbial communities from riparian zone in the Pacific Northwest, United States - 17_EM | ecosystem: Host-associated > Plants > Roots > Unclassified | place... | reverse complement strand
GCAGCGAGGGCCAGGAGGGCACGACAAAGGCGGGAGAGCGTGAGCGACTGCACCGAGCGCAGCGAGGGCCAGGAGGGCACGACAAAGGCGGGAGAGCATGAGCGACTGCACCGAGCGCAGCGGGGGAGCGTGAGCGAATGAGCGTCATTGAGATGCACGGGCTGCGTAAGGACTTCACGGTACGGGTCCGGGCGGGCCGCCTGCGCCGCACGAAACGCACGGTGGCGGCGGTGGACGGCATCGATCTGGCGATCGAGCGCGGCGAGATGGTCGGCTACATCGGCCCGAACGGCGCGGGCAAGTCCACCACGCTGAAGATGCTGACCGGTGTGCTGACGCCGTCCGCGGGCGACGTGTCGGTGTGCGGCCTGGTGCCGGTGCCGCAGCGCACCCGGCTGGCGCTGCGGATCGGGGTGGTGTTCGGCCAGCGCTCGCAGCTCTGGTGGGATTTGCCGCTGATCGAGTCGTTCATGCTGCTGCGGCACATCTACCGGGTGCCGGCCGCCGAGCATGCGGCCCGGCTGCGGCGCTGCGTCGGCCTGCTGGACCTGGGCGACTTCCTGGACACCCCGGTCCGGCAGCTTTCGCTGGGCCAGCGGATGCGCGGCGAGCTGACCGCGGCGCTGCTGCACGGGCCGTCGGTGCTGTTCCTGGACGAGCCGACGATCGGCCTGGACGTGGTCAGCAAGCAGGCCGTGCGGTCGTTCCTGGCCGAGTTGGGCGCGGGCGGCGACCTGACCCTGGTGCTGACCACGCACGACCTGGCGGACATCGAGCGGCTGTGCCGCCGGCTGGTGGTGATCGATCATGGCCGGGTCGTGCACGACGGCACGATCGAGGCGCTGCACGCCCGGTACGGCTCCCGCCGCCGCCTGGTGGTGGACCTGGACTCGCCGCTGCCGCCGGGCTTCGCGGTGCCCGGCGCCACCCTGGTCTCGACGGAGGCCGACGGGCACCGGGTGTCGTTCGACCTGGTCGCCGAAACGGCGGGCCCGGTCGTCGCCGAGTTGGCGGCGCTGTCCTCGCTGCGCGACCTGTCCCTGGTCGAGCCGGACATCGAGGACGTGGTGGCCCGCCTCTACGCCTCCTAGCGACCCTCAGCTAGCGGTGCTCCATCACTAGCACCGCCCAGGTCCCCGGCTCCAGGGCCACGTAGCGGTGCGGAATGTCGCCCGGGAACGTCACGTAGTCGCCCGGCCCGAGTTCCACTTCCTCGCCGTCCGGACCGACTTGCAGCCGCCCGGCCGCCACGACGAGGTGCTCGATGCTGCCGGGGAGGTGCGCGTCGGCCTCCCGGCTGCCGCCCGGCTCGACCTCCATGACGTAGAGGTCCCGCCGGGCGTGTGCGCTGCCGGCGGCGAGCAGGGTGGCGAAGAAGTCGGCATGGTCCGACTGCAGCCGCGTGCCGGTGCCGGCCCGGACCACCCGGATTGCCGGGGTGGGCGGCTCGACCAGGCGGCTGAACGGCACGCCGAGCGCGACGCCGAGCGACCACAGGGTCTCCACGCTGGGGTTTCCGGTGCCGGATTCGAGCTGCGACAGGGTCGACTTGGCGAGCCCCGCGCGCCGGGCCAGCTCGGCGAGGGAGATGCCGACCCGTTCGCGTTCGCGGCGCAGCGCGGCGGCGATGGTGGCGAGCGGGGGAGCGGGCTGCGACATCGTTCACTCCATCGATCGAGTCGTTCGGTTTGACGAACACTGCGGGCATCGTTCATTATTTTGAACTATGCGTTCGTCATCCCGAACACCGGACCGTGCTCTGCTCCGCGATGCCGCCGCGATCGCGGCGGCGATGGTGGCGGTGGGCGCGTCGTTCGGGGCGATCGCCATCGCGTACGGCCTCCCGGCGTGGGTGCCGTTCCTGATGTCGACGGCGGTGTTCGCGGGCGGCGCCCAGTTCCTGGCGGTGGGCCTGATCGCGGCCGGCAACCCGGTCGCCGCGGTCTTCGCCGGCCTGCTGCTGAACGCCCGCCACCTGCCGTTCGGCCTGGCGGTGTCCGCGACGGTCGGCCCCCGCTGGCGCGACCGCCTGATCGGCAGCCACCTGATGACCGACGAGGTGGTGGCCTTCACGCTGGCCGAGTCCGACCCGGCCCGGCGGCGCCGCACCTACTGGCTCATCGGCGGCACGCTCTTCACGACCTGGAACGCGGGCACCGCCCTGGGCGTGTGGCTGGGCGGGGCGACCGGCGACCCGGCGGCCCTGGGCCTGGACGCGGCCTTCCCGGCGGGCCTGATCGCCCTGCTCCTGCCCTCGCTGCGCGACCGCGACACCCGCCTGGTCGCCCTGACCGGCGCGGCGCTCGCGGTCGCGCTGACGCCGGTCCTGCCGGCCGGCTTGCCCGTGCTCTGCGCCCTGCTGGGCCTGGGCGCGGTGTTCATCCCGAGACGCCGACCCAATCCCGAGGAGGCGCCATGCTGATCGCCGCGATCCTGGCCCTGGCGGTGGGCACCTACGCGATACGGCTCAGCGGCGTGCTGCTGCGCGACCGCCTCGAACTCTCCGACCGGCTCCAGCGGCTGCTCCCGATGGCCGCGGCCACCCTGCTGGCGGCGCTGGCCACGACGGCGGCGCTGATGGCGGGAACCAGCTTCGCCGGCCTCGCCCGCCCGGCCGGCGTCGCCGTGGGCGCGCTGCTGGCCTGGCGCCGGGCACCGTTCGTCCTGGTCGTCCTTGGCGCAGCGGCGACTACCGCGCTGCTGCGCCTGGCCGGCCTTGATTAGCTGGGCCGGCGTCAGCTAACTAGATCTTGTCGCCGAGCTCCACCTGAGGTTTCGGCACCCGCATGCGGCGGAACGTGAGCCCGCGCATGATGCCGTACAGATACAGCGAGCCCATCCGCTGGGTCGTGCCCGGGAAGCGGGCGGTCACCAGCTTTTTCACGCGGCGGGAGATCAGGATGCTGTCGGCGATCACCGCGATGGCCAGGATCGCCCAGAGCAGGTTGGCACCCAGCTGAACCTGGACCGGCATCCGGCCCGTCGAGCCGATGAACACGATGATCGCGCCGGCGAAGAACCAGGTGCCCGCCGTGCGTTTGGAGTCGACGATGGCGCGGACCAGCGCCCGCTCCGGGCCGCGGTCGCGGGCCAGCAGGTAGCGCTCGTCGCCGGCGCGCATGCCCGCCGACGCCTCCGCGCGCTCGACCTTCTGCCGCTCGCGCATCTGCTTGTACGCCTCGCGCCTGTTCGCCGGGGCGGCAGCCGTGTCGTGCCGGCGCTGGGCGCTGGTGCGCTTCGGCGTGGCGACGCCCAACTCCTTTTTCGAGGGGGTGTAGGCCTTGGCCTTGGGCGCGGCCGACGCCTCGGTCTCGGCGCTCACCGTGGCGGTGGCGTCGGAGACGAGGTCGGCGGACTTTCGACGAAACAGCGAGGACACCCCCGCAGCGTAGCCAAGAGGCCCGACAAGTGAGAAACCGCGCCGACGATCCGGGGATCATCGACGCGGCTACCGCAAAGAACGACCGGTCAGATGTATTCGGCGTGGGCGCCGAGGGCGGCGAGCTTGCCCTCGAAGTCCTCGTAGCCGCGGTTGATCAGGTCGACGCCGTAGACCCGGGAGGTGCCCTCGGCCGCCAGCGCCGCGATCAGGTGGCTGAAGCCCGCCCGCAGGTCCGGGATCACCAGGTCGGCCGCGTGCAGCTTGCTCGGTCCGGCGATCACCGCGGAGTGCTTGAAGTTGCGCCGGCCGAAGCGGCACGGGGTGCCGCCGAGGCAGTCACGGTAGACCTGGATGGTCGCGCCCATCGTGTTCAGCGCCTCGGTGTAGCCGAGCCGCTGCTCGTACACCGTCTCGTGCATGATCGACAGGCCGCGGGCCTGGGTCAGGGCCACCACCAGCGGCTGCTGCCAGTCGGTCATGAAGCCGGGGTGCACGTCCGTCTCCAGCGCCACGGCGTTCAGCTCGCCGCCCGGGTGCCAGAACTTGATGCCGCCCTCGACCCCGGTCACCCCGGGCCGGGCCACCCGGGCGTCGGTGATCTCGAACTCGCCGCCGATGGACCGGAAGACGTTCAGGAACGTCATCATGTCGGCCTGCTGCGCGCCCAGCACCTCGATCTCGCCGCGGGTGGCGAGCGCCGCGGCGCCCCAGCTCGCGGCCTCGATGCGGTCCGGGATCGGCTTGTGGTTGTAGCCGTACAGGCGGGGCACGCCGAGGATCTCGATGACCCGGTCGGTGTGCACCGTGATGATCGCGCCCATCTTCTGCAGCACGCAGATCAGGTCCATGATCTCCGGCTCGATGGCCGCGTTGCGCAACTCGGTGACGCCCTCCGCGCGGACCGCGGTGAGCAGCACCTGCTCGGTGGCGCCGACGCTCGGGTACGGCAGCTCCAGCTTGGTGCCGTGCAGCCCGTTCGGCGCGGTCAGGTGCATGCCCTCGGGCGTCTTGTCCACGACGGCGCCGAACTGCCGCAGCGCCTGGATGTGGAAGTCGATCGGCCGCGGCCCGATGTGGCAGCCGCCCAGGTCCGGGATGAACGCGTGGCCGAGCCGGTGCAGCAGCGGCCCGCAGAACAGGATCGGAATCCGGCTCGAGCCGGCGTGCACATTGATCTCGTCGCTGCTGGCGCTCTCCACGTTGGTGGGGTCCATGACCAGCTCGCCGTCGTCGGCGCCGTCAGTGACCTTGACGCCGTGCAGGCCGAGCAGGCCGCGGACGACCTCCACGTCGCGGATGCGCGGCACGTCGAAGAGCCGGCTCGGCGACTCGCCCAGCAGGGCGGCCACCATGGCCTTGGAAACCAGGTTCTTGGCGCCACGGACCCGGATCTGTCCGTGCAGCGGCGCTCCGCCGTGTACGGCCAGGACGTCGTCGGTCAACGCAACCTCCAGAGGCGGACGCGTCAACGCGCCCGGATGCGGATAGGGGTGCAGCCGACGGTTGGGGGCTGGCGGCTGCCGCCCGGGCAGCATAGCCCTGAGTGACCAGAGCAGAAATCACCACAACGCCCAAGGCGGCACGAATTGCTGATGATTAAGGCAACAAAAAGGCGCAGCCGTGCGCACGGCTCATCGTCGACTACGAAGAGTGACTTTTACGGCAGCGCCAGCATCTGGTCGAGGGCCACCCGGGCGTACTTCGCGGTGTCCGCATCGACGGTGATCTGGTTGGGCACCCGGCCCGCCACGAGCTCCTCGAGCGCCCACACCAGGTGCGGGAGATCGATGCGGTTCATCGTCGAGCAGTAGCAGACCGTCCGGTCCAAAAATGTGATCTGTTTGTCCGGGTGGGCCAGCGCCATCCGGCGGACCAGATTGAGCTCGGTGCCGACCGCCCACGCCGAGCCGGCGGGCGCCGCGTCCAGGGCCCGGATGATGTACTCGGTGGAGCCGACCTGGTCGGCCGCGCGGACCACCTCGTGCTTGCACTCCGGGTGCACCAGCACGTTGACGCCGGGCACCCGCTCGCGGACCTCGCGGACGCTGTCGATCGTGAAGCGGCCGTGCACGGAGCAGTGGCCGCGCCAGAGGATCATCTTGGCACCGCGTAGCTGCTCGGGGGTGAGGCCGCCGTGCGGCTTGTGCGGGTCGTAGAGCACGCAGTCGTCGAGGTCGAAGCCCATCTCCAGCACCGCGGTGTTGCGGCCCAGGTGCTGGTCGGGCAGGAAGAAGACCTGCCGACCCTGCTCGAACGCCCAGTCGAGGGCGCGCTTGGCATTCGACGAGGTGCAGACCACGCCGTTGTTGCGCCCGACGAAGCCCTTGATGTCCGCGGACGAGTTCATGTACGTCACCGGGATGACGTCCTCGGCGATGCCGAGGTCGGTGAACTGGTCCCAGGCCGTTTCCACCTGGCCCAGCACGGCCATGTCCGCCATCGAGCAGCCCGCCGCCAGGTCGGGCAGCACCACGCGCTGCGCCGGGCCGGTCAGGATGTCGGCGCTCTCGGCCATGAAGTGCACGCCGCAGAAGACGATGAACTCCGCCTCCGGCCGGGCCGCGGCCTCCCGGGCCAGCTTGAACGAGTCGCCCGTGACGTCGGCGAACTGGATGACCTCGTCGCGCTGGTAGTGGTGCCCGAGCACGAAGACGCGGTCGCCCAGCGCGGCCTTGGCGGCCGTGGCGCGCTCGACCAGGTCGGGGTCGCTCGGCGCCGGCAGGTCACCGGGGCAGTCGACGCCGCGCTCGCTGGCGGGATCGGTGCCGCGGCCGAGCAGCAGCAGCGCCGTGGCGGTGTTTCCGGGCTCAGTCCAGGTCGACGTCACGGCCACCATGTTTCCACAAGGAAGCCGTGCTCAAGTGGGCCGGACAAGTGTCGTCAGACACTCAGCGCCGGCGGCCCTGCAGCCGGGTCGCGATGCGGCGCAGCCGGGCCTGGTTCTCGGGCTTGGCCAGCTGCCGCTGACCCTGCTGGACGATCCGCTGGCCCTTGGGGCTGCGGAGGAACATTTGCAGTCGCTGCATGAGGGTGGCCATGCCGACTACCGTGACATGCCAACCTGGGCACTCCCTGTACTTTCGCTACGTGCGCGTATTGATCTGTCCCGACAAGTTCGCCGGCACGCTGAGCGCCTCCGAGGTGGCCGCGGCCGTGGCCGAGGGCTGGCACGAGAGCGCCCCGAAGGACGAGACCGTGCTGCGGCCGCTCTCCGATGGCGGCCCCGGCTTCGTGGAGGTGCTCGCCGCCGCCCTCGACGGCCGCCGGCTGCCGGTCGCCACCGTCGATCCGCTCGGCCGTCCGGCCCAGGGCGAGGTCCTGCTGGTCGGCAGCACGGCGTACGTGGAGAGCGCGCAAGCCTGCGGCCTGCACCTGTTGAGCGCCTCGGAGCGCGACGTCAACGCCGCCACCTCGTACGGGCTGGGCCTGCTGCTCGCGGCCGCGGTGGAGGCCGGCGCCGCGGAGGTCGTGGTCGGGCTGGGCGGCTCGGCGGTCAACGACGCGGGCGCCGGAATGCTCGCCGCGCTCGGGGCCGGCCCGGTCGACCAGAGCGGCTACGCCCTGCCCTACGGCGGCGCGCCACTGATCACGGCGGCCGGGCTGGAGGGCCCGCCCCGGCTGCGCCAGGTGCGCCTGGTCGCCGCCACCGACGTCGACAACCCGCTGACCGGGCTGCACGGCGCCACCAGCGTGTACGGCCCGCAGAAGGGCGCGACCAGGGAGGATGTCCTGCGCCTGGACGCCGCGCTGGACCACTTCGCGGGCGTCCTGGAGCAGGCCTTCAAGCTGGAGAACCTGCGCACCCTGCCCGGCGGCGGCGCGGCCGGCGGGATCGGCGCCGCCCTGCTCGCCCTCGGCGCCCGGGTCGTCTCCGGTGTCGGCCTGGTCACCACCCTGATCGGCCTGGCGGCCCAACTCGACGCGGCCGACCTGGTGATCACCGGGGAGGGTTCCTTCGACCACCAGTCGCTGCGCGGCAAGGTCGCCGCCGGCATCGCCAACGGCGCCCGGGACCGCGGCCTGCCCTGTGTGGTGATCGCCGGACGCAACGAGACCGGCTACCGCGAGGCGGCCAGCGCCGGCGTCACGGAGACACATGCGCTGGTGGAGCACTTCGGCTCGGAGGCGCAGGCGCTCGCCGAGCCGGCCCGGGGAGTGCGCGAGGTCGCGGCCCGGCTGGCCCGCCAATGGAGCCGCTGACCGGGCGCCGCTGAGCTGGTGTTCGACATCTCCGCCCCAGCGATTGGGAATACGCCCCAACAGCGTTAGCGTTGGTCGGTACGGCACATCACCGGACCGGCAGGGAGAACCGCAACGTGACCACTGAAGCGCACACCGAGTCGACCGAGGTCACCGCGACCGCGCCGACCGGCGTCATTTTGACCGACGTCGCGGCTGTCAAGGTCAAGGCCCTGATCGAGCAGGAAGGTCGCGATGACCTTCGCCTGCGCATCGCCGTACAGCCGGGCGGCTGCTCCGGCCTGCGGTACCAGCTCTTCTTCGACGAGCGGTCGCTCGACGGTGACGTCGTCCACGACTTCTCCGGTGTCGAGGTCGTGGTGGACAGGATGAGCTCGCCGTACCTGGCGGGTGCCACGATCGACTTCGCCGACCGCATCGACGCCCAGGGCTTCACCATCGACAACCCGAATGCGCAGAGCTCGTGCGCGTGCGGCGACTCGTTCCACTGATTTCCCGCTCACAGGCCGTCTCCCCGTCCGGGAGGCGGCCTGTGGCGTGTCCGGCGAACGACGCCGGGATGTCCAGCTGGAAACGCACCGGTAGGCTCACCGGGTAATCGCACCCGACCCCGAGGGCCGACATGAAGATCGCCGTTACCGGCTCGATCGCCACCGACCACCTGATGCACTTCCCGGGCAAGTTCGCCGAGCAGTTGATCGCCGACCAGCTGCACAAGGTCTCGCTCTCCTTCCTGGTCGATGACCTGGTCGTGCGGCGCGGCGGGGTAGCGTCCAACATCGCCTACGGCATGGGCAAGCTCGGCCTGCGGCCGATCCTGGTCGGCGCGGTCGGCGCCGACTTCGCCGACTACCGGTCCTGGCTCGAACGGCACGGCGTCGACTGCGACTCGGTGCACGTCAGCGAGATCGCGCACACGGCCCGCTTCGTCTGCACCACGGACGACGACCTCAACCAGATCGCGTCGTTCTACGCCGGCGCGATGAGCGAGGCCCGCAACATCGAGCTGGCACCGGTCGCGGCCCGCGCCGGCGGCCTCGACCTGGTCCTGGTCAGCGCGAACGACCCGGCCGCGATGATCCGCCACTCCCAGGAGTGCCGCACCCGCGGGTACGCGTTCGCCGCCGACCCGTCGCAGCAGCTCGCCCGGATGGACGGCACCGACGTGCTGACGCTGATCAGCGGCGCGGAATACCTGCTGACCAACGACTACGAGCGCTCGCTGCTGGAAACCAAGGCCGGCCTCACCAGCGACCAGGTGCTCGACCAGGTCAAGATCCGGGTGACCACGCTGGGCAAGGACGGCGTGGAGATCACCGGGCACGGCATCGAGCGCATCCACGTGCCGGTCGCCCGCGACGTCATCCCGGACGACCCGACCGGCGTCGGCGACGGCTTCCGGGCCGGCTTCTTCGCCGCCCTCGGCTGGGGCCTCGGCCTCGAACGCGCCGCCCAGGTGGGCTCGCTGGTCGCCGCGCTGGTGCTGGAGACGGTCGGCCCGCAGGAGTACGACATCAAGCCGGACTTCTTCCTCAAACGCCTCGCCGACTCGTACGGTGACGCCGCCGCCGCCGAGATCCAGCCACACCTGCCGGCCGCGGTCCCGCAGGCGTAACCCGTGGTCCTCGCCGTCTTCGCCGGTTTGCCGGGCGTCGGAAAGAGCACGCTTGCGCAGCAGGTGGGGGCGGCGCTACCGGCCGCCGTGCTCGCCGTCGACACCGTCGATTTCACGATGCAGGCGTACGACGTCACCGAGCCCCGGCCCGGCTATGCCGCGTACGGGGTGGTGGCGGCGCTCGCCGAGACCCAGCTGCGGATGGGCCACCACGTCATCATCGACGCGGTGAACCCGGTGAAGGCGGCCCGCCAACTCTGGGTCGAGCTCGCGGAAAACCTCGACGTCCCGCTCCGGGTCGTCGAGGTGGTCTGCGGCGACGACGCCGAGCACCGCCGCCGCGTCGAGGCCCGGTACGCGACCCGCACCCACGACGGCGTCCCCGACTGGGTCCGCGTCCTGGAACGCCAGACCGAGTACGAGCCCTACCTGGGCCCGCGCCTGGTCGTCGACACGTTCCTGGCGAAGGACCCGGTCGGTCCGGTGGTCGACTACCTGAGCTTGCGCACCTCGTAGACGTCCGGCGCGGGGCTGCCCAGATACTCGTGGCCCTTCATCCGGCACCAGGCCGGGATGTCGTTGCCGGCGGCCGGATCATCCGCCAGCACCCGGACCACCGCGCCGATCTCGACGGCCGGCATCCGCTTCGCGAGGTCGATGATCGGCAGCGGGCAGCGCCGGCCCCGGGAATCGATTTCGATCACATCCCCGCCTCCGTCCGGAGATCCGCGACGACGCCGGGCAGCACCGCCAGGAAGCGATCCACCTCCGCCTCGGTCGTGCCGCGGTGCAGCGACACCCGTACGTTGCCGTGGCTGAGCACGCCCATCGCCTCCAGGACGTGACTGGGCCGCAGCGTCGACGCCGTGCACGACGAGCCCGACGAGACCGCGAAGCCGCGCCGGTCCAGCGCGTGCAGCAGCGCCTCGCCGTCCACGTACAGGCAGGAGAAGGTCACCAGGTGCGGCAGTCGCGCGACCGGATCGCCGACCACCTCGACGTCGGGCACGGTCGCCGCGACGGCCGCCCGGATCCGGTCGACCAGCCCGGCGAGCCGCGCGGCCTCCGCCTGCGCCTCGCCCAGGGCAGCCCGCAGAGAAGCCGCAGCCGCGACGACGGCCGGCAGATCGAGCGCGCCTTGCGGCCGCGGCCTGTGAAGATCATCACCGGGGTACGGGGCCAGCCACCGCACCCCCTTGCGTACCACCAGCACGCCCACCCCCGGCGGCCCGCCCCACTTGTGCGCGCTGGCCGTCAACAGCGACCAGCCCGGCGGCACCGGGACATGCCCAACCGACTGGGCCGCGTCCACGAAGAGCGGGACGCCCGCCTCGGCGCAGGCCTCGGCCGCGGCCGCCACGGGCTGCACGGTGCCCACCTCGTGGCTGGCACTGATCAGGCTGGCGAGCGCCACGCCGGGCGCCCGCACCGCCGCGCGCCAGGCGTCCAGATCGAGCCGGCCCAGCAGATCGACGCCGACCGTCACCGCCTCCCCCCGCGCCGCGGCGTGCAGCACCGCCGAGTGCTCGATGGCCGAGTGGACCAGCGTTTTACCAGCTCGGGCGCGACCCGCGAGTCCGCCCAGGACGGCGGCGTGCACTGCGGCCGTACCGGAGGACAGGAAGGACACCTCGTCCGGCCGTACCCCGAGAGACTCGGCGACGACTGCCTGCGCCGCCTCTCGCAGCTGTTGGGCCCGCCGGCCCGCGCTGTAGAGGCGGTCGGGGTCGGCCCAGCCGTCCTCCAGGGCGGCGAGCAGCGCCTGCCGGGCCACCGGATGCAGCGGCGCCGCCGTGGCCGCATCAAGGTAGGCCGGCGCACCACCGTGAACGGCCGTGTATTCCACCCGCAGAACGGTATCGTCCACATGATCAGTGGTCGCGCCGGTACCTCGAAGATCCGACCCCCGGTAAGCGGGTGGCGGGGCCAGGTCGAGTAGTGTGCGACCGTCGGTGACACCTTGCCGCCGGTGTCCGGATTTCGCACCGGGCGGTGCTCTAGGGAGGCAGGAGCAGGTGGTCTCAAGGAGTTCGGTCGCACGGCCGCGTGTCGTACGGCTCGCCGGGCTCGGTGTCGGCGGTGCCATGCTGCTGGCCCTGCTGTCGGGC
>Ga0307515_10021894_pt1 | contig 11305 bp, 2 predicted proteins | sample 17_EM_MG_FD_194513 | JGI IMG/M metagenome (GOLD analysis project Ga0307515, IMG submission 194513) | Populus trichocarpa ectomycorrhiza microbial communities from riparian zone in the Pacific Northwest, United States - 17_EM | ecosystem: Host-associated > Plants > Roots > Unclassified | place... | reverse complement strand
AACAATTAATTGTATAGGTGGTTATATAGCCAATTATAGAACCTTCCTAATACATTAGTGCTGTGTGTTAGTAGAGCTTTAGGGCTCTATATAGGGTTTTAAGCAGAGCTTTAAGCAGAGCTTTAACTAGAGCTTTAAGCAGAGCTTCGACTAGAGCTTCGACCAGAGCTTTGACCAGAGCTTCGACCAGAGCTTCGAGCAGACCCTCAAGCAGAGCTTCGACCAGAGCTTCGAGCAGAGCCCCAAGCAGAGCTTCGACCAGAGCTTCGACCAGAGCTTCGACCAGACCTTTAAGCAGACCCTCGACTAGACCTTCGACCAGACCTTCGACCAGACCTTCGACCAGACCTTCGACTAGACCTTTGACTAGACCTTCGACTAGACCTTCGACCAGAGCTTTAAGCGGAGCCTCGTGCAGAGCTTTATATAGAGCTTTATATAGGCATTCGTGCAGGCGTTTATACAGGCGTTCGTACAGGCGTTCGTGCAGGCTTTTATGCAGGCGTTTGTGCAGGCGTTTATGCAGGCAGCTAAGGAGCAATAAAGCAGGTAATAAGGCACAGAATCAATCTAGATATAATATATTAGCTATTTAGGTGTTTATCTACTATAAATATTAATATAGGAGGTTAAACGTTAAGGATTGGTGATGGTTAATGGCTCTAGCTGAATATTTGCTATTTTAATGGTAATATTTAAGGCAAAACATAGCAGTAACCACTAGGCCGTTTGCAATAATTTTGGCAGTATTAGAATTGCCTTATAAAACTCTAGAATATAACATTAGCCGATTATCTATAAAGGCGTTAGTTTATTATTAATTAATAGTAGTAGAGTTTTAAGCAGAGCTTTAAAGGGGAGATTTGCTTATTTAATGCGAAATATAGCAGTAACTACTAGGCCATTTGCAATAATTTTGGCAGCATTAAAATTGCCTTATAAAGTTTTAAAATATAACGTTGGCCAATTATCTATAAAGGCGTTAGGTCGTTATTAATTAATAGCTAAAAATTTAGTATAGCGCGTAAGTTTGTATAAGAATTATATACAAATTGGTGTAAGGGATTAATAAATTTCCGAACCGTGTACCAGACGACAATAACATAAGATAATTAATCTGTTATATAAGCAGCTTATGATTAGCTGATCGTCTGGGACCGAGATAATACTAGACGACAATAACATAAGATAATTAATCTGTTATGTAAGCAGCTTATAATTAGTTGATCGTCTGGGACCGAGATAACGCTAAAACGGCCTTTTTAGGAACTCTGTATAGCTTAGCCGAAGGTTTATATATTTACTACGCTATTTAATAAACCCTGCCTTCTACTTTGGCTATAGCCGCCTTTTAAAATCTAAAAAGAGCTAATGTTAGTTTAATTTAAGATATACTCTGTATAACTATATGCTTATACCTTTACGTAATAGGTATTGTAGCCTATATCTTCTTAGCTTAGGTTATATTATCCTTAAGCGCACCCTTATAAGGTATCTTAAATCGTATTAGTTTCTATAGTTTTATTAAGAAAAGCTTTTATAGGTATAGAGTTTAATTATTATATATGGTCTAAGCTAATTAGGGATATAAAGCAGTTTTGCTCTAGGGAGTATTACAATTATCCTTACCGTGCTCTATATTATTAGGATTATCCATAGGCTAGATAACTAGATTATTGCGGCTATTCCTAACAGCTTACCGTAGTTTACCGTAGTTTGCCTATAGATGCCTCTAGTAGGTTGCTCCCTTTTATAATTACGTTTCTTTAGACTTAATAAACTTAGAATACCGCTGCGTGTTAATAAGATAGACAAAGCATCTCTTATTCTCTCTGTTTTTATTAATAAACTTAATATCTAAGTGCTTGCGGATCAGCTTTGGCGTAATCTTCTATTGTTTCTTAAGTACGGCCTTAGTGCGCGAATATTAGTAGTTAGAGTATCGGCAATACTAGAAGGGGTTATACCCTACTTATTTAGTAATTAGTACGGTACTTTTATAATTAAATGCTTAGCTGTAATTATTGGTATATAGATAGCTAGATATTGTTAAAGGGACTTACAATTTATACTCTTAAGTAGAAATTCTACTTTACTCCTGTTATATAGCATATACTACTAAAACACGGCTTATAATAGCCCTTACTAGGTAATATAAACCTCCTTATTAGTGACTATGTTAAGCTAGGTAATTTTATCCTTGTCTAAGATAAAACCTACTAATATTACAACCTCTGGAAATAGCAAGAAACTAATTTCTTTAACTATTAGAGTTTCTATATTACCTTCTAAAATTTATAAACTATATAAGGCTCTATAGTGCTTTAGGTAATTAGGTTTATTCTTTAAAATTAAAAGGTTATATTTTCTAGTATAAACGACTTATTTAGTAATATAAAACCTTATACTTTAAAGACTGGCTTAGGAGTAAATATACGTGCTAGCGTTATTATAGGTTTAAATTAGGTTTAACTCTAACTTTTAGGTTCCGACTTTATATTGTTTTACTATTTAGTGGTATTAGTTCTCTAGGATAATATAAAAGAAATAATAGCCTATCTAGACTAGATGTTTAAAGCACGTTCCTTCTTAGGTTAGTTATTAAGAATCTGTTAAATAAACTAATTGCGCGGCACTTTATCCTTAGCAGTATAAAATGTGGATTTTTTTAAGCCTAGCCTCTTATATATTATTTAGGATTGTCTCTTAATTTCCTTAAGGCGATAAGTATTAATATCCTATCCCTTCTAGATATTTAGGTTATTTATTATAATATATAAAGATACTAGGACAGAATAAAGGAGTAGAGTGTTACTATATAAAAGTAAAAGAATCTAGTTAGTGTTTGGTAAAGGCGTAAGTCTAAAGTAGGTAGGTAAGATAAACCAATTATAAGGGTTAATCTACTAGGTAGATTGCTGTGGTTTTAGGGGGTAAGTTATAGCTTAAAGCAGCAATTAGCAGTTAAACTAATTAATTAACTAATTAATGTCCCGTGGAGATGCCGTATAAGAGTTAGTTAAGGTAGTAGAGGTAAAAAGTATAAAGTAAAGTAGATAAGCCTAAGGTAAATACTATCGTAGTAATAATAGCTAAACAGTTTTTATATTTATATGCTTATTATAACTACTTAAATAGGGAAAGGCTAACTAGAATAGTTAGCGTTAAGTAGTAAGGTTAAGGTAAAGCTGGTTTACGCTAATGGAATATAACGCGCGCGCGTTAAAGGGCAATTTGCTATAGCAGATTGCCGTTAAATACGCTTTCTCTAGTTATAGAAATTTTTTTTTTATAAATAACTAGCATAATAGGCGGAGTTAGAAGTACCTAAGAATGAGGGTTAATGCCCCTAGGACGTTTTACCTACCTAGGATTAATATTTTAGCTTAATTAAGACTGCTTTAATATACTCTTCTAAGTAGGGCTCCTAGTAAATAATTAAGACTCTAAATAGTATTAGATTTAAAGCTATAAGGACTACTACTATATACCGCGTATATTTATAACTACGAAAACAATTATATCCATAGAGGCTTTAAGCGTTTATTATATTATATACTTTAAAAGTCCTACATTCCGAACTAGTACAATTATTAGTATATCTGCCTATAACTCCTTTATCTCTAGGTTAACTCTAGCGTTCTAAACAATATTAAGAAATTTAGGGAAATCTAGAAGACTTATCTACCCTTTTACTAAGTTAGTTTAAAGTAGACTAGCACCTAAATCTATATAAATTGTAGATCGTAGTATATTTTCTAGATTTTAATATATATAGATTATAAGACCCTAAACGTTATATTTATTAATATATTTAGGTAAAAAAGATTAATATACGTCCTAAGGCTCTATATAAGGGTACTCTATAGCAGAATTTATAGCTCTATACCGAAGTCCTAATTTAGTGCTGGCCCGGCTAGCTTTCTTATATATATTTAACTGCGTGCGAATAAGGAGATATTAAGCTACTTTCTTAGTCTACCTAACTGGAGCATTACTGGACTCTGGGATTTAATTAACAATTTTAGCTATAATTTTACTTTAAATAGTGTAATTTATTCGGTCTTGGAAGTGCATAGATATTACATTGCTCTAATTTATAATATCCTTAACTACCCCTTTAATCTTATATAAACAAGCGCTACTAATACTAAACCTAAATATAATCTGCTTATCCTTCCTAGGAGTTTTACTAGTAGACTTATACTATGCCTTATCTATAGTATACACACCATCTAATTATATTATTGCTATGCTAGGTATATATAGTGTTAGGAAGGAACGCGGGATTAAAGGTTTATAAATATTTAGCAGTTATAAATTAATTATAATAGGTACTGTAGGATATAATACTGCTTTATATATTATTAGCGCTTAAGATAATATATTACTTAGTATATTTAACTTACAATTTAAAAGGAATAAGCCGTTATAGTTATTAGGATGGCTAGCAGATCGCTATAAATTACAGCTATTAGATTAGTTATATAATCTACCATAATATAAACTAACTTATTTAATCTTAATAACAACGTAAGGAGCCGCATTTATTACTATTATAATAGGCTTAATAAATCGCCAGTGCCCTAAATGTAAGCACACGATTTCTATTATAGGTAGATTGGCGCGATATAAGCTATACTGCAAAGCTATAGGTATAGACTATCTTAACTAATAGGATAATACCCATCCTATAATTTAGGCTTAAGTAGATATATATAAAGATAACGGGTTTACTATAGAATAATAGGTATATAACCTTATAGTAACTAACACCGCTATTAATAATACTTTATTAACTATTATAGGAGATACCGGCTTAATATTAGCAGAGGAGCTAAGCTATATAGCATCCGTAGAATAACTAACTAGTACTAAAACGCATAGTTACATAGCAATAAGCCTCTTTACCTTAGATATTTATTGTACCTAAACTTATTATAAAGTGACTGGCCGCTATATAGGAACCCTACTTAGCTACCTAGAGGGGAACTCTAATTAGCAGTCTGCCGTAGATCGTGACCACCTACTAAGGCCTAGCTAGCCAGTAGATAGAATAAATAAAGGTAATAATATATTCTACCCTTTTGTAAGCTCTATAAGATGGGCGTAAGTTGCCTAGTGGGTACGCAATAGTACGTTAATAAAAGAAATAGACGCGTGGTTATAAAACCCCTATATTAAAAATATAAGGGACGGATATATATTATACTAAAATATAAAAAAAGTTAAGATAAAACTACGTTTTATTTCTAAAGGTATAAGTAATAAAAGCTGGCGAATTATAGAACTTAATATATACGGCAAAACCCTAAAGATATACTACTATAATATACTTTGCGTGGTGACCTTCCTAATCGGTTATTTCCTATTTAAAGATAATATAGTTTATTTTCCTATTCGTTAATTTAATATAAAAGGTAATAGAGTGTATAACGAGGTATATACGGCTAACTATTAGTAGGAGATTTAAGATTAATTGCCTAATGGTGTAATGGCTATTATAGTAATACCTAGTAGTAACTAAACTAAGCTAACTATACTATCTAGAGATAAAAAGACGTATCTGGTTTATATTACGATATTTAATATTCTATTAAAGACTTAACGTATAATTAGTAGGCTAGCAATGCTTCTGCTAGGTTATATACCTATAGACTTACTAAGTAACCGGATAAATAAACTAGATGTATACTATTAAGTAATAAGTATTATATTTAAACGTAAGTATTTACCTTAGTAATATGTTGGTACTTAAGTAAATATAAAAGCTAGTCCTTAAACGCGCTACTAGGCGCGGTATACAAATATAATACGCGGATGGGTTTATCCGGCAATACTACCCTATACTTACTAGGTTTATAGCAGATTATAAGAAATAGGTTATATTAATAGGAGTAAAATTAGGGCAATACTATATAATATATTATGTACCGCCTTATAAACAAGGTAACCTACTAAGCACTATCTAGAGATAATTTATATATTTAGCGCCCTAATAGGAACTATAATAGAGTATAGCAAAAGGGTATATATTTCTTAGAAGAATTTCTATTAAAGATTAAATAAGCGTAAAGGGTATAAAGAGTAAATAATTTATCTTAATATGGAATTAACAAACACTATAGTAATATAAAAGATAGAGCTATAGGAAAATATAAGGCTAATACTAGCAGCTAATACTATAGAAGATTTATATATTGCATTCTTATTAGGTATAGTTAACCTAATAGATAAGCTGTATAGATAGGATTACTACTAGTTAATTAACTAAATGTTTTTAATACGTAGAATAAACCTAAATTTATAGCGTAGAGCCTATGAAATTTAGACTAGGCTAGGTATTAATTAATTTATTATAAAACTAGCTTTATTTATACGGGAATGTTATAAGCGAGTTAATAGTATATAAGCAACGGATTTAGACATTAAGCGCCTTAAAAGGGATGCAGCCTAGGTATAAGATTTACCTATTAGTATTTATCACTCTATAATATGCTATATTTAACGCAGTAAAGACTTCTGTAATTTTAATTAACTATATAAAGTACGGGCATGCTATAACCTAGTCTAGATGCAGACTACTGCCCTATAAAGGGACTAAGTTCTTATATAAGAATATAAGAACGCACTAGATGGAATAAAGGGAATATAGGCTACCTATTTAGAATTGCTAGTATTAATATAGGGCTTAAATTATATAGATAAAAATAGTAGATACTAAGTATGCTATAGAGTACTTTTTAAGCTATTCCGTCCATATAATGGAGGTAAGGTAAATCCTTTTAATAGGATAATTAAAGTAAAACGATTTTTTGTAAATATAGTGCAAAATAGACGAGATTTAGATAGCCACCGAATATACAACATTTCCTATATTAAGAGACCTATATAACTAATACTAACTTCGCTAAATAAAAGAAGAACGTTCTAGATAAACTTATATATAGATTAGGACATATATAATCGATTCTATAATAACGATTTTCTTTAGATTAATAGTATACGCATAGATAAGTTTATAAAGAAATAAAATTTTAAAATTAAGCTTTTAATTAAATTATAGGAGGCCTTAGAACGAAAGTGAAAACGGCTAACGTAATTAATAGGGAATCTAGTATATTTAATCCCTAGAAATCTAGGTAAATTAGCTATAAGATAAAGTAAGATAAAGAGAAGTTAAGAAAGCTATTAGTTAGCTTAAAGGTAAAGGCGGCGTGTCCGATATATAGGTAAATTAAGTAGTAGAGGGGCTCGTTAGAGTAAGAGGCTGGCTAGCTATACGTATTTTAACGAATTTTATATTAGCAAAGTAGTATAATAACCCCCCCTCTTTTGCCTTTCTCTTCTAATTTACCGCACGTTTTTCTTTAATAGGCTTTATTTTTATAATAATCTCTACCTTTATAGTCTAAGCTTCTTCTATTTATTCGCAATTAAGTATATTAACTCTATTAATATTTAGGGCTAACTTAATAGCTAATCTTTATAACTGTCGCTTCTTAATATATAGAATAGCCTTATGCTACTCCTATGTAAAGGCTCTCCTTAAGTTTTAAATATAAAACGACTTTATTAGCTTACCGCCTAAGCTAATACGCTTTAAAGGAGACTTTAGGTTATAAAAAAAAAGGCGGAAATAGCGCGATTAAACTAACTCTACGTCTTAGGTATATTTATAGGCTAACTAGGTATAAATAGAAGCTCCAGAGTACGTCTTAATAAGGGAGGAGAATAAGAATAACCGTTAAGCAATTGCTGCTTAGGTGGTGTTAACCTACTAAACCGCTAGAAAATATTAGCCATATCTATATAAATTGGTTAAATTCTTATATTTTTGTAGGCAGTTATAACGTTTTTACCCGTAAAGATTAGCTCTAGTACTTGCTTATTAGTAGGAATTCTTAATATTAAGTAGCTAACGGTAAGATAATATGGTAATTTACTGTAATTTGCCCTAAATAGGCTGGTAATAGGCCTAAGCTCCCTAGTAGAACATTAAAACCTACCCCTTTACTCCTCTATTTTATTAACTGTATCTATACTAGCAAATATACAATTTAAAAGTGTTATACTTTATCTTTATATCTTTATAGACTTCTTTAACTTCTATATTAGTTATGCTAAAGGTTTACTAACCTCTACTATCCTAAAAGAATATAACTATAGCTTCTAAAAAGAATAAGGTATAGATTACCCTCTATATAACTGCTTAAAATACTAATATATACCTACAACTAAGGGAAAAGTAAAAGAAATAGTACTACTAGTATGAGAAGAATCTAGGAACGTATACGCGAATAGCAGTTAGGCTAAAGTACTATAAATTATATATATCCGGTAGCATATAGCTAACTATAGTAGATAGCTATATATGGCAATAGAGTATCTAGGAATAGTATTCTAAAACGTTAATTAGATATAAACAGTGGTTTTAAAAAAGATAGATACCTAGTGCCTTAAGGTAGAGCACACCGCCGATAACTCTAGCAGAGTTTAGATGAAGAATCTCTAAATCTATATACATGGAATTTAACCATAGTATCTATTATATAAACTCTATTCCTTTGCACCCGCTAATACTTTAGCAGCGGTTATAAGTCCTAAATTGCCCCAATAAGCGGCTCTAACGCTACTATTCCTTTACTAAAGAGCTTATCTCTAGTGCCGAAGATAATACTATAGCTAAGCCAGTTTACGCGGCGTCTATACGTAGTAATAAACTGTAGAAGGCTTAATACAGTATAGATATAGTTGGAAGATAGTAAGGATTAGGTTATAGTAGTAAACTAAAACTAAAACCTACGGATAAACTAGTATTAAAAACTACCATGTGCTTTTTTCTAATATTTATAATGTTAGGCAACGCTTCTAAAGGTATTCCTCTTATACTATAGCTAGAAGGGAGTATAATAACTCTAGAAAAGACGATGGACTTAGTATAGGATAAAGTAGTAGAGTATAATATAGTTTCTAAAGGCGATAGTCCTAGCGGGGCTATGTATAAATCGTCGCTATTAATATATCGCATAGTAAGCTACCTCTTATCGCTTCTATATATACTAATATAAAATAGATATATAATACCCTAAGCGTATTCTAGTATAAACTATTAAAACACGTCCAATATTGCGTAAAGGCTAAGTACTTATTTAGAAAGCTCTCTAAGTAGGAAACAATTGCTAAAGTAGAAGAGCTACTCTATATAGATGACTTTTAATGCTCTAAGATAGTACGTATAGCTACACTACCTTAGTACCCTCCTAACTATTTATAGGGCGAATAATCCTAATTTATAGCACTAGTTATTATAATAGGTCTCTCTAAGTTATTCTTTAAAGGAAAGTAGCGATTTAGGTTTAGTATAGATACGCAGCACTTTTTGCGCCTAATTAACCCTAGGGCAGTTATACTAATTTATATAATAATCCGCCACGCTATTAATAAATAGAAAAGTAGTAGCTTTATTTAACAAAAGTTTAAAGCGGGTGCCAGTCTTTATAGTAATTTATTCTTTCTCTACTCTTATTCTAACTACCTAGGCTATGCCGTAACTAACTCTAATATTAGCCGCCTGGGAACGGATAAAGGCTATATAGGCAGATTAGTTAATAGAGCGCTAAAACTAGATTTTAGGGCTTTTACAATAGGGCGTCTTAAAGAGACTTTAAGTAACTATATATAGTAATTACCCTACTATATAAGTAATTCTAAATCCATTTAAACATAGCCTTAATAATCTTTCTAACCTAGACTTTAACTATAACGCAGGATTTAATAAGTAGCGCTTTAATATACTTCTATTAGTATATAACTGCTTATAATAATAGTTTTGGACTAATGCTTATATCTAGGTACTTAACGCGTCCATTTCCTTAAACCCAAATACCTCCTACCCTTTTAGCACTGTTATTAAGCCTAATATACCCTATAACATATTGCCTAGTTAGACTAACTATAGTACTAATTACTAAGGCGGTAGGCCTAATAATATTAGCGACCCTAATAGCGGTATAGATAGCGGGACTAATATAAATAAGTGCTGTGATGGATATAGTAGAGTTAATATAGGTAAAGATGGTAATACGGATAATAGAACGGATATAGCTCTAGGTGGTAATAGGGATAATTAAAATAGCATAAATAAGGGGGGCAATAAATATAATGGAGTGGACGTAGGTAATAATACTGGCGTAAATAGTGGAGAAGATATAGATAAGGATGGTGGCGTTAGCAATAATTTTAAAAATAATACCTATAAGCTGGTCTTTAAAGGTATAAAATCGCGGAATTAGAAACGTACTATTAATATACCATATCTCTAGAATTACGAACAGTTAATAGTTGCGGTTAAGCTATTTAGAAAGATACTTAGGGCTAAACCTAATATAAGTCTTTAGTATACTATTGGAAAAGGGATTAAGTTAGTACTATTTAATAATAAGGATTTAGATATTTTTAGAATAAGAGTAATAGAGGGGTAAAGTAAGGCAAATGCTTTATAGTCTATAATAGGTTTAGAGGAGTAGCTATTTTATAGAGTGGTTATAATATAAATATATGTTTAAAGGCATATTATAGCAATCTATGGTAATTTATAGCAGTATATTAAAACTTAAAAAATTATATATATAGTAACCTAGTTATTACGCGATGTAAATACTATACGATTTATACAATTTTTATAATTGGTATAATTTATATATATTATACTAATGGTACGCTTTTTATTTATGGAGTGGGGGATACGTAGTATTAGATTAGTGCTTAGGCGTTTTGCTATAGTTTGCTTGTAAATACTGCAAACTTACTATAAAATGTGCAGTTTACGCAAACCAATAACCACTATATACCGCTGCCGCGATTGTATAGTTTGTGGCAACTTGCCGCAAACTGCAATAATACGCCTAAAAAACTTTCCTGATGTAAAGCATTTAACGAGATCCTAAGGTAGAGCCGTTTTAGAGAGCGACTTAGCTTTAGAACCTTCCTTTTAGAGGCAATTAGGGCGGAGTTCTTATAGTATATTAGTTATAGCTTTATCCTTATAAGTAGTATTTATTAAATAACGTATTAGAGCTAGATAATAATTAGGGATAGTAGATAGGGCTTAGTTAAGGTAATTAGTTACTTATACTAGTCGTCTATTTATATATTTAGGATAATAGGATACTACCTATACTAGTTATTTATATATATTTTTAGTGTAGCGAAATAGAGTAGTAACTTAAGATATAAGCGTTACTTCTATACTTAAAATAAAGGCTATATTTAATACGTCGTTTATATTTAGCAAATCCTTTTA
>Ga0307515_10021893_pt1 | contig 11305 bp, 3 predicted proteins | sample 17_EM_MG_FD_194513 | JGI IMG/M metagenome (GOLD analysis project Ga0307515, IMG submission 194513) | Populus trichocarpa ectomycorrhiza microbial communities from riparian zone in the Pacific Northwest, United States - 17_EM | ecosystem: Host-associated > Plants > Roots > Unclassified | place... | reverse complement strand
TTTTCCCATTCAAGGATTCGATCATAAGCAACATCACTCAATCCATAATTTGACTTGATGATAAATACTTGTGCAATGACAAATAATTTACTGTGAGTTATGCACCAATCCCATAATGAGTTATGCACCAATCCCATAATGATTTATCAGAACCTCTTAAAAGTCAGAAAAACCTAGTTATTATTTTTAATTGAGAAGGACTAACATAGTTTCCATAAGAACCGAAAGATAAAGGTCATCCTATCCACCTTTACAGTCTTACCAATGTGATCTCTAATTTTCCACAAAGCTGTATTATTAAAATGCTCCATTTCCAAGTCAGACAACCTCACCCATGCAACGACCTTTTCAATTTTTGCTTCATAAGGATCAAAATTTGGATGCCATTGCTTGATAATAGTCACGAAGAACTGGTTTCCCAAATTAATCCAGTAGCCTAGTAGATCGTCCTGAATGATCTTCAATGGTATACGGAGCCTTTCATTAAATATGTATAACCAACCTTCCTTTCCATGACCTTGATAATTATAGTTTGGTGTCAAGGTTCCTTGATTCTTCGTTTATCTTCAACACACAATTCAACAAGTGGACATTCATCCCGCCAAATTCCACCTCATCATCCTCTGAAATATAATCCTCTCTCTGACGATCTTCGACCATCTTCTAATCCAAATACGAGGCCATTACAAGAGAATCCCATCAAGAGATTTGAACAAGTTTCCTCCACTATAGGCTGTTTTCCTGAATCCGAATAATGGAAGGCTAAAATATCCCAAATGTCTTAATAATCTAAGATTCCAAAATCATAAATGATTTGACACTTTTTTTCAGTAAACATGGCGTCAAACAAGCTCGTAAGGGCTTAATTTTGTGGCTAAAGGGTTAGGGTTCCATAATTGGATGATACTTGAGACTTGTACCATATCCCACCAAGGTTTTCGCTCTCACAGTTCCTCTTTAAAATCAATCTTTTGCAATTACAAAATTGTTATTTAGTAAAAGAAATCTCGTATCATAAAACCAAGAGAGTTGTCATCCATGACGAAAAGAAGGAAAGAGAGATTTTTGGTGGGGAAGAAAAGTAAAAAAAAAAATGAAAAGAAATGGACATGTTGGAGTGATCCTTGGCAGTCAACCCCTAATGGGATCACCCCGTATCCTTACTGGGTGGAGAGGATCCTTCCCTGCCATGAGGTGGACATCCACCACCACCACCACCACAAAATATATATATATAATTTCTAGAATATCGTTTGCTTTCTTGGAAATTAATTTTGGGACCAATTTACGGAAAAAGAAAGGTTTGTAAGATATAGACAAATGATCTGAATTTTGACTAATATTTAACGATTGCGTTTGAACGAGAGAGTTCACACCAATCCTCTGATTAAAAGATTAGGCAAAATGAGTTTTATGGTGATGCGATACTTGATAGGATTTTGTTTAGATTTTTTTAATCATGTTTATAATGTATTTTTATGTGAAAATTTGTTGAAAAATATATTTTTAGTCCAAAATCTCCCTCCCTTAATTTCTTAGCTACCATAATGGTAGTTGGATTCTAAATACTGCCTAATGAATGACAGGTTACCTACTATTGTAGGTGTCATAATCTAAATTTTAATTTTTGTTTAATTTTTATTTTTTAATAAAAAGAAAATGAAATAAAAAATATGAAATTTAGGCCAAGACAATATAAATTAGAAGTTGTGAGGGTTTAATCTGGGTAGAATTATGACTTTGAAAGTTAATTTTGGAAGAAATTGAAAACAAGTCTTGAGAATTCAATTAAATTTTGATTTGGTTTAATTAATGATATCGGGAGTTTAATTGAAGAATTGATAAGTTTGGGAACTTAATTGAGTTTAGATTCAGTTTAATTAATGAAATCAAGGGCTTAATTGAAGAAATATTAAGTTTCAGAGCTGATTTAGGTTAAAATTGCAAGAGATTAAAATCGAAGGATTGTTTTGTAAGAGGTGCCGCAATTCATGGGTTCAATTAGAATTTGTCACAGGGGTCCGATTAAAAAATGTTTAAAACTTAGAGAATCCAAATGAAAAATAGCCGCCCCAGCCCAGAAACGGCGCCACTTTTCATCTCTATTCACCGTCTTCTTCCTCTGGAAACTGAAGAAGCTCCCTGCAACAGGAAATTGACGATCACCCCAGGCAACCCACAAGCGCAAGGCAATCCCCACTGTTTTCTCATGTCCTCCCCCACAAGACGCCAATGGAGACGTGAAGAGAGCCACCACCAAGAGCCCCGCAATGGCAGGACTCCTGGAATCAAAGACCCGGCAGAATACTAACACCCCAGCAAGACTCATCATCCCTCTAGGGAGGAAGAGACGTGCTGGGGAACAACCAGCCACTATGGCCCTATAAAAAAAGAATAGAGAAAAACACGGGCTTGTACCCTAGTGGTGGCCGGATTCTAAGCAGTGCCTAATGGACGACAGGTCACCTACTGCTGCATGTAACCTATAGCCTACTTTTATATATATATATATATATATATATAAAAAAAGTAGATAACACGTCATGAAAGAATAAAAAAAACCCATATGCAGGCTTAGGCTTCTAGACCTATACATTGTTGGGTTTCTAATTAAAGCCATGTGTGCGAGCCTAACCTGGAAGGACCACGGGCTTGTACCCTTTTTAGAGGGTCATGCATGTTGGGCAACCCAGCATGGCTCACACATTTTTGTTTTTCTTTAATTTATTTTCTAAAATTAATTAATTTAAAATATTATAAATATATTCGTTTATTAAATTCTTAAATTAACTAAGAATAAGTTTTAGATATTATTTTATTATATACCATTACATTTTTAATTTGTTTTCAAATGAGAGTATAATATTCCTTTTATAATATCGACAAGCCTTTTGTTTTACAACCCATCATTAGTTTTAAGTTTTATATGGTTGCATTTCTGATAATTTTTTTTTATCATCATATAATTAAATAAAATTTATTTAAAACAAACAATGTTATTAAATATGATTTGAGTTACGAATTATCTCGGGTTGATCAAAGTTAATTAAAAATGTTGTCATCATCATATTTAGAAAAGATTAACTTTTATACAACAAAATTTGACTTCATAATAAAAGAATTTCTTGCACATAGAAAAGACATCAGCAATGCCTGCATTTTTTTACATTAAAAAAGTTTTAGTTCGACTAGTAGGGCAATTACCTAATTGTTACTATACATGTTTATACTATGTCTTTATGTATTGTTTTGGTATCATGTATTTTAAAAAATCTTGATAACCTTCTTTTCTCTTTGATTTTTCTTTATGCATTGAGGATATATTACAACAATTGTAAACTTGGGAATTCAACAAATAGGTACAAAAAAGTATTTAACACTTTGAAAAGAAAATAAATGGGAAGTAGAAAATTGCTTATTTGGAATTTCTATGAGTGTTCGCAAGAAGAATAGATATAAACTAGCCAAATTATTGGCATTTCAATACAGATTGGATCAATTTTTTTTAACATAAAAAAAAATATACAAAGATTGTTAATATTTTTTTACTAAAACACAAAAAAAAAGTAATAGTAAAATGAAAAATGAAAATTTAATATGTGCATTTAATATAATTAGTTGATATATTAATAAATATTTAAAAAAAACTATTAACGATAACTAGATATTAAATCGAGAAGCCGAGAGATAAATGCAGAAAAAAATAAAAAAACACGATCTTATGTTGCATGGAGCTATCCAAAATTTTTTTTATTTAATTATAGGTCAATATTTTTTTGAGGAAAAATAATGATTCAAATTCAATTGAAACAAAATATTTTTCTATTATAATTACTCTTTTTTCTTATTAATTTGACTTGGCAACACTTATTACATCTTCATGATGGTTTTCTTGGCAAACATTTACAATATATTGACATTCATTAGGTACATGTTTTATCATCTATTCAAAGTGGATTTTGCTTGCTTAAGGGATTTAGAAGCCATCAAAGATGCCTTTTGTTTTCTCATCAAAGATCCCTGCCAATCAGTCACGCTGACACCACTAGCTCCTTTTAGGGCAGCTAATTAATCATACATCCTAGCAATCAATCACACTAACGCCACTAACTCCTTTAAGGACAGCTAATCAATAAACTATATTGACATTTAGTAACACTAACGTCGTTAGCTTCTCTCAGAGCAGATATTCAATAAATCATCTTGATAATTAGTTACATTGATGCGACTAGCTCTTCTTAGGGCAGCTTGTCAGTCATATATCCTCATAATCAATCATGGTGATGCCATTAGCTCCTTTCAGAATAGCTAATTAATAAATCATATCGGCAATTAGTTACATTAACACCACGAGCTCCTCTTTGAGCAGCTAGTCAATAAATCATCTTGGCAATTAGTTACACTTACGACACTAACTCCTCTCAGGGAAATTAGTCAATTATAAATCCCAGTAATCAGTCATGCTAACGCCACTAGCTCCTCTCAAGGCAGCTAGTCATACCTGTCGCACAAGTGCGGCGTTGCGGCGAATATTCCACTTCAATCTAATGTATATATCTAACAAATATGGGGAGATAAGAAATTCTTGTCTTTTATCGGTGGAAAATGAAATGGGAGTCGCCACCTAGTATTTTGGTCACTAGGAACCCTAACTAGTCTCAGAGATCGGGTACGGGGACTGATTACGTAAATGGAAGGTATTAGCATCCTAAATACGTCTTACCTAAGATAATCTGCATTATTTGATTGTCTGATAAAAAGCTAAGGTGTTATTATATTTCTAATTGTTGGTCCTTCTATGGTTCAAGAAAAGTCCTCCTCAGTAAGGAGTTCCTTATCTTATCGGGTAAAATCATAATCGTTCTAACGTCTGTATATATATAAAAAAAACTACGTCCTTAATATCAGGAATACGTTTTACGTATAAATTCGTAGTCCCAGATATTAAAAGAAAACAAAAATATTTTTTTAGAATTTTTGAAATATTAACCTAGTTCTCATGGCTCTAACAAACTTGTTATTAAAGCCAAAGTGCATGCTAAAACATATTTTTGAATATTTTGTGTTTTATGTATAAAAAACAATATGATTTTTTTTGTTGTTGTATGAAAATACGATGTGATGATTTTTCTTATCTTTGAGATACTTAGCCGTATGCATTAAAAACAAAAAAAAAATTTATAAAAAAAAATTTGCAATGTTTTGACAAAAACCGGATATTTTAATACTGGATTTGTATCCATACGGTATAAAAATACAAACCAGTATTAAGCAATTTTAATAAAAAAAAAAAAAACAATATGCAGGAAAATCAACAAAATTTTAAGGATTTTTCAGAATTTTTTTAAATTTTTTTTCATATATATAATATATAATATATAATATAAAATATTATAATATATAATATATATAATTATAATTATGCGGGTTGGGCCGGCCCAGCTAACTGGGTTGGACTCAGCCCAAAAGGGTTGGGCCGATCTCGGCCCAACAGTTCTCTCTGCTTCTTTAGGTCTAGGCCGGATGTGGCCCAGACATGAGGGTTGGGCCAGAAAAGAGAAAAAAAAGGAGGGGGGGGGGAATTATTTTCCCCCTCCCATCCTCCTGCATTCGTTCTGCATGCAAGAGAAACTTATACAAAAAATGAAGTAAAAGTGGAGGGGAAAGAAGAGTTACCTGGCACGGAGGAGGCGGTGCCTTGCTGGTTTGGCTACTTCGCTGGCGGTGTTGCAGTGGAGGCCGATGGCGGTGTCGTGGCTCACGGACGACAGCTCCAAGCAGCGGTGCTGCTGTTTCAAGCGGCGAAAAGAGAGGTTACTGCTATTCCCCCTCTCCTCTAGTGTTTCATTTTTATTTCTCTTCTTTCGTTGTCAAGTGGTTTCCCTCTTTGTACTCCCTGCTCTCCTGTTTATTTCTCTCTCAAACCCTCCCCTGTTTCAAACTCGTCTCTCTCTCTCTCTCTCCCCTATCTGCTTTCCTTTTCTTTTCCTCTCGTTTTCTTTTCATCTCTTCTCCCCTCTTGTGCTGGCGTTGGGTGGTATTTATAGGGCAAAGGGAGTGGGGGCGTCCCTATCGCCGCCCTATTGTTGCGTATGGGGAGCAGGGCTTTCCTGCCCTGCCACGACGCCGGGTTAGGTGGCCAGTGAGCGTGGCTAGTAGGGCGCGGCTCCCCCGGTTTCTCATCATGAAAGGGCGTGGGGCATAGCACGCGAGGAGGAAGAGAGGCAAGAAGAATTAAAGAAGAAAAAACAAAAGTTATGTCTTCCCCTGCTGCACGTCCAGGGGAAGAAGGAGGAACACTGTCGCTCAAAAAGACATTGTTTTGTTTTTTTTTTTTTTTAACATGAAACGATGTCGTTTTGGACAAAACGCGTCGTTTCATTTAAATAAAATATGGCGCCAAAACACGTCAACTTCCAAATCAGTCCTCAATTTATCCTTTGTTCATTTAAGTCATCAAATGCAATTTTGATTTTAAGAATCAATTCAATTGCATCCCTGCCAACTTTAATCGTCGGCCCTATAGGTGGCCGCTTTTTTCACTTTCATCCTTGGTCTCTGATTTATTCAATTTGACCCTCAATTGATCAATAAACTTTCAATTTCTTCAATTTGGCCCGTGATTTGTTTAATTACAGCCCCTCTATTTACGCGTCTTTTCCAGTTTGGTCCTTGGTTTCGAATTTCTTTAATAGGTCCCTAATTGGCTATCAAACTTTAATATTTATGCAATTAAGCCCCGGATTCGACCAAATCAACTCTCAAAAATTATAATTTGACCCCAGAACTTTAATTTCTTCCAATCAAAGCCCAAATTGACTTAAAAATCAATTTTTCTTGCAATCAAACCCTCTACAAATTCAATTAAACCTTCATTAAAATCTAATTGAGTCTATAAACACCCAATTTTGGACTTTTCTCCTTAAATTGAATTTTCTTTTCCACAAGGCTCTCATCATTCAAGTATGTACTGTCGAAATTTCAATCTTTGTATTTTTTAACCTCCTTAATCAATTGTTCTGACCATTTTGTGTGCGCTCCAGCATCCTACTGCTATTATTTTTTTTTTAATTTCTTCAGACTATATATTTATATATATTTTTTTGTGCGGGGACCCAAAAATAGGTTACAACAATACCAATCCATTCTTAATATAAAACTTTCAAAATAAAATGTGCATTTAAAGAATTTACAGGTTTAAAAACCTATGAACTTCTAAGCAGAAAAATGTGCAAAGAACCTATATGGAGCCTCTGTGTGTGTTATTGTTTCCAACTATTATCCTGCTTCGGCAACCTCTATTGTTTCAACAGGGAAATAAATCATCATAAGCTTATTAAATTACCATAAAAACCTTATTCCAAATTATTCCAAGCCAATTAATAAGGAATTTATTAGAATTCCATGTATGTTCAAACTTTTCAAAGTCATAGTCATTCACTAAGTCTTAACTCATCCTTTGTTTAAAGCACATTCATTCTTTCACTCAACAATGTGTGATCAAACATTTAAACACATCATGCATAATTCAATTTAGCATGTCAAAGTCCTTATATTGACTACAACAATTATGACATTAGTCTAACCAAAATCCATTTATTGTCATTTTCCTTTACATAACTAACTATATCTAAAAGGTATCATACACCCTTTTTTAAACCCTTTTTTCCTTCAAAATTAATTTGAACACAGTCATACTCATCTATAGCATTAATTTCAAGAGAAATCTTAAGACAAGTTTCGATCCTTCCCTCTTAAAAGGCCTCTAGCCAAATGGCCTTCCATAGGTAACCTTAGGTTGCCCTTTATTTCATTATGGAAACCCATTTTTTATAATACATGTCTAAACACTCAAGAACATAATTCAACAAGTTTACCCCCATGTTCTCTAATTTAACTAAAACCTCAAGGATTAAGTCTTTGAGTTTCCATTCAAGTTTCTCATATTTTTTTTTCTAAATCAACTCGTTTAAACACATCACAATTCACAACCCAACATAACCCTTTATGATAGATTGAACACTTTACCCTTACTTTAGCTGAACCCAAGCATATACAAGTTATAGGTTCCCTTTTGTTCTCTTTATTCCAAATTCATTCTACATTATATCAAAGTCATTTTTAATCATTCTTCACATAAGTTTTTTAAACAAAAGGATCGCCCCCTCCCTTAAATTATCTAATGGTTGTTGAACTTACCACTCAAGGAACAAAAGGTTCCCCTTTCAAAATTTCATGCAATCTTCTTCATATACAGTCTTAAAACATGTCATATAACATAATCAAACTCAATTTTAGCAACAATTCAAGAAACAAACTCAAACCCTCTCATATATAGTGTAGGTTAGACTAAAGGAGTCATGGTTCCTTCTTTAAAATTCCATGCAATTTACCTTGCACCCAATCTTAAAACACATTATTTAGCATGATTTAACATAGTATTAAGAGGGAGGCATGGTTTTCTTTCAAAATTTTCACAATTTCCACATTACCCATTAATTTTTCATGCCTGAGAATATAATTCTAAACTAAAAGCACCATCACAAACAAGCCAACATACTTAACTCAACATTCCATAATGCAATTTATACACATCATGCATTAAAACATTTTAAGAACCTCAATCAATCCTTAAATAATGTTTCTTACCTGTTAATAGCAACAAATCAATGAGTTTATGCAAATAAAAATTAACATCTCTTCACTTTTCCCTCTCTAGCTTCCAATTCTTTTATTTCCACGCTTTTTACCTTTTTTTCCTTCTTGATTTCTTCCTTTCAATCACTCTTAAAAGTGTTTTTCTCACTCAAATACCCTTAAATCTTTAAATCTTTGGAGAATTTTATCTCAATTTTGACCAAGAACACAAAACCCTCTCTTATAAAGGAAATTTTCTCTTATTTACTATTTTGCCACAACTTAAAAATTTCTTGTATTATTTATGCACTTTACTTGGTTTTCTGACCTAAAATGTAAGTCCTTCTCGAACTCTAATTGACCATAAATTTTAACCTAAGGTAAAACAATATGTCAAGAGACTTCTTGTAAATTTTCTTGATTCGATAGTTGAATTGAGAGTTATGCATGTTAGCTTAAAATTGGTCAGATTATGATTCTTCATAAAAAATCTGAATTTTCTTATTCAACCCCTGCATAAATCATATCAATTATTTTATTGAATCCTCAGGACCATTTTTTTATCTCAAATATATTTATTTTTCCTTTTACCATTTATTTTATTTACGGACTTACTACCGTTTTACTATAACATTACCGATTTTTAACCGGTGCTTGCACCATTATTCTGTACTTTTCTTTATACTATCATTTCTTACGGTTTATTATTTATTACTATACTAATTCCTTGAGGTATTTTCTCATTTTCTTTATTCTTTTATCAATCAAAAATTGTTACTGGTTTCGCCAATAGTACAAATCTTAAACCCGAAATTCATAATTATCTTTTCAACTTAATCAACACCTTTAAATTTACCCATAGAGGTCATCATATCTATTAAACATCTTATTCATAATTATTTCAATCATTTATTCATTATTTTCATCCTAAGTTTATATTATTCATCGGTTTATTACTACCTTTGGCCCTATGTTTATGTAGGGGGTTTACACTAGTGGTAAGACTTTTGAATTATCTAGTATGGTGAACAAAAAACGTGTCATCATAAGATTGAAAGACATTGCTCTGTTTTTTTTTTTTTTTATCTAACCCACAAGAAAATATGACGTTTTCAAAGAAAGTAAGTTTATGAATCTAAATAATTCCTTTACTCCTTATGAATAATATGAATATTGTTCGGTCATAATGATGAGGCCATGGCTATGAGCTCTAGATCTATAAATCTTTTGAGTGTTTTAGACCGAGTCCTTTATGAAATGTCAATAAAGTCTTTTCATTTTACTCCATGGTATCTTGAATAATGAACTTGATGGACTTATAATTTGGGTTATGGCCATAGGAAAATCATTCTTCATGCCCTTTGTTTTCTCATCAAATACAACCTTGATCTATGGTCACCTTTTAACCATATTTTTCATTATCATACACGTAACCTTTAGAAGACCTTTTATTGAGACATCTTTGTGCCTAAATAATAATTATTTTCTTCATACTTTATTTAAATGTGAATGATGAGTCTAGCCAATATATTCACAAAGAAAACACACCACCTCTCCTACAACCTAATTTTATCTCACTAAACTATCATCTAGATTATCTTACTCATTTAGCATAAAGGCAACAAGGGCAGATCTAGGATTTGCAGGCATATATATTTTTTTCCCATCTAAGGTACACCATGAGGGACTTTTACCAGGTGTTGGTCCAAATACTATAATTAACTTGTCAAGTGATGAAGAGGAACAGGAACAGGAAGATTTGGTCAAACCATCCACTTAGAGTGGCCTAACCGATTCCTAGACTTGTTTTTCATCATCCAGTGCAACCATCTCATGCATTTATTTCATATGCTTTTATATCCATTTGAACTTATGAATTTCTATTTGGTTATGTAATATTGTGGATCTATTTCCTCCCTTTTTGTTGTCCTAAAAGGTGAGCAAAATGGATTGTGATGCATGCATATTATTTTTTAAAGTTCGTTTATTATATGCATGAATTTAATTATGGAAGTTGGTTTAATATATGTATGAATTTAATTATGGTATTTTTTATTTTATTGATAGTATGTAATTGAGATTTTATGGTAGCATGTTTTATTTGTTGGTATATCATAAACATGCGCATTGGTAAAGGGACCTTTAAATATTTGAGATACATATTGTTTGGGATTGGAGGAGTATATTATATCATCTTTATTTTCTTATTGCACAATTTGTTTGTCATGATGAGGGAGGGAGGGAGGGAGAGATTGTGTTAGCCTTAAGGTCTTTAGCATCTATGGATTAATGATTTTGATGACAATAAAAAATTAATGAATTTAATATGTATGTCAAAAGCTTGAATGTTGTATGAATTTTTCTATATCAAATGGAATCAATATGGACTCATTGGATGCAAACTTGACTTGAAGATATTTAAGTATAATTTCATGTCATCAAGTCCTTATAGGATTTAATTTAGCATCACAAAAATAATTTTTCAATGCTGATTTTACTATCCAAAAAAATAATTTCATTTTTGAAATTAATACATAGTAAAAAATACCTTATGAAAATTTTTATTATTATAATATTCTGGTATTATTGCTCAAAATCCTTTAATATGGATAACATAAATTTGGTCAAATGATTTCTCATACTTTGATCACTCTAAAAGTCTTGCTTT
>Ga0307515_10021892_pt1 | contig 11305 bp, 14 predicted proteins | sample 17_EM_MG_FD_194513 | JGI IMG/M metagenome (GOLD analysis project Ga0307515, IMG submission 194513) | Populus trichocarpa ectomycorrhiza microbial communities from riparian zone in the Pacific Northwest, United States - 17_EM | ecosystem: Host-associated > Plants > Roots > Unclassified | place... | reverse complement strand
CCTTGACCTCATCTCCTCGCGCAATAGGACTGGGAAACAGGGATGTACAATGCCCTACAACCATTGACATCCCAGCTCGATGAAAAACTATCTCGGAGCCAAATCCTGACCCAACTTGGCACCATCGAACTTGCACTCCAAGCAGAAAATCCTACGATGCTCTACTCGGACATTCTAACTCATGCCTACGAGCGTCTCGCTCAAGACTTGAAGGGTGAGCCCGAACCTCCTCCGAATTCGTTGGTCACGTCCTGAACTCCAAATCAGTCAAAGCCACAAAAGAAGAGTGTGCGGCATTCGGCCAATCCATCAAAGACTGGCCGATTTTCCCTGATTCCAGCGACGCCCTCGCTCAGCTCTCAAAGCACTACAAGCTCGTCGTCCTCTCCAATGTCGATCGGACCTCCTTCGCCTTCACGAGGGAAAAACTTGAGGCGGGCAAATTCACATTCGACCAAATATGCACCGCGCAGGACGTCGGGTCGTACAAGCCAGACTCTGCCAACTTTGTCTACGCATTGAGAGTGATCAAAGAAAACTACGGGATAGAAAAAGGTCAAGTCTTATCAACTGCCCAGGTAGGCCGTCCGTTTTCTTGCACGGTGGTTCACGGCGGCAATAACCTCTGCTCCGTTACAGAGCTTGATGCACGACCACGTCCCCGCACAATCCCTGGGCATGTCATCTTCCTATATAAACCGTGAAAGTGCCTCTGTCGGGTTCGTCGACTCCGTCATCCCCACTTTCGAATTCAAAACCCTCGGTAAGATGGCTCAAGCGGCTGAGGAAGACTTTGAGAAATAAGCAGGATTGTATTGCGATGCCTATCAGTCGCCATGGGTTTCCGCATAGGGGCGCTGATGGTGATGGTGACTTGGGCATTGAAATGTATACAAGTCAGTGTATATAAGTATTACTGTACGTCTACATGCGCAAATCAATCTAACGGACGGCTGTATCTAGGGTCGTATATCTACTAGGGTGGGGTCATGACCATCATTTGCTTCCAGAAGTTTTAAACAAGATAAGGCCACCAAGTGCCACAGAGTACCCAAAGACTTGTAGGGGTGTGATTTGGGCCCCGAACAGAAGCACGGAGCCCGTAATCAACAAGATGTCCTGGAAGGTGTAGGACTGTCAGGGGTTGACCCGCATGGTAATCGGCTGGGCTTACCTTGAAGACGCCAGCAAGTGTCAGAACCAACCCGCTTCCAGCTCCCACAAGGAATACAGCAGCGATATTGAGCAAGAAAGCGACGGAAGCGTTAGAAATGAGAATCAAAGGTCCAATACGAGCCAATTCATAGAAGGGGGCGAGCCCTTCGGTGAATGGGAGGACGAGGGAGTTGATAAGCGCGCAAACCGGTGCATAATAATGAAGAGAAACGAGAGGGTCCATTTTGAGCCCATGGAGGAGAAGTTGAATCATGACAAGCCGCGAGGCCTCGAACTATAAGATTTGAGTAATTCGGTAACGCTGCACGTGTGTTGAAATCGCTTACGGCGACGGCAGCAGCTTGGGTGATGAACCCAAGGAGGTTGAAGTTCAGTTCTCCGTGGGAGGCGAGGGCGACACCAGTGGAAATCATGAAGACAATGACGGCGAGCTTTTTGCTAGGCTCTTGTATGCGGAATGTCCAAGATATCAGGAGAATGGCGACGGGGGTGAAGGCCTGGGCGTTGAAGAATCAGAAAGCGCAGTATCTGGCTATCAGGATGGGCGCACCTTGAGCATCTGAATATAGGCAACACTGAGATAGAGATAAGCGGTGTTGCTCAGGATCAAGCTCGCGCTGAACAGGAGGCCGATGGGGAGGATAGAGCGGACAAACATGTCCTTGGTGATATGGATGTCCTTCGCTCCATCCAAGAGGTGGGTGGTGCGTTGTAAAACGCGGGTGCCGATGGCCTATTGCGAGTCAGATACGTCAGGGGAACTGAGGGGTGGGCTTACGGCGAAGGTGAGATGCCATGTAACAAGGAAGACGGGGTAACGGAAGTTGAGCGTGCTGTACAAGTGTTTGTTGTACAGGATAACCGCGGAGGAGAGGACAATCCAAACGGGGATGATAGCGGCAGCAGAGATCTTTGGCTTGGGTCTGGGAACCTGGGCGGAGACTGGGGCGGGCAAATCGCCGTCCGAGTCCTTCTGTGCGGACAAGAGCTGATCGGCTGGCTCGACAAATGGTTCCTTTTCAAATTCCCGGTCAGCGGGTTGTTGGGCGGACATGGCTGGATATGTATACGGAACGAGAACAAAGGTAGAGAGCGACGGCGCCGAGGACGGAGAGTGGCGGGAAAGAGACGTGGGAGCGACAGGTTAAGTTAGGAGGTTAGCAAACCGTGGGAAGACCTCAAGTGCGTTTCAGATCACGGACAGCTTTTTGCCCTGTCAACTTTCATGACCCCCAGGTCTGGACTCTGGTAGATATATACCTCCGAAGCCTCGAGCCGACGCCGCCTCTAGTCCCAGCCATAGGCTCAATATTCAATTGATGCCCCTTTCCTCGCTACTGTATCTCGCTTTCCAGGTTCCCTACACAATTGTCATTTATTTCTCCAAGAGATCCCCGACGCGTATCTATACTCAGAGGGTGGAATTAAGATACAATCCAAATGCATGCCTCCATCGAGAACCGAACCGGCGGGTGCCCTTGCCCAGTGCGGCAGATACGCAGCGTGGATGACGCGGCGGCCCGCCGTCGATGCGATCATCAGCGGCGAGGGGACTCAGAGAGCTCGGCCGCGAAAAGCTGGGGACCGAACGAGAAAGTTGATATTATCTCTTGAAGCTTTGCGGGTTGACAGGCAGCCCAGACCCATCCGGCGCCGCGTGTGTATCCACACCCAACTGACTTCCTAACGATTCTTGGATTTGAAGGTGTTTCGAGTTTTCCTTGTATTCAAGTGGCACACAGATTACCCTATGGGTAGCGAGCGTGCCCCGGAAACCGATGACGGTTGCCTGCTACCCGAAAAATCCATACAGAGCGGCCCGGCAGAATTGCTGTATCCCAGGAAACCTGCGAATATTAAGCGTGTGTTCGGCCACCCTCCGACTGCGTGTGCCATGTCATGGATTAGCCGGGATGAGTTGGGTTCTGACTGGTACATCTCGGCCTTTCCGCCCGCCGATTCGGTCACCACAGCATCCACTGTTCTGCTTATATACCAACCGCTGACGGCCACTCCTTCGACGTTCTACGTTCGACCTGTGGGATAACTGCCCATCTGATTGGGTCCCTTGTGTTTGATCACAGACACCTTAGATGACCTCGCGAGGAAGTCCGGTATCTGTAAGTGAATGAAACCAGCGTTCGAGCGGGTCAACCTGGCTCAGGCGTGCTCTCTCACAAATGCGCACAAAGGCAAGAATCGAATACTTGGGAAGAGGCAGCAGCCACGAACTAGGATGGCTCAGATATCGGGACTCAGTTCAGGCACGTAGAGGGAGCGTAGTGAGGAGATAACTACCGACCATCCGGTGCGACCATGAGTGGGGTATCATCAGGGGCGGTGGTAGGGTATCTGATGGCCAGGTGTTCCCCCATCGGGATCACCTCTGTGCCCGTGTAACTCGTAGGCACGAGCAAACGAAACCGTGCGCCAAAGAAGAGTCCGAGTAAACCAAATCTGAAATTGTATTCAGCTCGCGCATGGTGAGGGTCCAACGGGTGTGATGGGTACCAGAAGTACGGTCCGGGGGGGGGGGGCTACTCGATAATCAATGAACCAGCGGTAATATCCACGGGCTGAAGATAAAACCCTGTCGCAGGACGGTCACGGCTCGTTGGAAGGTTCGGGGATGTCTATCTTTTGCTAAGTTCCCATCGTTCGCAAAGCCTAACCACGGTACCCGGCTCCCAATGTCTCCAAACCGCGCAGGTGAATAATCTAGGTGCATTGGACGTGCGGGAGGATTCAGACCAATTGAGGGTCCAGACATTTCGTGGATAGGAAGGTGGGTGCCAAGTTATGTGAAGGTCCGCATCACGTATTAAACGTTGAACGCCCACAACTTAATGCCACGCACTGAGTGACGGACCGCTGGAAAAACGGAGCTCAATGACAGGAAACAATCTTGCGCCAACGAACATCGTGCATTGATGGAGACTCGCCTGTGGATCGTTAACGTATCGTATCAACGACAGTACCCAGGGAACCTGCAGTAGGATAACTCGAGGGAGCAATGGGCGGGGACCCAGCCAGTAAGAGTACCAACGTTACGAATTCTCCCCAGTCGAAGTTCACGTCATGGTTACCGAGTTGTTCGAGGCGGTGAAGAGTATGCGACAGGTACGCTGGGTGGCAACTTCGAAGATAGGCGAGGTTAAATCACCGTATCTATTCACATCGTTCGCTGACATGAGGGCGAGCAAACGGGTCGAGTAGCCTGTGCAATCCTCCCAACCACGACGCGTTGCCTCGCAATGATTCTCCTCCAAGTTCTCCGGGTGGCACTCCTCCCCATGTCGGTGTACCTCCCAGAACCCCACCGCATCCCGGTCTCGACCCTACTCTAGGCAGCGGGGATAAGAAACAGTGTGCCTTCAACATCCCCGGATGTGCCATAGGGACAGGAAACCCCGGCCCAATGTTCATTACAGCCGTGGATACATATATACGGGAACAGTATGCTGCAAACCTTAACGGAGCCAGAACTCAGCCCAGGGGATTGATGGAAGAACCACTTAAGGCAGGTCAGACCACCACCGGCGGTGGTTCCGATATGTAACATCGCATCCCAGAATCTTGAACAACGGGCTGAGGTATCCAAGAATCCCAAAGAGCAGGTAAATCCATCGGTTGTTCCCACACCCATCAAGTTATCGAACTGACACGGTCTCTAGGGTCCAACGAAGAGACCGCGGAAACACGCACAACATAATCAGCTCGCACGAATGGTGTTTTCTGCTGGATGTGCGCGCCATCCATGTTCTTCGTTCTCCCTCCCTTATTGCCCTTGCGGGGTTCTCAGGCTGCTACTCACCGCTTCCCCTCCGTTCTTGTCACACCATCCTTGCATCACCTCTCCGTTGCTGATTTTCACCGTCCCTGCGTGGGTTGGTCTCATGCTCCGCCTGTTAACCCACTCTGCATCAACTCCTTGACCGCGGGCAACGCGTGTGTAACAGACGTGTATGCAATCTTCCTCAGTGAACCTTATCAGACCCCAGCTGCCCTCGATGTTTTTTTAAGATTTTGAATTGGGTGTGCTGTGGCATGATATTAAACCCCATGCCGATGCGCTGTCGTATCGGAGGCTTGTGTGAATCCTTTGCGATTAGACCGTGGCTAGCTACCATTTATGTATGTTGTACCCAGTTAGGAAATAAGAAACGCCGCCTGCACCCCACGACCGCGACACCCCTGAAGGGCTTCAGACACCGACACTAATCTTCGTCGGCAGTAAGCTCTTGAGGAGAGACAGACGACCGGACGACGAACCGTTGTAAGTTGTACTCCATTGTCTCAAATATTGCTTGCTGCTTATGCGAAATCCCCCCATCCCCCAATTTTTCTCAGTCTGTTGTTCTGCGATCATCTATGTCCAGTCTTCAGGGCTACGTCGACCGTATGCAGTCCATTATGACCCTATGCGCGCTCTGATCCCTCCGCTTGTTAGGTCGAGTCTTGGTCATTCTCCAGGATGGGCGCGTCATAATCGTGAGCCATCCCAACAATCTACCTTAATCATCGATCAAGTGACAACCCGTTCCACAGGGAACTTTGGCCGGTTATGACCAAAAGTCGAATGTCGTACTTTCCGACTCGAGGGAGCGGGTGTACAGTACCGACGAACCAGTTGAAGAGATCCCTCTAGGACTCTATCTTGTGAAGGGTGACCAAATGTAAGTTCAGCGATATTCCTGCGTTTTGGTTGGTCTAACGTGACTCATCAAGTGTGCTTATTGGCGAACTAGATTCGGAGAAGGACGAGTCTACGGACCTGTCTAACATTCGCGCTGAACCGTTGCCGGCCATCCGATATTAACCAATCCAGTAGACCACGCGACTTGGCACGACGCGATGGAACGAAATCCTTCGTGATACCGTGAAGGCAAAACGTGCATTCATTATCTTGCCAGGCCTTCTTGCGTGAGCAGACATGGGCAGGCAGTAAAGCACGCCACAGGAGGGGGGGGATGTATTAGGACTTCGCAGTCTTCTCTAATCTATTAAGCAATACACCAACAGATGTCCGCAACGCGTCTGCTTCCTCCAACTTCGCATCTCCACACGCCGCCCACCGGACTTTGAGGTGCTCATCCAGCAAATAAACATATCCAATGTGCTTGTTCACCATGCCCAAGCTATCCCGCACATATTCCATGTTCTGGCTCGAAACGAGATATGCGGGCTGCAATTCTACCGGTATTGTCTGACGCAGAGATGACAAAAACATGGAAACCAGCAACGATTTGAGAAGGTTCTCTTGTAGGTTGATCTGGATAAACCGATAGTTCGGGTTGGACAGGAACGCCTCATTTGTTGGGCTCACGAACGAAGCCGTCTGAACCTGCAAAGAATGTGCAAGTCTGAGAAGAAGGGGTTGGGAGGAGTAAATGCCTCGCCCACCTCCGATATTTTTGTCGAGAGCATCGAGATCACGGAGATCTTCCCTTGGCACAGGTGAGTTGTGTGGGCGGTGTTCCCCTTGTCAAGGGTCTTCCCTACAATATCTGGAAAGTAGAGGGCAGCCTACGGAACAAGTGTTTGAAGGCGGTGGTATCATCCAAACTGTGAGGGTGCTAACCTCCTGGCGAATCATTTTGGACGGAGCTATCCATGTCTTGCCTCCGTACTTCCGGGTGGCGTTCAGGTCGTGGAAATAACCCTTGGTTGCTTCCTTTACCCTGGGGTCTAAATGTTAGACAAAGCGGGGTTCCTGAGACTGAACCAGTTGTGACTCGCAAGTGCCTCCGTTGTTCGAGCCGTTTCTCCTGGTTGAGGAGGTCAGCCCTCCGCTCTTCCCAAGTCTTGGCAAGCGCAGTGGGCCGCTCTTTGACTCCTAGCGGTTTTTGGAGGATGGGTAGCGGTGGCAGTTCATCCTTGACTGGGTTGGCGGTCGAATACGCGTGCCTGGGGTGGATGGCACGTCTTGCCAGCGGCCAAGAGGAGAACACCGATCGATGCATGACCGATCACGTGCTGTTTACTCCCTTTCCATATAAACAGGCGACAACGGAGGATTCAGACACGTCCCCTCTCTTCTCTCTACCACCACCATCCTTACTTGCTGTAACCCCCCTCAAAACCTTCGAATAACGCTATGGTACGTGCAAACTTCATACGCCACGTATAACGTCGCTCAATCTTGCCTGGTTCATATAGAGCGGAAAAGGTGCCGTATATTCGCATCGGACTTGCATGTTCACTCGCGTCTTACTGAGTTACGCGTGCAGGAAAAGCCGGAAAGTCCTCGACTGGCGGTAAGGGTGGCGCTGATGGAAAGTCCATCTCCCGATCCTCGAAGGCCGGCCTCCAGTTCCCTGTTGGTCGTATTCATCGTCTCTTGAAGAAGGGCAACTACGCCCAGCGTGTCGGCGCTGGTGCCCCAGGTGTGTGACAATCATATATCCATCGGCAAACCTTGACCTACTTGATTACGCACGTAGTTTATCTCGCTGCCGTCTTGGAGTACTTGGCTGCTGAGATCCTCGAATTGGCTGGCAATGCCGCTCGTGACAACAAGAAGCAACGTATCATCCCAAGGCACCTGCAGTTGGCTATCAGGAACGATGAAGAGTTACACAAGTTGCTCGGTATGTTGTCATCCCAGACTCGAGCTCGATCGTTGCGCTTACAGTTTGTAATAGGAAACGTTGTCATCTCCCAGGGTGGTGTCGTTCCTCACATTGCCTCCGAGCTCCTCCCTGCCAAGACGAAGAACAGGAAGGAGGAGGCTAGCCAAGAGGTCTAAGCATATCTGCAATCCATTTTATATTTCTTGCCATATCGTCGTGTCCTGTCCATAATTTACTGTACTTTTTGCAAGACATTCTACGTTGCCCTATACGGTATTATCCTGACGCAAGAAGATCGATATCGTCACATCTCGCCTTCGAAATACGCGTGAAACTGGATTACCGACCCGAGAACATCGATTTCTATCTAGCCCGTACATAAACAACCCTCAGTAGCTAGAACCATTGACCTGGAGAAGGTAATCGGTCAGTCGATTCTTTTTTGTATCTGTCGGAGCACCCACCCTGTCCTTTAACTGGTTGATGTATTGTTGATAACTTGGAAGGACATCGGCACGATCTTGAATCAAGTTACTGAGCGCCCACAACCTCAGGGGTGGTTCTCCGTCCTCTTTGACGATGTACAGATGGGGATAATATACGCCCCTCCTCATCTCTCTCGTCTTCTGGACGATAGCATTGACGCGCTCAGAGAAGGGGTTGTCCAATAGTGGAAGAGTAGACTGTCCCAGGAACCAGTCATCAGCAACAAGGGAACCTCCTGTCAAAGAACTCGCACCTTTCCACCACGTAGGACTTCGTAACTTGGAAGGTTGAAGACGTCCATTATCAATTGCGGGACTGCGTCTCGCCCAACCCACAAGAACATAGTCTGACCGTCTTCGATGATGTACAATCCGTGCCTCTCCAGTCGTTCAGACGTCAGAGGCAGGGGTGGGGGCATGATGATACCTTGCTCCCCAACGGTTCCACACTGTCGATCGTCATTAACCTGCGTTTCTGTCACAACACCCGCTCGGGAGGGAACGCACCTCAGCAGGCATATTATGGAGAGAGTAGAAAGATGGGTAGAGGTAAGGAACCAAGGCCTGGGAGGGGAGGGTGGTCAACAACGCCTGAGCATAAGCCCTGAGATCTGGAGGTATTTGCGCGCTCTGCCTGATCCCAACCTACCCAAAAACAAACAAGCCTCAGCCACCGAAACCCGTCGAGATTGAGATAGAAACCTCTTACGTTCTTCACCAAACCGAGAACTAACACTGGCAGCATCTTCATATTTTCACAGAGTGCCAATTGTGCGCTTGCTCCGGAACCCGCTGCCGTCATACTGCTCTTGTAAGCAGTCAAAATCTCCACCATCCTGCTGTACAACGCATCACGACTGTCTTCCAGCTTGTGGGTAAGGGACTTCTCGACAGCCTTGTTCGCGAAGTACGTAGCGAGCGCGACTTGGTCAGCGGAAGCGAAGACCTCCGACAAGCTGGTCGTTGTCGGAACAGCAGAGGTGGCGACGCGGATACGTCTCTCGCCGTGACACGTGGTGTGGAGAACAGCAGTCTGGTACACGACGAACGGAGCCGTGATGGTCTCCTCGATTTGAACCTCGATGACGTATCCCTGATCTTGAGGGACTGCAGGCATGGCCAAAAGATCGGTGGAGCGAACGAAGAAGTTGCCGTGGAAGGAAGCCATTCGGAGGCCTCGAGAAGCACGGACACGCATGACAGCCTCCAACATGATCGGCATAGCCAACACACAACCAAACTCGTGAGCGAACTTGATAGCATCTTCCGAACGCGAGGCGTTGAACGCTGGGTAAAAGTAGGTCTGACCGGAAGTATAGTGGGGGAGACACGCTGGATCCAATGATGAGTACCTAGATGGTAGGAGCCATGCAGAGCCTTACCCAGAGTTGCAACGTCCTGATACGAAGAGCTAAACAGAAACATGTCCACTGATACCTGCGCCCTGGAGCATTCGATGGCGAACATCTTGTAGAACGGAGACGCCGCTTGGAGTAAGGTCGATTCCTGGTCGCCTTTGTGTGAGGGTCTGTTCCAGGGGAACTTCACAACGGGATCTGACCTTTGCCGTTCCAAGAATTTTGGGATCCTCTCGGCTCTTGAGAGCACCAGGACCAACGCTCGGCAAGCTGGCGGTCAAGGCAACGATTTTACCGCCAATAGGAGACTACACCCGCTTCAAGTTCAATATATTTGGGCAGCAGGGCGTTAAATGGAACCCACCATAAGCTTGAATCCAGCCTGAAGGGCAGGTCCTAATGCACTGCCGATGACGTGGTTTTCCGCAAACATATCGTTCAACTTCCCAAGGAGCGCCTCAAGAGCAGCTCGCGATTCAGTAAGATTAACCAACAAATCGTTGGGCTTTGGCAGGAACACGTCGTCGATATCAGAAACAACCAACATTGTTGACTCGGTAGATTCGGGCTACAGGAGCTGTCAGGGGACGACGTGGAGGTGAGGAAGGTCACCAACCTGAATAGAGAAGAAATACAAGGAGGTGTCGAAAGCCAGAATGGATAATTTCGTCCTGTTGTCCTCGTTGGGGATGCGGTCCAGGTTCTCCAAAAGGGTTCGAGTAGCAGTTGCGACCATACCTGAAACCGCAATTAATTTCTCGCAAGGAACAGCAGAGAATGAGAACCCACGGACCAGACTGGATTGCAGCGTGGCTGACATCGATCAAGAACACGTATACAGCTGGCTGAGGAGGCCGAACCATATACTCAGTGGGAGCGACGAACTCCACGACCGAGTAATTCAGCTCAGCACGAGCCCACCTATCTCCGGGCTGATTCCTCTGCTGGTCCCAATCAAATAACTGAGGGACCTCGTTGGTCATAGAACACATGCAACACCTCCAACGGTTTCCGTTGTCAATGAATTGAACGAACGGATTGATGTATGTTCTGCATCTCCGACACCGGGCAATGACTGTATCGGTGACAAGTGGAACTGGTTCCTCGCCCTCTTTTACCGAACGGTAGGGGGTAATCACAAGGGCAAGGGGGAGTTTTGCTTTGTTGAGGAGTGCATGTGTGGTCGGAATAGCGTTGATGGTCGAACGCTGATACGATGGGTCGGCGTTGGAGAACGGAGAAGTAGTCAACGTCGCATTTTGAGGCAGGATGACTTCTGGCGGTGGCTGCTGCAACTCTCGTGGGTCAGGAGGAGACGTGAGTAGGTTAGTGGTTTGAAGACGGAGTCCCTTCTGCCCAGCGACATTAAGTTGGCTAAATTGATCGGAAAGGTTGGTGACCGGTTGCTGCTGGGTGTATACGGGCTGTTGGCCATAACCTCCATCAGCGTACCCAGGCTGCTGTGGCGGCTGACCGTAGTATCCGCCCTGTGCTTGCTGCTGCTGTTGCTGCTGCTGGAATTGGTTGTCCCCAGCGAGACCGGGAGTGAAGAGTTGCGGAGGAGGTCCGCCGGCTGTATATCCAGCTGCAGCAGGATCCGAGGCGCCGTAATAAGCTTGGGTTTGTCCGGCAGCGTATTGTCGGCGTTTCGTGTGAGGCGGTTGGGTCCCAGCAGGGTGCAAGTCATCGATTGGCACGGCTGGTCCGAGCTCGG
>Ga0307515_10021891_pt1 | contig 11305 bp, 6 predicted proteins | sample 17_EM_MG_FD_194513 | JGI IMG/M metagenome (GOLD analysis project Ga0307515, IMG submission 194513) | Populus trichocarpa ectomycorrhiza microbial communities from riparian zone in the Pacific Northwest, United States - 17_EM | ecosystem: Host-associated > Plants > Roots > Unclassified | place... | reverse complement strand
CAATTGGACCCAAATTAATTCTTGAACATAATTAAAATTCAATTTGGCCCATGATTAAATCAAATTGGCCCATTAAAAATTTAATTATGTCATTGGACTTAATTCTTATGCAAATTCGTCCAATAATAATTTAATTTGACCTTTGAATTTGCATTTTTCTATTTTTGGGCATAACAGCGTACACTTGGGCCTTGAAATTCTTCCGAAAATTGCAGCTTGATTTTCACCTATTTTGCAGCCTTTCTTGGTCGGCTTTCTCCGCATTGCCAGCCTTTATTTTATTTTTTATTTTTTTATTTTTTTTTGGGAAAAAAATGAATTTTGGGGAATCACCCAAAATTGGGTGATGACAATTAGGATAAAAAAAAGAATTTCAGGCCATTTCAGGTCAAAATTGTTATTTTTGGTCAAAACCAAGTTCACTGGGTCGATACTAGTTGAAAAATATTTTTCAGTGTTTGAAATTAATTTTTCAGTAATCAAAATTGAAAAAGGTCTTTTCTAATACTGATTTGAGTTTTTAGTTTTACTCATATATATATATATATATATATATATATATATATATATATGATACAACAAAAAATAATAATGTAAAAGTCTTTTTTCAATGGAGTAGTTGGTGTAGGTGAAAATTTCTTCAAGATACTTCATGTCTCCTGTAGTGTATCCTGAGCATAAAGCCAGTGCAAATCATTCATATGTCAAATAGGGCTTACACACTGGATTAAAACCCAAATCCATCACAACTCTTTAGCAATCTATCCTTTGATCCTATCTTGTCATGTCACCCGGTATATCAAACATACAATGCATCTTATCACACCGAAGCAAAAATATCTATCAATCAGGACCGTAAGATCAATTTTCAAATCAACCCAACCACAACCAAGTGATCAATTCCAACACCCAATTTATCTAGAAGTGATACAGCGGTCCACAAGCTCCAGGTGCACCAGATTACCATGATCGCATTCGTACCGTAGCAAACCCTAGAGGCCCTCACTCCTCACCGATGACTCTCTCTCTCTCATCAAATCTCCCAACTCAAGTCATATCTCACGGCGAAACCACCACATAAAGACTCCTCTACTCATCATAAGAAACCCAAGGTTGTCTTCATCATCGTTGACGTCGTATCTCGCCGGAAAAAGGCTGATACATCTTCGGCCACTTAAAGCTTCAAATCATTAATTATCTCTCATCAACCATCAACGACCAACACCACCAGCAGCAGCAGAATTTGCTCACCGAGATCTACTAGAATCCGCCATTTATGGCCCGAAATCCTGCCAAAAAATTCAAACCCTCCAGTAGTGGCCACTCGTGAGCTAAACGCGCCACCAGGGGTATTTTTGTAGTTTCCAGGGAAGTTCAAAGGTATTTTAGTCTTTTTCCTTTAAAGTGACACTGAGGTAATTTTAAGGACTTCAGGGGTATTTTATTTGTCATTTTATACTTGTATTTGTAAAATAACTAAAATAAATATAAAAAACAATGACAACGTGGGTCCAAACCCAATTTATCTAGTCATCGTGTGCGGGTCTAAAGTCCGATTCTCAAATATGGGTTATGACGATTTTATAGCTATTCCAACATAATCTTTCTTTTCAGGGATAAACGTTATCTGTCTACACGTCTTTGTTTTTTTTTTTTTAAAGGATTGATGTAAAATTTTTAAAAGCAAATATGCATTATGCCTATTTTTTTCAGCTTGGACGTAACTCTCCTTTTTAGGGTTAAACATCAACATTTTGACGAATCTTATATTTTTTGGTGTTATTTTTTGACGTGTCTCTTATTTTTAGGGACTGATGTTAACCGTCAAAAACAAATTGCAAATAAGCTCAGAATATTATAGCATTTAAATAAAATTAGAAAAAACACAAGTAAGGGTAACCTTTCACTTGAAATAATTAAGGGTGGTGTCTACCTTCCCTTAATCATAAGCTCTGAATCTTTGGGACTAGTGTCGAATTTGGGATTTCTAGTTCCTTTAAATTACTAGATGGTGACTCCAATAAAATCTTTATTTCCCCTAAAATAATTTATTTTTCAATATCGGAAAAAAATGTAGGTGTCTTGCAATGTTGTGTATCAACACTTTGTTTATCCCTCAAGAGAAGAAAAAGAAAATTGAAGAACTCTCCTTCCTTTTTTCATGGAAAAACTACAAGCCGACCCTATAAAAAGGAAGGGGTTGATTGTTTATAATCATCAAAATGCCACTCGTTAATTGTCTATGTGTTATTTTTATCAAATCCTTATTTGTTAGTATTTTTTGCGTACTAGAAATTTTTATTATTTCATCCTGGTTTCCTATCGAAAAGTTTCATCACCATTCGTACTAAATATTTCTCTAAATCTTATTATGAAAAATTTGTAGTTAAATTTTCTCCATTTAGCACGAGTTTACCCTAACTGTTGATATTTTCATGCACAAATTTATTCTTTAATCTATTTAGGATTTTCACACCAACTTACCAAGACTTTTCATTTCCAATCACAATGATTCCCTCATAATCTTCACCACTCTCAATTAAGATTTAGATGATTATATACGAGTCTTATATCGATAGTCAATATTATTCCCGTGTAAATTCATGCATTCATTTATTTGGAGTTTCATTATATTTTTCTAAGGATTTTCATCTTTTTCAAGGGATACAAATGTCATTTGTAGATTGAATAGGGATAATTTTGTCATTCAACTTTGAAAATGCACAATAAATATACTTTTTTGCCCTTGAAATCTAAAGAAAATGGTCTTTCATTAAGGGTTTTTTGTCTTTTTTCTTTTTATTAACATAGTGAAATAACGTTTATACTCTTGTCTGCTTAAAAAATGACCTTGCAGAGAGGGATTTATTTGTCTTAATATTTTTTTTGCATAATATAATTACACATTTAACCTTTGACTTTTAAAAATTTAAGAATGACTTCAGAGTACATTTTTGTTTGTCTTATTGTTTATCTTTTGTAATAATGATATGCCATTGGGCTCTTTTTTGTAATTTAACTTATTAAAATATTAATAAATCAGTAAAATATATTGACACGGGCCACACACATGTCAGCGCATCAAAGTCCTCCATGTTGTTATGGAGGCACGTGAGGACACTTCCGGTGGCCAAAAAAACTCGATCGTCATTTTATCTGATGCACGAGGTTGTGGCGCAGCTGTTTGGGCAGCGCATTTGGCAAGGCGGGCGGCGGTTTAGCAACGATGAGTGTTTTTTTTTATCCTACCCCTATTTTCTCTCTTCTAGACCTTTAAAAATTCAGTTGTGCCCTCCACTTTGTATTTGTTTTAGGTTTGATCCTCATTCTTTTGATTTCTATTTTTTTTATTTTAATGCTTCTTGAAGTTTTTGTTTTTTTCAATTTCATCCCTCCGCATTTAATTTGATTTAATTTTTGTATCCAATTTAGTCCTTATTCTTTTGATTGATACTTTTGTATCCTTAAGAATTTTGCTTTTAAAATCTTTTTTTTTTAATTTTGGTCCTCATTTTTTTTCATGCTCCATTTCAATTTCTATTTCTATTTATTTTTTTATTTTGTCTTTTAGAATCTTAATTTTTTTTTAAAAAAATTTTGGTCCTCATTTTTTCATTGCTCTTTTTTTATCATTTTTTTACTTATTTTGTTTTCAATTTAATCCTCGATTAGTTTCTTTCAATTATTTTTTGTTCAAGATTTAGTCCTCATTGTTTATTTTTTATGATTTTTTATAATTAAGAATTTTTCTTTGTAATTTTTTTGTGTTTGCCTTTTACATGGTATTCCTAGTCTCATGACGCGGTCCACCAGTTTTAATGATTTACATGGTTTGACTTATTAGACCTTGAGTTTTGTGATTTCTTCTGTTTTTTTTTTGTGAGGTTATCCTCATCTTTATATCTCGGGTCGTAAGTTAGTTGAGTTAATATGGGTTGACTCATTTTTTTTTAAATTGATTTTTTATTCGGTTTTATCATTTGCTATTAAATTATTGACCCTTGAGTGTTGTCATTTTTTCCACCTTTCTTTAAGCGGGGTTTGCGTTATGGTCAAGCATCTCAGTGTCCCCTCCATGAATAAGCGGTGCCTCTAACTCGATGGTGGCCAGAGTGGCACGTGTGATATTTTGTTTTTCTTTTTTTTCTTTCTCTCTTAGTCAATTTTCGTGCTAACCTTAAGAAAAATCAAATCAACCCCTAAGGTTTGTTGTACTTAAAATTTCATCCTTATTCTTTTCATTACAATTTTTAAAATTTTAAATAATTTATGAAATTGAGTTTTTTCAATTCCATTGTTATTCTCTTTATTGAAATTTTTTTTAATTAAGAATACTTTATTGAATTAAGATTTGTTTTCAATTTCACCCCAATAGGTATTTTCACCTATCAGATTTGGTTTCTATTCTTTTAATTGCTATTTTTTAATAGTTTTTGCAATTGTTTTTTTGGCAAATTTATCATTCTTTTATTATTGTATTTTTTGACCTTGCAAGATTTTTTTAGATTAATTTTTTTTTATATTTTTTCATCCTCCAATATTTAATTGGACATGTGTTTAGTTTTTTAGTTGAGCTCGGGTCTAGAATTTAACGATTTACAGGTTTAAGAGATTGACTCCGGTTTATAAAATTGACATGAACATGGGTTTTCGTGGTTTTTTTCTTTTTTAAAAGCTTTTTTTCCATCCTTTACCATTCTGTTATTTTTTTATATGCTTTCTATGAGATTTTTTTGTCAATTTGAAAATAACATAGGTCACATTGGTTTTGTTTTTTTTTTTTTTTTGTTAAATTTAGCTTTTCTAAAGGAAATTTGTTTTTAAATTGAATTGAATTAATTAATTTCACCCCCCCAACATTTAATTTTTTAGGTGTTGAGCTCCTAAGTTGAGCCCGGATCAAGAATTTAATTGATTGTGAGCTTGAGAGTTTAACCTGGGTTTACAGAGTTTGCATTGTCTTGATATCTTTTCTATGATGAAAAAAACATTGTTGGCCCAAATTTTATTTTTTTATTAAATTAATTTTTTTTATTGCATCCCCTAGCATTTAATATGAGGCAATACTTGAAGAAATTTTGTTTTTTGGAAATTGGTATTTTGATTTTTTTTATTTTTTTTATTGAGTTATCCCGATATTATATCTTGAATCATGAATTCAGCAGGTTCGTCAAGTTTAACTCCACCCTTTTTTTTCATTGATTTTTAATATTTTTGAATATCAAGTAAATAATCATAAATGCGTGAATCCCATTACACGGGAACCTACTTTTGCAAAGAATCATGTAGTTGCATTTTAAATTACGATGTATTTTGTATGAACAAAGTGTACTAAATATATAACTGTTATTCAATACTTTTGTTTAAATGCGTGATGTCTATTAATAGTATATGAATGCAAACTTATTATTATGTACGTATATTATAATGTGAACTTGTAATCATGCAAACGTAATATTATATATATGTGTAAGAACCACTTTTAATGAAATGTTGATTGATGTTTTGTATATGGATTGTACCTCGATAATGAGTGGAAACCGGTTTATCGATTCCTAAAATGATATCGTGTTTTTTTTAAAAAATTATTACCATTGTTTTGGCTTTGAAAAGCTGGGTTATTACAGTAATTTCTGTCAAGTGCTCCGAATGTCAAAATGAAGAAATTCAACCAAGCACGGGTAAATAACAAGAGTAACTATGACTCTTTTAAGATAGCCAAATGTCTCGCTATCTAATTAATAACACACATAAATGGATTAATGAGATTTTTACTGTTCCTGTCTATTATATTTTTACTGTCCCTGTCTATTATCTAATGAAACTACACGTAAGAGAATGAGATTGGTGGAATCAGCGGGGAAAGAAGACTGTCTTGAACTTAACTCTAGTTTAATGTTGGGAAATGACTTTGCGAGGTGGAGGATAAGCCGGAGTTTTGGTGAAGGTGAAATAACACTATTTTTAATATTATTTTACTTATTTATGAACTGAAGGCGGACGCTACCCCTCTTTTTAAATCTAAGGACACTTTGACGGCTGATCCGGGAAGGTGGGAAGTTTAGCTATGTCGGCTTAAAAACAATTTGCTTCTTCTTGATATTTTTTTACTATGAAAAAAGAAGATAAACTCGCTGTGGGCCACCTATTTATTAATTAAATAAAAGGAGAGGAGAAATTCTGTACCTGCCTGACTTGGCTGCACTCTTTATTCGGATCGGGGCAGGATATCTTCTTCAATCATTTTACATCTTTTCTTGTATCTGTTTTTTCTTATGTCAACAAGTCATCCTGTCTTCTCAGTTACCAGGCTTTCAAATCGCTCGGTAATTTTTCTATAATTTTGTTAGAAACTTGTGTTCCTTTTATTTCGAATTATTTGATTATTGGTGACCTGCTCGGGTTCGAATCATTTGCTTCTTCTTCTTTTTGACAATTAGGTTTGTTTTTGTTTTTGTTCTTGATTTTTATATTGGGCGGTTTCTGATCTAGTGATTGATGTTCGCACCAAAATCATTGGAGACTTCTGTTTTCATCACAAGTACCACCCAAACTAATTTAGATGCTGCCAGTATCTGCACCTCCTCCAATTATGTAATTGATTTCAAAGATGAATGTTTAATTTTTTATTTTTCTGGGTATTAGGTGTCTGATGAAATTCCTAGCTGAGATGTTGTTAAACTTCGGTGTTCATTTTTGTCACTAACCTTGAGCCTGTGAAGTTGTGGGTATTTCTATCATTCATACTAGAAAGCTTGTTTATATAGTGCATGTAAAGTGTGTTTTTCTAAGTTTTTTTTTTTAGTGGTGGGGCTTGTAGTCACCACGAAAAGCAAATAACTGTGGAGGGTTGTACCCATAACAAACGCTCTTGTGTCTTGTGTTTTGTACTGTGGAGTTTGTACTGTTGAGGGTTGTATCCACGGCAAACACAAAGCCTTAGAAAAACACATTCTTAATTATCTTTATGTTTCTCTTAATGATGCTTTTATTGATGGTTTTTCTCCATTCCAGCTTACTGGTTTTTCTCCTTTGCAGCTGTGGCTCTTGTGGATACCCCTTGAATTTAACATCTTTTAGTCGAATCACCTGACGTCAAGAATCTAGAAAGAAGGTTTATATCTCCTTCCTTTCTGTTGATCTTAGTCAATTCACACAGGTTGATGAGGTAAACTATCTTCTTGTGTCCCGGATCATTATCGTTCAAAAAGTAACTTCTTTATCGTAAATGTGGGGTTCATGTAGGCTATGGATACGGCGATTCACCTGCTCTATGTAGTTTTGAATCTCCCAACTCATCTAGCTCAGCTTATAAAAAAGATACCCTAAAGATAGGGGTTCTACAGCCTTCAAAAGAGTTCTAACAAAGTTATCATGGAAGAACCTTTGAGTTATACTCGTACCTCTATCATGCTCCTACCCGATGATTGCCTGTCTATTGTTTTTCAGTTTCTTGTCTGTAGCTTTGATCATGAATCGTTTGGTTTGACTTGTCATCGCTGGCTTAATATTCAAAACACACATCGTCGGTCCTTACAATTTCATAGTTCATTGGCCCTCCCCAACGTTTCTTCGTTATCTCAAAGGGGGCTTGTTGTTAGTGCCTACCATCTCCATAGGCTGCTCACCCGTTTTCAGCATTTACACTATTTGTCCCTCTCTGGTTGCTCGGAGCTGCCTGATTCATGCTTAACCTTCTTGCAATCCTATCCTTCAAAGCTGCTTCATCTTAATCTGGACTGTTGTTTTGGAATCACTGACAATGGACTTTCACTGGTTGCCGCTGGTTGCTCCTCCCTAGAGGCTATTAGTCTATATCGATGCAATATTACTGATGCTGGGTTAGAAACTTTAGCTAATGGTTGCTCAGCCTTGAAGCACATAAATCTCTCATACTGCTCACTTGTTTCTGACGGTGGGCTGAGAGCTCTCTCTCAATCTTGCTGTCATCTAGAGGCAGTTAAGATATCACATTGCAGCGGAGTGAATGGTACAGGGTTTAAAGGGTGTTCACCAACTTTAACTCATATAGATGCTGATTCTTGTAACCTTGATCCAGAAGGCATTATGGGGATTGTAAGTGGAGGTGGTCTTGAGTATTTGAATGTTTCTCGTGTAAACTGGTGGCGTAGTGGAGATACATTGGCAGTGATAGGTGCAGGTTTTGCCACAAGGCTTAAGATTCTCAATCTTTGGCTGTGCAGGACTGTTGGTGATGAGTCCATTGCGGCAATAGCGAGGGGGTGCCCATTGCTTCAAGAATGGAATGTGGCATTGTGTCATGGGGTCAGGATTGCAGGATGGCAATCTATTGGGATCAATTGCAATAAATTGGAGAAACTTCATGTCAATCGTTGTCGAAATCTGTGTGATCTTGGGTTGCAAGCTTTGAGAGAGGGGTGCAAAAGGCTCTTGGTTTTGTACATTGGACGCACTTGGAAATTATCTGCTACCGCAATAGAGTTGTTTAAATTATGTAGAGGTAATGTTGAGATCAGTAAAGAAGAGATAATGCTTATCGGGCCTAGTAATTAGATGATGGCGGTGAAAAAAATCATAATTCGAACCCTCTGACAGAGACCAAACACTCAGGAAATATCCCATGATGCATGCCAGTTGTTAACCAGGAAGAATTTTCCGATTGGGTCCAAAAGTTTGCTTTAGTTAAGATGGGCTTTTAGCATCGTGTTGCTGCAAACATCTTGTAGTAGTATTTGGCTGTTAACGACAGAGAATATCAATGTGCTCCTTCTGTGGTGACTTGCAGTTCTTTTAGAGAATGAGTTCAAGAGAAAACAAGAACTGTCACACGCATATGTTGGTGTCCCTTGGCAGCGGGAGGAAGGAGAACAGCTCGTCTGGTATTTGTATTCGCTTTTTTTATAACATTTTAAGTTTTATGTTCATTGTCAAAAACTTAGTAAAATCATCCAAGGCAGCTTATATTTTCGACAGAAAATGCATAGTTTTGCAAGTCATGAAATGGAGTCCGAGGCGGAGGTCTAGGTATCCAAGTCATAAAATCCATGCAAGCCTGCAAGGTATGGAGAGGGTGTATACTGTATAGCATTTAGTCAGATGATAAGACTGGTGCATGTAAATGTACAGCGATAAAGGAGAACTGACCTGTGAGTCAGGTAGGTATACGACACAAACATTGGAGTTTTTAAGCTTCAAATTCTCCCCAGAGTCTCGGAGCACTGGCACATGTGAAAAAGTTCTGTCTGGCCTTTAAAACATTTAAGGTTTATAAGAAGTTAGCATTAATTTTGTTGTCAGGAAAACAAGCAAATCATAAAGCGACAGGTGATGTAGGACAAGAGAGCTAGAAACAACAAAACACGAGGATTGATGTAGGATAGAAGTACAAAATCACGTAAATATAAAATAGGCATATTTTTTAACATCTTATTTATTTATTTTTATGTTTTATAAATATTTTTTAAAAAAATTAAATATTTTTATTAACTTTAAATTATTATATTATTTTGACGTGTTAATATCAAAAATAATTTTTTAAAAAAATATTATTTTGATATATTTTAAAATAAAAATATTTTAAAAAACAATCACTATTATACTATTAAATACTTTTTTAATTAAAAAAACCTTTAATATCTAGTTTGAAAGTGTTGAAGGAGGAAAACTCCATGAATTTCCATGCACTCCATATCCTAAACAAAAACTTTTGTACTTCATACCTCTTATGTGTTGGTAATAAGACAGACTTCTTAACTAATACTGAATTCGAAAGGAAAAACAAAGTCAATAATGTAATAATCCACGCCTTTGAACTCCTCAAAGAAAGAATCTTTAATTAGTTTGTAAAACTTCACAATCTTTTCGTAGAAGACCCGTTGCTCTACCTTCTTCATCAGCAGAATCATGTTCTTCTTTTGCCAGCACGATCTTCGTCTGCTCTAACAAGTTTTATCCAATTTCTTCTTCATTGCATTCATCAACCTGTTCACAATGGCTGTTGTTTTATAAAGTACCCAACTTCTATTTTGCAGAGTTTGGATTTGGGTTTTCAAATGAGTAACAGCGTTAGTAAATTTAGAGACCTCAGCATTGCTAACCAGTGCATCTTTGATAAATTGCATGTTGTGATAATTCGATTTTTCGTCTTGTGGGATGGATGGTATCAATAGGATTCACGTTCTCGTAGTACATTTGTAACTTATCCATGTCTATGAATCGAATATCCATCTTACATACAACAATTGTCATAAATACAAGTGTGTCATTAAGTCCAATTAAAGCTTGAACAAAATGCCTCACATTTTGAAATTCAACAACAGCCACTGCCATAAAATTGGCAAAAGCGATGATATTTTTCAACGGTAATGTCTGATGGAAATAGTGACGGGTAATTTTCATCAAAAATTACCTAGGAAGTTTGCGATTGATTGTCGTTGATAATTACCGACATAATAAAAATTAATAATTATTATGTCGGTAATTTCATCCGTAATATGAAACATCATTATACTTCAACAAAAATATTGATAGAAATATTTTGTTGTCATTTTCCATTAGAAACTTCATTAGCAAATTTAAAAGTGTTATAACTGACAACAATCTCCCTTCTTCTCCTTCTTCTTCTTCACAACATAAACAACAAATCCCCTTCTCCATACTCACAAATCCAGTCACCCCAACCCTTAGTAGTGTCAACATTCTTGTCTTAGTTAAATTTTATCTGAAGATTTGTGACATCGAATAAGTAAATCTGCTCATTTTTTATGTCTCCCATTTATGTTTTATGTGCACCAAGTAAGCAATGCATGCTTACAATTTTCATAGTGTATTCTAATCTTGATTAAAATCCACAATAAAAAAAAAATGGAATATTTTTTTTTAATGTGTTTTTACTTTACAACTACCATGGACTCGACCTTGAATGATGTCTTAAAACCATTAATGAGCAAAACACCATAGAATTTGGGATGACTAGGTTGGATATAATTAGATATGCCTTGATACAATCTAAGAAATTGAAGATTAGAGAATGACTGCTATTTTCACACATATATTAAATGGGGGGGATAAAAGTTGCAAGATAATTATTGATAATGAAAGTTTTATATTGTAGCTCATTTAGGCCTAAAATATGTTCTTCATCTTAAGTCATATAATGTGTCATGTATTAATAATACTTTCATAATAGTTAATGAGAGATGTTTGTTCCCTATTAAATTTCTAGACTATCATGATGAGATTTTATGTGATGTAATTTCAATGGATGTCGAACATGTCATTTTGAGTAGGTCATTGATATATGACATCATCATTTCTGATCGAT
>Ga0307515_10021890_pt1 | contig 11306 bp, 1 predicted proteins | sample 17_EM_MG_FD_194513 | JGI IMG/M metagenome (GOLD analysis project Ga0307515, IMG submission 194513) | Populus trichocarpa ectomycorrhiza microbial communities from riparian zone in the Pacific Northwest, United States - 17_EM | ecosystem: Host-associated > Plants > Roots > Unclassified | place... | reverse complement strand
TGCTAAGTTCGCTAGAGAATTTAATAAAGAAGCTCTATATTAGTGATCGACTCCTATAGAGCGCTATATAAGCCTTTAACACCAGGGCTATTAGCGTCGCCTTTTATACGCTTAGTAGCTGATATAAAAGGCTTTAGGATCTTAATAAGCTACTCTACCTACTTCCAATTATCATTAATAAGCAAGTCCTGCGTTAGATTGTAGCTATTATTAGCTAGTTTCCTCTAAGTAAGTAGATATTTATTAATTGCTTTGCAAAGAACTAATACACGGCAGAGTATAAAGTAGGTGGAATTCCACCAAACGCCTCCGTCCTTAATAAGCAGAAGCTCTGCATAATTAAATAGCTTATCCTCTATATAGGCATTAAGCTAATTTTCGGCGAAGTCCTTACGGCGTCTTATTAATCGCATGATGTATTTAACAATATTATAAACCTTACCCACGAAGCCTTTCTGCCGCATAAGGTCGAATTTAACTTAGTCGCTTATACCAATTAGAAGGCGTTTAAGCTTGCCTACGCCTTTGCTATAGATTAGGGCCTTAACAATAAGGTTAATAATATAACCAGCGCACCGAAGCCGTTCCTTTTTAGGCACTAAGAGGCTTTATAAAAGATAAGTATAGAGGTCGTCGTTATTACTAGCATTATCGGTTATTAAGCAACTAAGCTTATAATCAAATTAATACTTTTTAATTACCTCCACTAAAGCTGTTGTGATATTCTTAGTAGTATATAATCCTCGCAGCCGTAAAAGCCCTAAAAGTACTAATTAAAGCTTACCGTCTTTATTAATGAAATAAGCTACTATACCGAGTAGTAACATTCCATTTGTAGACGTCCAGATATTACAGCTAAGGTGGATTTTGCTAAGCGCGGTAAGAAGGAGGTTTTTAATACCAATATATCGCTGTTTAAATAAGGCTTTAATCCAATCGCTTAAGGACGTAGGCGCCTTTGCAAGACACTTCTGTATCTAAGGACGATTAAATATAAGTAGAGCGCGCGTATAAGTACTAGTGGCTTAACGGAAGGTAATATCCTGCAGAATCGTCCAATTAATATAGGCTTAAATATAGCCAGCTGCCCAAAACGGCTAGCGTTTATAGCTACCTCCTAAAGCAGATAAAGCTTAAGCGGCTGCTTTAAACGGGCTTAACGGAATTAGTAATTATATATTACTCTTATAGCTTCTAGGGCCTATATTAATATTATGCTTTAATCTTAAATGGCCAATAATATAATCGTTGCCGTTAATTATAAGTAAAGAACTTGGTTTTTGAGCTAGGTGGCAGATTTTACACAGCTAGAGTCTCTTTATGCCTATAGGACCGTCCTAAAAAAGGTCTGCTCTATACTGCCAAATAGCTAATATTAAAGCTTTGCCAAATATTAATCGCTTATAAAGAACCCGGTATCCATATTTGCTAGTAAGCTTACTATACTTTTATAGGTAGAGATTATCCTAGTTAATAGGAAAGATACAGCCGTAGTTCTAATTAGCTGGAGGAGGCTTTCGTGATATACCGGCGGAGGAAGGATTATTTTAATCGCCCAATTCGGTGTCGTCGTTAATTAGAAGGGGAGAAGCAGTTAATTAACGAAGCCTGGATATTAAAGAGCTTAATTAACGCGTAGATTATAAAGACGATAAAGAAGAAGTAGAAGAGGAAGCTCTACTACCTGGTTGACGCGTAGAAAGTAAGGTTCTTTACATAGTGGTAGTCAACTTTTGGTAAGATATTAAGCAGAGGACCCTTACGCGTGCATGGAGAAATCGGGGAAAATGCTATATTTACTATAGATAAGCGAGAGTTTCCCAGGGGTTTCTTACTGCTTGGCGTATAGCTAATCCTCCGAATATTAACCGAATATCCTTATAATCTACAAAAAGCTTTAAGACACCAAAAATTCTTCCTTACCTTACCACCAAGGCAGCGAGCTGATAGCGCGCTGTGACTTTATCGCTCGCTAACTCTAAAAATAAAGACCGCTCGCTAGCTGCTTATATTATCAGCTTCTTGGCAGCGTCGCTGCCAGCGACGCTGGCTATTAGACACACTGTATATTATAGTAAGGACTAGCTATAGAACTACTAAGACCTAGATAATAGAAACTGAGCCACTATAACGCCTAACCTTATATTTACTCCCTATACGCCTTATATAAGGCCGCCGCCTAAAAACCGCTCCTAAGAGCCGACTAAGACGAGCTAGCTCTGCCGTAATATCGGGAGAAAACTAAATACGTCCTAATCTAGACAATATTATAAATATACGCGCTATAAACTTCGCCTAGTTTTATAAATAAAAAAGCGTAAAGGTAATAAGGATTTATATAGTGGAGCTAGTAGAACTAATAAAATAAGAAGAGCACTAATAGCTGCTTAAGAAACTGCTTATAGGCTTAATAGAGGTACCAAACCTATTAGAAGAATCCTTTTACCAGCTAGTAGAAGGTAACTATATAATAGAGGAAGCCTATAAGGCGCTGCCCCCCTATTTTTATAACTTCCTTAAAATAAATTTAAAAACTAAGCCTTAGGTTCTATATCGGAAGATAATTAATACTAATATTAAGAAATTTCTAAAAGTTAAACTAGGACTAACCTATAAGGACATTTTATAACGCCTACTAAAGAAGTTTCGTAAATATATTAAGCACTTTTTCCCTAAAAATATAGATAAGCTACCCCCTTACTAACCATAGGACTATAAAATTAAGATTATTCCTAAAAACTAGGCCCTGTATTATAAAAATAGACCACTCTTACTTGCTAAACTTAGGTATATAAAGAAGTAGATTAATAAGATGCTAGATAAGGGTTTTATCCGCGAATTAACCTCACCAGCTACCGTACTACTCCTCCTCGCTACTAAGCCTAGCGGTAGTATATAAATCTGCTATAACTACTAAGGCCTAAATATAGTTACTATTAAGAATTAGTACCTATTGCTACTAATCTATAAGATACTTAACGCACTCTATAGTGCTAAGTACTTTACTAAACTTAATATAATTGCTATGTTTAACCGGATCTGGATTGCGGAGGGCTATAAGTAGCTTATAGCATTTATTACCCGGTTTAGACTCTATAAGATACTAGTTATATTATTTAGCCTCTATAACGCACCCGCTATATTCTAGAACTATATTAACTATATTTTATATAACGCCCTTAACATCTACTACACCGCCTACCTTAAGAACGTCCTTATTTTTTCCAAAATATATATTAAGCACACTAAGTATATAAATAAAGTCATCTAAAGACTCGGTAATGCTAGACTTTAGATTAATATTAATAAGTTTAAGTTCTACTTTACTAAAACAAAATACCTTAGCTTAATTATCTTAACTAATAGCATAACTATAAACCCTAAGAAGGTATAGGCTTTATAAGAATAGAAGGACCTAACATTAATTAAAGAACTATAATAATTTCTTAGCTTTATAAACTTCTACTAACAATTTATCTAAGGCTACTCTGCCGTCGCTATACTAATAATAAAACTCCTAAAAAAGGATATTAGATAGCTATAGGGACTAAAATAAGCTAAATTATTTAAGGCCCTTAAGAGAGCCTTTACTCTAGTACTAGTACTAACATATTATAACTATATAAAGAAAACAGTGGTAGAGATAGACGTATTAAACTAGGCTTCTAGCAAAGTCCTTTTCTAGTATAGTAATAATAGTAAATTAAGACCGGTTATATTTTTCTCCGCAAAGCACTCTATGCTAGAGTATAACTATAAGATCTATAATAAAGAACTCTTAGCTATTATTAAGGCTTTAGAGGAATAGCGTCCTAAGCTATAAGTGACTAAGGAGCTGTTTAAAATTATTACCGACTATAAAAACCTATAGACGTTTATAATTACTAAGTAGCTAAATTAGCGCTAAGTTTAGTAGGTAGAGTTCCTTTTATAGTTTAACTTTATAATTATATATAGACCCAGCAGCAAAGCTATACTCCCTAATACCTTAAGCTAACTACTAAAAACGAGACCTAAGGACGCTAATAATAAACGCCTCCGCTACTGAGCCTAAGTCGTTATACCGCCCTAGAAAGTTAACCCTATAATTTTAAAAGAATTACTATATAAGTCCCGCAACTTTAATAACGCGGAGTTTATAGCCGCTCTAGACCCTAAAATAGCTAAAAAGTTACTAGACGAGCTAATCTAGTTAAGATACTAAGAGAATAAACTTATAAAAGATATAGTAGCGGCCCTACAAGATTAGAAAGCTCGCTATTAGCTAAAGAAGATTAGAAAATTACTTTATTATAATAAGTTAGAATATAGTATTATTAACGGACAGATCTACTTCTACTAACGCCTTTTTATCCCTAACGCCCTAGACCTCCGCCTAGAAGTTATTTACTAATCTTATAGTAGCGGCCCTACTAGTTACCCTAGCCGGGTTAAGACTCTTAACCTCCTAAACTAAATATACTAGTGGCTAGAAATCTCCTAGTTTACGGCTACCTTTGTTAAAAACTATACTCTATACTTTTGTACTAAGACCCCCTATTTTACCCTACCTAGTTTCCTAAAGCTACTAAAACTACCCGCTTACCCGTAGATAGATATTTTAATTAACTATATTATAACGCTGCCGGTATACTAACGCTACGGTGAGGTATATAAATATATCCTTATTATTATGGACCGCCTAACTAAAATGCGACACCTTATTTTAGTAACAGGACTCTTAATAAAAGAGCTAGTTAATGGCTTTATTAATAACATATATAAGCTCTACAGTGCACTAAGTACGATTATCTCTAATCGCGGTATATAATTTATTAGCAACTTCTGGTAATAACTAAGTAAACGCCTTAAGATAACCTTATAACTAAGCTTAGCCTAGTACCTAGAAATAGACGGCTAAACTAAAATTATTAACGCTGCTATAAATAAGTACCTCTATACTTTTGTTAGCTTTATATAAGACAACTAGGTTAACTACCTACCGCTTACTAAGTTTGCTATAAATAACTAAGTCAACAAGAGCATAGGCATCTCCCCATTCTTTGTAAACTATGGCTTTAACCCTTACTTTAGAATCGAGCCTGCTAGCCCCCGCCTACTAATACTATTAGCATAAGTAAAGGAGTTCTTCTATGCAGACTTTATGGCCAACCACTTTAAGCGGATATTAATACAGCTTAAGGCCCTAGCCCAGATTTTACAGTAACGTTATAAAGATAACGCTAATACCTATAGGGATGAGAGCGCGTTATTTTATAAAGGTAATATAGTTATAATTAGCTTAGAAAATATAAAGATAAATAAACCTAAGAAGAAATGGGACGATAAATAGAACGGCCTATACCCCGTACTTACAGTATACTAAGGGGCAGTTATAATAAACCTCTTAGACTATATCTAAGTAAATAAATCCTTTTATATATCTAAGGTCCGCCTCTAGGCTGCTAAAGAGATCCCTAGTTATGTAAATATTAATACCGTAGAGCGCCGTAATATATAAGGATAAGTAGTAGAGAGAGATAATAACGGTAATATAGAAGATAAATGGGAGTTTAAGAAAATCCTTAATGTATATAACGAAGACCCCTAAGGCCTAACTTATAAGATTAAATGGAAATATTATAAGGATATAACCTAGCAGCTAGAAGAAAACCTAAAGGGTTATAAATAAGCTATACAGCGCTTCTATAAGCAACACCCTAAGAAGCTAAAAGCCCTAGACTGGGCATAAGATAAGAAAAGGTTACGCTAAGGTCGTAGCCGACTACCATATTAAAATTTATAGTGGTTAAGATGTTATAGAACTTTAACTAGCGGTTAAAGTTGTCTAATTAGCCAGATTCTTGCTAAGAAGCGCTATACGGATTGGTTTGGGTGGCGGTATGGAGTTCTGCCGATATTACTTACTAAACTAACTAATTAGGATTTTCCATGCCTGGTATAGAAAATCGCTATTAGCTTAGTTAAGGGCAGTAAGCGGAACTAATATCTTTATAGTAAAAAATAGGTAACCCTATATACTGCCTATTTTGGAGTTATTTATTTAGTTTAGGGACTAAACCATCTAGGGAAGAGGAGTACTATTACGGCACTAACCTGACGTATACTGTTCTATACTATCTTACACTATTTCCTACTATTAGCTGGCCTACCGCTAGTGCCTTAGCGGCTGGCCCTACTATTTGTATAATACCCCCTTTTTTACCCTCTCCTCTTTATACCATAACGTAGTTATTTAACCTACTTTATTGCAGCACTATAATATTCTAAAAGCTACTTAGTATCTACCTAAAGAGGTATAGAAGACTTAGAGAGTTATCTACGCTATAAATAAAAAAAGGATATAGACTAACTAACTAAGGCCTTTAATAGTTTAGAACTCCGCTATAGACCTAACACCTAATAGTTAGACGATTGGGTTTGTAAGGTAAACAACTTCTTTAAAATACTAATAATATAAGATAATACCAAAGAGCATACATATTAGATTATTAGTAAGATTAAAGACTAATTGCTAAACTAGATCGCACTTAATTAGCTTAATAAAAAGCAAATTATTATATAGCTATGGCTATAAACCTTTCTAAAGAAATAGACTTAAGATCTGCATATTATATAATGCAATAATATAAAGCTGTTTTAGAATAGAATACAGCTTAACTGCTATAACTTCCGCCAGTTTATAAACTTTATAAAAACTTATACTTAATAGATAGATCTAAAGCCCTTTAAAAATAAAGATGGTAGCATCTATAAAAAGAAGAAGATTGGATTAATCTAGGCTAAAATTAAGCTAGTAATTTATAATAAAATAAAGCGCGTAGGAGCCTTATTGTAGATTACTATATATATATATTTTAAATAAGTAGTTCTAAACGTAAAGATATGGTAAGGAACTAGACCTCTTTTAGTAGAAAGCTAAGGGGTTACTAAAAGCGCGGGCACTCTAGTAGTAATATAAAGTAGGCCTAACCTTTAAAGAAGCCGTTCTTAAAGAGAACTTTAAAAGAGTTAAAGTTAGGAACCTTAAATAATAGAAAAGACTCCTAGGGCCAACCTAATACCTATTTAGCACCTTTACAAAAATACTTTAAGAAGTTAAGAGAAAACTCTAGAGGTAGATTTTATTAGAAAAATAAGTAGGGTAATAACCGCACTAATAATCTAAAAAAAAGAAAGGCCTTAGTCGCAGACCTCTTCTAGCTGCAACTATGGTAAGATATAGAAAGAGAGACTCTCTCTATCGCTATTAAGCTAGAAATAACACTTCCTATAGGTAAGATGCGTTAGTTCTAAGCACTATATAATAGCGGCGCTAAAATTAACCTTATATAATATAATTTAGTAAAAGAGTATAAACTTATCCTATTATAAAGGTGGTGGAAACCTATTATAGGCTTTTTAGATAAGTATTAAATTAAACTACACAGTGCTTATAAGCTTATAGTATTAGTGGCTAATATATATAACCGCACTAAGGTAGTTAGCCCATAACCTTATTTTTAGATACTCTTAACTTATAAGAGTAGATTTTAAGATACGCTTTAAGACGGGAGCCTTTAAATAGTATAATAATAAAGATTTAAAAGGGCGTATATTACTAATAAGCCTAAATAACATCCTAAAGAATATAGTCCTAGGTAAAATAGTATACACTTTATACTCAAAGGAGTATTAGATTTAACCCCTATTTAATAGTAAAATAGATATAAAGCCTAGTATAGGTAATAACCCCTTTATAATAGAGACCTTATAGGGAACCGCTAAATAGGTTATAAAGATATTATAGGGAGGCGGCGATCTTAAAGATCATATAAGATACTTTAACCGCTATAGGTTACTCTAGCTTAAGTAATACGTAAAAAGTATACTTTAACACCTCAAACGTTATATTAAAGAATTCCTTACCCTCTACTAGCTACCATATACAACGGTTTAACGTATAGTAGTAACTATATATAAGCAACCACTATAGCGTATAATGCTGCCTGTAAGCATTTTAAGGGAGCTCTAAAACCTACCTAATAATAATATAAAGGACAAACACAACCCTAATTTATTAAATACTTTAGTAGGCCTAAGGGACTTACTAAGGGTATTTTTAGGCAGGAGAGCTAAAGTCCTACCGTAGAACTTAGAGTATAATTATATAATTAATTTAAAAAAAGGCATATAACCGCTAAACCTTCCTATCTATAACCTCTTACGTAAAGAGCTTAAGATTCTATAGAAGTACCTTAATAGCTTACTAAAAAAAGGGATAAATCTAGCCTAGTAAATTACTAGTAGGCGCGCCAATTCTCTTTATCCTAAATTAAATAGAACTATAAGGCTATACGTAGATTAGCGTGGTCTTAATAAGATTACAATTAAGAACAATGACCTACTACTACTAGTTAGTAAAATGCTAGCTTAACTATTTAGGGCGAAGATCTTTATAAAGTTAAATCTATAAGACGCCTATTATAGGCTCCGTATTAAAGAAGGGGATAAGTAAAAGACCGCTTTTAAGACCTAATATAGCTACTTTAAGTATCTAGTAATGCCTTTCGGGCTAGTTAATGCGCCTATAATATTCTAATTATATATTTACAGAGTCTTAGAGGGACTAGTTAACTATATATACGTTATCTATTTAGATAATATCTCAATCTACTTATAAGATAAGGATTAGCATAAGTAACACGTCCGCAAAGTACTAGAACATTTAGATAATTAGGGCCTCTACACTAAGGCGTTAAAGTATATCTTTAATATTAAGTAGGTTAAGTTCCTAGGTTATATTATAACGCCTATAGGTGTAGTTATAGACCTAATATAGGTGCAGATAATTTAGGAGTGGCCAAAGCTAGAGAGCTACTAGGATATTTAAGTGTTTTTAGGCTTTACTAATTTCTATAGGCGCTTTATTTATAACTACTTAGACGTTGCCTAATATCTATTTAATTATATTATAGAAGCTTCCTAAGACCTAACCTAAGAAGTAAAAAGCTTAAAGGCGGTAAGGAAGAAAACTAAAAAGGGACTAACTAAATAGTATAAACTATAGTTATAGCTTAGAAAGGTTTAGAAGGCCTTTTAGAAACTTTATATAAAGTTTATAAAAGCTTTATTCCTACAGCATTTTAACCTAGATTAGCTATTAATAATAATTACTAATATATTAAATTTTGCCTTTATTAGTATTCTACTGCAACCTAATAGGCATCTAGACGCTACCTAGCTCCACTAAAGACCAGTGGTATTCTATAGTAGAAAATTTTAGGAGCCTAAAGTTAGATATTATACCCATAATAAGGAACTGCTAGCTATAGTTAACTGCTTTAAATATTGGCGATATTACCTTAAGTACGCGAGCTATACTACTCGTATACTCTTAGATTATTATAATCTACGCTACTTTATAACTATAAAGGAACTTATACCTTAATAAGCCAAATAGGTAGAGAAGCTCGCGTAATTTAATTTTGAGATTAAATATAAGCTAGGGAAAAATAACCCTACTAATAGACCGTCACAACGGCTAAACTATACTAAAGGCTTTGAAATAGGAAAAGGAAAAGAGATAATAAATATCTTACTCCCTATATTATAGAATAAGCTTTAGGTGTAAGATACTTAAGCACTTATAGCTCTATACACTAAGTCTTAGGCAGTATAAGCCTTATTGGTTTATTATTAATAAGGGTCTAAATATACCTAGATAGGACGTCCCTAATATATTCTTAGAACCTAGTAATACACTATCTCTAATTGCTAAGCTATCCCCTTAAACTAATAGTAAAGCTATAAAGCAATTAGAACTTAGAGCTCTCTAATAACTAAAGGACTTTAACCTTATAGCGGCCTTCCTAATATACGCGTATTAAAGAGTTATAAAATCTATAATACTATCTAGTCTTATATTTAGAGTAGTATAGAATAAAATAGCTTTTACCTAGAAACTATTTAAAAGGTTAATAGATCTTATCTATAAGGTGCAACAGAGGGACGCTTTTTATACTATTCTTAATATAAAAGTAGACCGGAAACGTAATAGAAAGAAAGCTGTTAGGCGTTACTATTAGGAACTAGACCCGATGGGCCTACTATATAGAGGTAGTAAGGTTTAGGTGCTATAAAAAGAAAACCTACAATAGAAGATTCTTATAAAGAATTACAATAATCCTCTAGGCGGCCACTATAGTTAAGCAAAAATAATAGAATTACTTTAGCGTAAATACTATTGATTAAGGCTTAATTAGGAAGTAAAGGAGTATATTAGCTATTATAAAAGTATTAAGTATATAAGATCCGCAGGCATAAGCTATAGGGTCTACTTAAATTAGTTCCCCCTACTAGTAAGCTATAGCAATATTACGCTATAGACTTTATTACGGATCTTCTGCTATCTAAAGATAGCCAAGGACGAATATATAATTTAGTCCTTATACTTATTAATAGGTTTTTAAAGTACGTCTAATACCTTCCTATTAATAAGACAATTAATATATAAGAGCTCGCCAACCTAATTAAGGAAAAATACTTTCTTAAAGTAGATTAGCTATACTCCATTATTACTAAAAAGGGCAGCGTCTTTATAAGCCAATACTAGTTAGACCTATACTTCTATTTAAAGATAGACTACTATTATAGTACGGCTTTCCATCTATAGACGGACGGATAAATAGAACGCTAGAACTAGGAACTAAAGTCTTACCTATAAATATATTTAAACTACTAGTAAGACAATTAGTATAAGCTACTTCTATATATAGAGTATACTTACAATTTAAAATAATATACGTTATATTAGTTTGCACTAATCCAGATTACCTATAGGGTTTAATTATTAGGGTTTAATGGTATACCTAACAATTACTAGCTAAGGCCATATAATTAGTTATAGGATCTTACCAGAAAGTCTAAGGACATCTATAAAAGAGTATAAGAATACCTTTAAAAATAGAAGAAGTAATAAAAGCATGCAAAGTAGAGCCTATAAAATACCTAAGAGCAGTAAAGACTTTAGTATAACCGTAAGCACTAGAATAAGTATTTTAGAGTAGGCGACGAGGTTCTATTACGTTTAACGAATATTAAGACCTGTTAACTATTAAAGAAGCTTAATATAAAATACATAGGTCCCTTCTAAGTTAAAAAATAAATTAGTAAACTAGCCTACCGTCTCTAGCTACCCCTATCTATAGCCTATATATATTTAGTATTGGCCGTCGAAAACGGACTCTGCACCTGTACGTGGTGACGGCTACGAACCTAAGACTTCTCAGAGCCAACGCAGAGACGTCGCACAGCGTGCGGACAGG
>Ga0307515_10021889_pt1 | contig 11306 bp, 5 predicted proteins | sample 17_EM_MG_FD_194513 | JGI IMG/M metagenome (GOLD analysis project Ga0307515, IMG submission 194513) | Populus trichocarpa ectomycorrhiza microbial communities from riparian zone in the Pacific Northwest, United States - 17_EM | ecosystem: Host-associated > Plants > Roots > Unclassified | place... | reverse complement strand
TAAAACACCTTAGCAGTTCATAATAGTCAAAGGTTTTTTTTTCATGTTCATCTTAATTTTTTTTCAACTTTAGTTTTTACGCCCAAAATAATGAGCAATTTAATAAAAAAAATTTAAGAAAACAAAAAATTTAACAATAAAAGAATAAAATATAAAACAAGAAATCCAACGGAGAATCTCAAATTCACTAGAAAACTTTCTTTATGGTCCACTTACTTTCAATTTTTTACTCTGCAGTCTTTTTAATTTTTTTAATTTTAATTTTGATTCAAAATTTTTTTAAAATTTATTTAATCTAATGGAGGTTTTTTCTTACATTTGTTTTAGTTGCATGATAGTTCAAAAATATTAGTTTGATTTGTTGTATAAAATAAAATAAAAGGACAATTAGTATAAAATATTTGCTTATGCAATTTACAGCTTGAGACAAAACTTCAGTGTGTCTTGCTCAAGGCTTGGGCCAGATCATTCCAGAGCCACGAGAACAGAGAGTCAAACAACCGCCTTTCCTAGCCATTGACTGTTACAGTTAACCCATACGTACGTCCTGCTTCAAATAATTGAATCACAGTCACAGGTATGGATACAGCATCTGCATTCCTCAGCCACTCGACCCCTACCTTTATGATAAATACGCAAGAATAAATGCCACGAATTTCTTTTTTTGAACAGTTGCTATAGCAGATGGGCAAACGCCACGAACAGTTGCTATAGCAAATGCTTTGAACAGTTGTTAAAAGAAAAGGAAGAAAAGGAACAACAAGGCAAAAAATAAAAAAGATAAACTCAATTTCTAATAAATTTAACATTGAATAATATTATTATTATTAAATAATATGATTTTTATTTTTATTATTGCTTTTACTCGCTAGAAGTGCACAGATTTGCGAGTTGTTTTTTAGAGTCTGGCTTGACAACAGCCGGAAAGCATAATCAAAATTCACACAGGAGGATATGATTTTGCTTCTCATGTTATATGTCAGGTTTGAATTCAAAGGAAGATGGTGATATTTTTTCTTTCTTTCTTATATGTGAATAAATTGAATCAATATGGATATTATTGTATGAAAATTGAAAAAAAAAGTAAATTGAATCAATATTAAAATGAAATTAATCCCACAGTCCCTCAAACGTTCTGGCATCTCGGCGCAGGGTGTCTCCACTCTCCAGCTTCGCACATCTGAGACGGTTGTTGCATCCTTGGGATTCGTCTGCTCATCATAGAAGATGTGGCTTGGCTGGCTTGATTTGGGTTTTGGTTCGGCTTCATTTGGTTTATTGACACAGGTTTCTAGTTGTATGCGAAATCTATTTTTTTTATGTTTTAAAAGTTTTTTAAAAAATTATTTAATTAATTTTTAATTATTTTAATGTGTTAATATTAAAAATATTTTTTAAAAATTAAAAAAATATTATTTTAATATATTTTAAAATAAAAATATATTGAAAAACAATTATGGTTTACTAAATTTTTTTTATTAAAAGTAATATACAGAGAGCGTTTGGAAATACGGGTCAACCTGTGTTTCTAAAAAATTTAATTTTTTTGTTAAAAATTAATTTTTTTTATATATTTTGGATTATTTTAATAAACTAATGTTAAAAATAATTTTTTAAAATAAAATAATATTATTTTAATATATTTTAATATAAAAAATAATTATAACCGCACTCCGGTAATATCAGTATAAAACTAGCCAGCCGCATTCCAGTGATGAATGAAGAGTTGGCTTTACCAACTGTAAACGTCAATTCAATACGCTGGAAAAAAGTCTGCTTGAATTATGACAGCCCAATATTTCCTTCTGAAAGTTACGTGAAGTTTTGTCTCTTTTAATACCATCCAATCACATTGAAGATGAGAGTTCCTTTTCGGAAATTCTATATATACACACACAGTCACACACACCATTAATTGAGACGAATCACTTTTATTTATATTTAATTACTGGATATAATAATGCATTACCATAAACAAATCTAATTTCAATTAAAATGTAAATATGTTTTTATTTGATTTTTTTTTCTGAGAAGACAGATTGGATTCTGAATCGACTTTGGGTGTCTCATCACACTATAATAATAATAATAAAAAACATATTTTCTATCTTTATAAAAAAGACAGGTAAAATCACCGAGAGCATCTATCATGACATATCAATTCAAAACTTGGTTAATTCAAAGTTGAAACCAGATCGAATTAAAACAAAAATAAAAAAAAACTTGATGTGACCCGGCTAACCCGGTCAACAACTCAGTTATAACTTGTTAATTTTTGTTTTTTATTAAAATAATATTATTTTAATTATTTTTAAAAAATTAACTTAGCCGACTTAGTAACCCGGTCAAGACTTAGGATCCAGCTCTTAAACCAGGCCGGATCAGGTTTGAAAACCATGACAGAGAGAACGATGGTATTGATTACGAAGTAATCTATTTTCGACAAGCAAATAAATAAAAAGCATTGGCAAATTATTCCCATGGATGACGGATGATGGTACATTGAAATTTTCGTCTTCAACACTCTAGCTATTCTAATAAGTCCATATGTGTCAACATCTCCAAGCGTGGAATTGATTTGTTACATTTTTTATATGTAAAAAAAATTGATTGGTTACCATGACTTCTAAGTAAACCAAGATTAATTCCCCTATTCGATCTATTTAAGAATGCACACCCTCCATGTTAATTTGATACATTTAAAAGAATTTAATAAAAAAATTAAATATTAATTAACAAAAGGCTGAAACTGCTTGGTATTTACACTTTGGATTGTGAATAGTTTTTCTGTAGATTAATATGGCCATAACGATTTTTCTATATGTTTCATGCTCAATAAAATGATTTAATTATTATTGAAAGCAAAAAAAATATTCAATTGGTGTCGGGAGGCTATTTCATCATTTCTCCTTCTTTACAAAGCAAAATGACTTAAAGTGCTTTTAAAATCAAAATTTATTAAGTTAGCTTTATTTTATTTTTGTACTTGCATCATGGTTTTATTTATTTATTTATTATAATTAGGGTAGTTGAAAGATAGTTTGATATTTTAATAAATATATATTATTATTATTAAAAAATAAAAGGTAATTGACACACGCCATGTGAGTTATCTCTACTGCCTTCAAGAGGCGTGTGAGTCGGTATTCGATAGTCAAATAGTAGCTTCTAAGGTGGTGCATGTTAGGATCGTATTGGTGTTCCTTTATCACGATGTGGTGCACATGACCAACTAATCTTTGGTTTGATATCGATGACTTTTTTTTTTCCCTCTTTTCTTATTGATTTTCGTGCATGACACTCCAAATTTTATAAGAAGCACTTCAATTTGTTTTTCCTTCATATTTAATTATGTTCTTTTGATTACTATTTGTTTTAATTAAAATGAATTATCAAATTGATTTTTTTTCAATTTCATCCCCTTGGATTTCTTTATATGTGAGATTTGGTTCCCATTTTTTTTTATTAATATTTGTTTTATTTGAGATGATTTTTAAAAGTGATTTTTTTCCTAATTTCATCTTCTTTAAGTTTTTTTTATCACCAGATTTGATCCTTATTATTTTAATTGCTATTTTGTTTTTCATCTTGATAAATTTTTTATATTGATGTTTTCTTCTGATTTCATACTTCAACATTAAATTAATTGAAAAATGAGCTTCTCGATTGAACCCGAGTCTAAAATTTAACAGGTTGTAAGTTTAAGAGATTCATCCAGGTTTACTTGTTTTCTTTCCTTTTTTAAAACTCATATTTTTTCAGTTTCATCCCTTAATATTTATTTAATCGGAGATTGGGCTCCATAATTTTTTTTTATTTGCTTTCCATAGGGATTTTTATTGATTTTAAGAATGACTCGTGTTATCTCATATCTTTTTGTTTATCGTTATTCTTTAAATTTATTTTAGTTTTATAGATATTTTGTTTTGAAGTAAATTAGTTTAAATTATTAAATATAAGTATGATATGATATTAACAACTTATTTTTTATGGTTAATTATTACCATTTTTTTTCTTTTTATTTACTATCAATGTCTTTTATTTAAAATTATTTTATTAAATTAATCAAACTCATTGAACCCATTCAAGTCAATAATTCGAGATTTAGATTTTTTTTTTTTGCTTCTTTAAAAACACGCATAAACATAATTTTTTTATTTTTTAAAAAATTTAACTTAATCCGACCCGTAGATTAGCACGCATCTATCTAATGTAATCTAATAAAAAATCAAGAGAGAAGACAAATATCTTTAATCGCCACTCAGCCTTTCAAGATTAAAATTGACATTAAGCCTTCGCTTCATCAAACATAACATGATAATTAATGTTGCATCAAAGTGTTAATATATTATGAATAAAAAAATAATAATAATTCTTTTTTTTTTATACAAACAAAACCCTCGAAATTAAGATATTTTAGTAGGAGCAGGACATGGACGCTAGTTGACCTATACACAGCCTCGTTGGCGAGGGGAAAAAACAATAGATGAAAAGTGAAATTAACTGAGCTTCGATATCATTACCATTTACCAGTATCATTGAAACAGCACATAAAAATATATAGGTAATGACAAGAGAGAAGAAACCACAAGGGCCGGTTATTCCAGACGGCCTCCAAAACAGCTCACTCACTCGCCGGCCATTTCTTATTATTTGACAGCACACGCTTTTCTAACCCTATTCTTCCCTATCATTCCTTTAAAAGCCTCCTCATTGGAGAGCTCAGTCATATCTCTCAAATTTTATCCCATTTTAATCTAGCTGTTGGACGCGTGCGACTAAGTTTTCATGGCGAAATTATCACAGAAGAACACAAAAAACACAGCAAGTAACAATAATAACCCGACTAATGGCGTGACCAAGGTGAAACGAACAAGGAGAAGTGTTCCAAGAGACTCTCCTCCTCAACGCAGCTCCATTTATCGTGGCGTTACTAGGTTATAAATCATTTGCATGGCTTCGTTGTTATTATAAGTTCTTCTGCTTGATCAAATTATTAATTTTATTCTTTTTTTCTCTCTTTCCTTTCCTAAAAATGATACCATTGTATTAATTTTTGTTTCAGGCACCGGTGGACCGGCCGATATGAAGCTCATTTGTGGGATAAGAATTGCTGGAATGAATCACAGAACAAGAAAGGACGACAAGGTTATTCATTTTCACCACCTACATTATCATTTTTTTTAAACATGCAGTAGAGATTATTATGGAGCAACGTATTAATTGATGTGCATTTTTTTTTCTTTCTGTGGCAATGGCCGATGGTTTTTAATCTGCTGCGATACTTGGATAATGCAGTTTACCTTGGTACGTATCATAATTAATTACATGCTTTTAATTTCTTAGTAAAGCCAATGAAAAAAAAAGTGCTATAAAATTTGGAAAATAAAGTTTGAGATTGAGCTGTAGTTCTTATGGCATATGTGACGACTACTTTTCAGGTGCCTATGATGATGAAGAAGCGGCAGCGCATGCTTATGACTTAGCAGCACTGAAGTACTGGGGTCCTGAGACAATTCTTAATTTTCCGGTACTCTTAATTATGTCTATAATATATATGAAAAAAAAAGAAAAAAAAAGGTTAAGATATATTCAGATGATTAACGCAGGAATCTGCTGTATTATTGGTTATAGTTGTCGACATACCAAAATGAACTGAAAGAAATGGAGGGTCAGTCGAGAGAAGAGTGCATTGGATCATTGAGAAGGTATAAGCTTCTTGCATCTATGGTTGTGGAAATGAATCTTTGCATACGAAATTGCTAAATTAATAGATGAACTAATTTTTACAGCAAATTGATTCTTATTTATATATGTTCAAATCTGTAGGAAAAGCAGTGGCTTTTCTCGTGGAGTTTCAAAATACCGAGGAGTTGCTAGGTACTTTATTTACTCTAGCCTTGTTCTTTAATTACAGATAGTGTATACAATTCTGAAGCCTCAGGATTTTCAATCATAAAATTAAGCCAATAAAAAGAAGAAGAAGAAGAAGAAGAAGAATCCAGCCAATTCTCATAATTAATTAAGCTGGATCTCACTCAACATATCCCATAACTTGAGACTTTAATTAGTGTTATTGAAATTAATTTTAATGTCCAGGCATCATCACAACGGGAGGTGGGAAGCTCGGATTGGTAGAGTATTCGGCAACAAATACCTATATCTCGGGACATATGGTAAATTCCTCCTCGATGTTTCACTTTTCACCTATAACTTGGGATTCTCTTTCCGATCTTGGGACAAATACCTCTCGAATTTAATGCTATTATGCACATTCCAGAGAAATGTACGTGTTCATTAACGACATTACATCGCATGCACAGAAATTCTCAAGCTCCCACCATCCTTTTACATGCAAAATGAATCCTAACATTGATCAACCGATTTTTTTCTTGCGAAGCCATCCAATAATTAACCCTTGTATATTAGTAGTCTGCGCGAAGAAAAGTTTTCAAACTGCCGATTCTGCACGCAAACGGATTGATCCTAACTTCAATCAATTTATCTTTAATTTAATGGAAGGAAAACCAGCACTGATTATGTCTCATTGATTTTTGCAGCTACTCAAGAAGAAGCTGCCACCGCTTACGATATGGCGGCTATAGAGTACCGTGGCCTGAATGCTGTTACCAACTTCGATCTTAGCCGGTACATCAAATGGCTAAAACCCAATCAAAATAACACTGATAACAATAATGGTCTGGATCTCCCTAACCCTATCATAGGCACTGATAATTCAACTCATCCTAACCCTAACCAAGAGCTTGGAACAACCTTCCTTCAAATTAACCAGCAAACCTACCAACCTAGTGAAACTACATTAACTCAACCACGGCCAGCAACGAATCCTTCATCTGCCCTAGGGCTCTTACTTCAATCATCGAAGTTCAAGGAGATGATGGAAATGACAGCAGTGACAGATTGCCCACCAACCCCACCGTCGGGCTTAGACCCGACACCATGTAGCTTCCTTGAAGACGTGCAGACATATTTTGACTGTCTCGATTCAAGTAACTACGGGGATCAAGGTGACGACATGATTTTTGGCGACCTCAACTCGTTTGTGCCACCCATGTTCCAGTGCGATTTCGAGACATAAAGATTAATTAAGGTGATTTTGTCACTACACATTAATTTATATAATTAAATTAGATTGAAGGTTCTTTGTGAATATGAGACCTGTAATATGGTCTATGGCTTTCCCTCATCAATTGGTGAAGGGTTAAAGTAGTTCTTTAGGGCTGCGATTTATTTGGAGAAGAAATGGAGAAACGAGGCGGAGAAGAGATTTCAGACAGCTAGTTGGCTATTTATTATTCGGTTCATTTGTTTGTAGAGCGATAAGGGCAAATAAACATTGGTATTTTATCATCATTTTTTGTACGAATAAGATGTATAATTTTTTCTATCAATAAAATGTCTATGAAATTGATGTAATTTTCATTTTTCAGCAATAAAATGTCTACATGTGTGCAAAAAAGGAAAGATTCTCTAAGAGGCACTAATTTTGGTGTCACCTCCGGTGAATATTTGACCTAAAGCGATATATTATCTCTTCATCTGCACAAATTCTTTTTCAAAAAATAATGCATAAAAAAAGTTATAATTAAGCATATAAAAAAATAAAGAATTAGTAATTTGATGTTTTTTTTTACAGAATATAAACATCGCCATCACTAGTTTTTTACCCTTTTTTCAACAAATAAAAAAATGCCAAAACAACAAAAGTTTCCCTTTGTATAACTAACTAAACTTGGGATGTTGAGATTTATATTGTCAAATATAGAAATATATCACCGTGAATTTTCATAATATATTCTGGCGTTTTTTTTTTCATTTTAAATGCATAATAAAACAACTAAATTACTTTTAGAAGTAAAAAAATTAGAACTTGTACAAGGGAAAATTTAGTATTTTCACAATAATTTTTTTATTATTCAATTTCACTCATGGACAGTTTGGTATTTAATCAAATATAAAAAAACAAAAAATACAATGAAACGATCAAATTATCTTTAAAAAATAAAACTAATGTCTTAGGGCATTTTCATCTTTTTGCAATGAATTTCTTTTTTCTTATTATTAGATCATTTTAGATGTAGTTTGATATTTCATCAAATATAAAAATAATAAAAAAAATATTGGGGCATGTGTGGTGCACTATTCAACGTCCTTTTCTTGAAGTTGCTGTCCGTGTAAGCGATAGTGGTTTGGTTTGTTACTGGTGAATTTGTTTTTCTTCTTTTATATCTCCTTTATTAAAAACTACATCTTAATACTCTTTGTTGTTGATATTTCAATTTTCGTTCTTATTTTTTTTTTAATTTTTGTTTGGCTTTTCGTAAAAGTTTATGTTTGTTTTCAATTTTATATTTCAATCTCAATTTACCAAATATTATTGTTTTCAATTTGGTCCTTGTTATTTTGATTATTGTTTTGGGCTTTTTGTTAAATTGATTTGTTTTTAAATTTTATCTTTTAATAAAAAAATTTGTTTTTATTTTTTATTTCAATTTTGATTTTTCTTTGTTCTTTTTGTTCAATTAATTTTTCCTTTTCATTTCAGTACCCTTCAATAAAAAATAAAACTTATTTTGTATTTTAATTTTGATCCTCATTATTTTAATTGTCATTTTTTTATATCCTTTTATATAATTAACATTCTTTTTCCAAGTTAATTCTTCAACATTTGATTAGTTGAGAATTGGGCTTTATGATTTTTTCGTATAAGGTACTTTCAATTCAATGTCTAAGGTCACAAGTTTGAAAAATTAACACGTGTTGATATTGTTTTTTTTTACTTAATTTATTTTCAGCTTTATGGTTTTTTATGTTTTCTTTTTTACTAAGTTATCTCCATCTTATGACCTGGATCGTGGGTTTGGTGGGTAAACCCGAGTTAGCTTGCCTTTTGCTCCCTGAGTTACAGGTTTGTCATTCTAACTTTCAATTTCATCATTTTGTGTTTAATAAGTTGAAAATTGAGTTACATTGTTTGTCTCATTTTACAAAAATATTTTTTCTTAGTTTATCGGTATCACTTTTGTTGTTTTTAAATTTGATCTATTTGTTGTAATTGCTTATTTTTTTTATTATCAAATTAAAATAAAACTAAATTATTTCATCCAATCTAATTTATGATCATCGTCACTTTTTATTATTATTATTATTTAAAACGTGTTTGTGCTGCATAAACATCCTTTTTAAGCATAAAAACAAATATGTTCTAATACCGCTGCTCTCAATTCCTCACTCAAACTGCTCATAATACTCCTCCACATTGTCCTCTCATGCAACTTATCAAATTCTTTCATTGCATCAATGAATTTTCTATTCCCAATTCGTGGACACAAAGTCTTAACAAACCTATCTCGAGTTAGATCATCCCGGCAAGCCAACAAATCCCAGAATCACACCTTCACCTTACCATTCAGAAAACATAGTAACATGTTCAAGTTATTTGACCATCTTGAAATATGATCCAACCCCTCATCTTTTTTCTTCGAAGAAAGACAATTAAGTTCATGCCATGCAATTTGAAAGATAGTATTAAATTGTAAGTGCTCACCTACTTTACTCTTCAATTCTCGTGACTCGAAAGTTGCAAGACCATCATGATCTAATTTTAATAAATTTTGTAATTAGATTTAATTTAGAAATTATTTATCTAAATTCTGCTTGAGAAGTTTTATTTACTCATCAATTTCTTCAAAATCTAACATTATGTATTTGAATTGTTTCTCAATGACTAACGTTTGATTATTTTTCATCACTTTTCATATTAGCCTGAACCATTATTTTGATACCAAAATTGTAACATATCATGGAAAAGATAGAAATAAAAAGAAGATTTATGATAGAAAAATAAAAATAATAGTTGTAATTGCTTAAAAAAGCCTATTCGGAACTTCGAGTCAATGAATAATTAGTCCCTAAACTATTTGTGTTATAGTTTGGGGCATTAGCATGTTTTTTGGTTAGTAATGTTATTATTCTCTTAAGGTTTTTGTCCACTTCAATGGCATATGTGATTACATGGCCAATTAAGAAACTGAGATATGTTTGCTAATATGATAATTACTGAAAACTTATATGATTGTTAATTTCAGGGCCCGTAGGATTAGTCGAGGTGCGCGTAAGTTGACCCAGACATCCACGTTAATAAAAACAAAAAGAAACTGACATATGTTTTGTAAAACTCGTGATGAGGTCTTTACTATAACCTAAAATAACTTAATAATTAAGTTCCTTTATAAATTAAATTGATTTTAAAAAAAACTCTAATTGGCCTAGAAAAGGAAAATAATAAAAAAAATCTTCTTCCATCACATGATCAAATGCCACCGCCATCAAAATTAACCTCGACCGATGTCTATATACCCTTCCAACAAATAAAACTAATTAAAAAAAAACAATCTTAATTATTATTAAACCGTCACCAGGTGTATATTTATTTTTGCTGCTGTGTTTGTTTTTAATGGTGAGAATCGTAGTTAAAAGCAAAAAACACAATAATAAAAATAAAAATTTATTATTTCTACTCTATTATTTTTTATCATAGAGAATTATATCACATAACAAATAAAAAATTCACATAACAAACAAAAAAATAAAAGAAAAACAAAAGCAAACACATCCTAGGATCGAACACCACTACTATATTGCTTCTCTCTCGTGGTGACATAACCATTATATTTTCTCTCCTTCAACGTGATCTTTTCATAATAAGCTCAAAATATTTGGTGACATAATCATATGACTCTCTCTCTCTCTCTCTCTCTCTCTCTCTCCCCTAAAAAATCACGTGCTCAAGAGTATCTCTTCTAGCTTACGTGACTGTATAAACGGTCAAACTTACCTCATAAATGAAAATCTAGATGAAAAGACGATATTATTAAACAAGAATAAGCTAAGGATTCAAATCAGAGTAAAAATAGATCAAGGACTAGTTTATAGTTGGCCGAAAGTTAATGATATTTTTTAACCAATTGAAAATCCAAATGGTAAAATTCAACAACGTCAAATGCCACAGTAATTAACAAGGAAGACAAGTCACAGTAGTTTTTAATTTTCACAGACACGCTCCTCCACCTTTGCTGCTTGTTTTTGTGTTCAGGGAGTTCTGTAGTCGAAGTTTTGTTTGTTTTTATATTTTAAAAATATTTTAAAAAATTTTAATTTTTTATTTACTATAAATTAATATATTTTTAGTATTTTTAAATTATTTTGATGTGGTAATATTAAAAATAATTTTTAAAAATTAAAAAAATATTATTTTAATATATTTTAACACAAAAAATTATTTG
>Ga0307515_10021888_pt1 | contig 11306 bp, 10 predicted proteins | sample 17_EM_MG_FD_194513 | JGI IMG/M metagenome (GOLD analysis project Ga0307515, IMG submission 194513) | Populus trichocarpa ectomycorrhiza microbial communities from riparian zone in the Pacific Northwest, United States - 17_EM | ecosystem: Host-associated > Plants > Roots > Unclassified | place... | reverse complement strand
ACCATTCATCTTCTATGATCATACGAGTGCGTAAACAATGTCTCTGGTCCGGTGTCCCCACCAATTCTCGGGGTTGGAAAACTCGACCCCATCAAGTATAATTCAAGGCGGCTCCAATAATGCTCCCAAATATTATGATCAAGTTGTTTTGATGTCTCTCTGATAATTCAGGTATAGTTTGAATCTGGTTGTCTAGTTTATATACTGTGATTCGCTAAAGTTCATCATCCTTGGTAAAAATAATTTGTGCATCCAAAGTAACATTAATATGTTTCTTTTGTGCCAAATATAAGGATAATGGGGCAAGGGTTTCAAAAAAATCATATGTTTTGAAATAAAAAGAGAGAGAGAATTAATAAGAAAAGACAACAATGCTCTTGGAGGTTTTAGATAATAGGTATAAATAAATAAGGGGTATCGTGGTAACTGAACAAATAGCTTGATAAGTATAAATAGAAAGATAAAAATAAAATAAAAAAGAGAATTCTGAAATTGAGAGAGAGAACGAGCAATGGAAAAAGAAAAAGAAAAGAGATGGAAAGATTGAGGAAAATGATCGGAGAAACTAATTGTTTAAGGTAAGACTTGTTCTTTAATGTGTAGTTGAGGTAATTAGTTTGATTTTGGTTTGTTAAGGTTTAGGGTTTTGAAGTTTATGTTTTAGGATGTCACGACCCGATTCCCATATCCATGACCGGCACCTAGGCAAGGTTCCTCTCCAAGGTTCCATACCTATATGAACTCAAACTTTCATACAAACTTATCCTAACTCAATCAGAGTTCAACGCAACATTAATAACAAAATTAACTTCATAATATATAATTTGATTATCTTAATACAAGAGTTAATACAATTTATAGTTGTGGAGCACTAACTAGACATAAAGAAAAAATATTAATTTCAACAAAAGAGCAGGTTCTGAAGGTCCAACAAAAGTGACCCGCTAACAAGCTATAAGCCTGAAAAGATAAATAATAAGAGGGTGAGTTCAACAACTCAGTGAGTAGATAACGTTCAATATACACACACGAGGTAATACAAGAATGATGAATATATATACAATTATGGCTCAAGGTTCTTATAGGAAGGTTTCTCAAATAGGCCATAACAAGAATATCATAAGATAAAGCTCGTCAGAAAATCAAAATGCAATGAGCATGAGGCTCCGTACTGTAGGATGATCAATCCACACAGGTTAGTGACCCCCCCCCGACCAACTAGGGTAAAGATACAATGTGCACAAAGACTAACACTACCCTGTATTCCGACTAGCATACCATAGGTTCATAATCATAATCAAATAGACATATTCATATCTCAAGACTCAACTCATGACATCAATCAAATGAGGAGCTATCAATTCAGAAGTCAGTTCAAAATATATATTGGTTCATATCAAGAATTCAGATTCAACAATTGATCATGCTTTATCGTAACAAAGATAATAATCAACATGTATATATTATCAAGAAGCATGATTCAATTCATATTAACAACTCAAATATTTATAATATTTCTCATGCATATGGAAAATTATCCACTCACCTGACTCGAAAGCAAACAGCACTCAAAAGCAGATACCGAAGGAAATCCTACTGATGTCCCGCCGGTAGAATATCAGGATTATCTGAATACAAATGAGACATATTCAAGAATGACTCAAAAGAACATATAACCTATTTAATACACTTATCTAAGGTTATATTCCATAACCTATATGTTTTTAGACTAAACTAGTTATTTTTCCAAAAACTCAAAATTAAACGATTTCTCGAAATCTAATCCATAATAAAAACAAATAATAAAATTTGTAATAATTCACTCAATAACCCTCAATTATTAATCAAACCAATCTGAAAAATCTAATATTACAGTTAGGGACCAATCTGACTTTTATCATATTTTTAAGGGTCAAATTGTAACTTTGTCAAATTAGAGGGCCAAACTAAAAATATCATAAATTCATGACTATAGTATGATTATGTCCATAATTCATCCTCATTTCTGTCCAGAATCTCAAATTATGCTCCAGGGACCATTCTGGAATTTTATCAAATTTTTATGGTCAAATTGTAATTTTTGTCAAATAGGAGGACCAAATTGAAAGTGTCATAAATTCATAACTGTACTGGAATTCTGCCCATAATTCATCTTTAATTCTGTCCAGAATATCGGATTATGTTCCAGGGACCAATCTGTAATTTTTCCAAAGTTTGGGGACTAAACCGTAATTTTCACAAATTGAGGGACCAAACTGAAATGTTTTCATCTTCAACCTCAAACCCAGAATTTCCACAGATTACCTACTGTTATCTCATGATTTCTAACACAAATTCACCATTCAAACAAAATCATAACTCAAAACCATCATCTTTACCTACAATCTCTCAAAATCAACTAATTAACTAATTAACTCATTACCCACAACAATCAACCCATAACATTTAAATCAATTCATAAATCAACCCAAAACACAATCTTTAAAACCCTAACATTCATCAAAACAGAAATTTAAAGCTCAAAGAACACACATTTATACATTTTAAAACCTAAATCTTACCTTTAAACTTATTTTCTCCAACTCCCTTCTATTTCCCTTATCTTTCCCTCTTTCTTTTCTTCTTCTTTCTCCCTTCTCTCCTGCCGGTTCTCTCTTTCAATTTTCAGATCCCTCTTTCCTTTTTTTTCTATTTATATTATTAAGTTTTGTTGAATTACCATAATACCCCTCATTCATTTATACCGACTTCTAAGCCTTCAAGGGCTTTCTAGCCTTTTCCTACTCATTTATTTTCAAAACATCACATAGGGTTAGATTGATGAATTGATTATATGTGATGAATTAGTTGATTATAGTGTGATGGGTTGAATTGTAATAGGTTGGTTATGTTGGTTTTTTTAGGTTTTTGGGTTAAGGATTAGAATATGCCATTTTAGGAAAACTAGTCTGAAATTCTTAACTAACTGGTCGATCAGTTGGGGTTGAACTGGTAGACCGATTGGCCTACTAGATTTCAATCTACTGGTTGGGATGAACCGGTAGACCTGTTAGGTGTTGGATTTTGGTCGACTAGTTGACCTCATAATAAGAGAAGAATGATTCTTTTAGATTCAATCAGTTTAGGTTATGTTTGGGATTGATTGGGTGGATCAATTCCGGTTTATAATTTCATTTTGGTTCCTAAACATATAGGGTTATAGGCTAGACCTTAAGTTAAATGTATTAAATTGATTGTAAGTTCTTTTCAGGTTGTTTTTTAGTATGTCTTTTTTTATATCCAAATACTCTTAACACTCTACCTGCTAGGCATCAGTAAGATCTTCTTGGACATCTGTTTTTGAGTTTTTTTAGTTTTTGAGTCAAGTGAGTGGATAATTTTTTATATGCAAGATGAATAGTGCAAATACTTAAATTGTTAATATGAAATTGATCATACTTCTTGGTAATTCTTATATTTTTTATTATCTTGTTATGATTATGCATGATCTCTTGTTGAGACTAACTTCTTGATTAATCCATTATGCACTTCTGAATTGATAACTTCTCATTTGATTAATATCATGAGTTGAGTCTTGAGATATGATTATGTTTATTTGATTATAATATGACCCTTTGGCATGCCAGTCAGAATACCTATGCTAACATATATTTTGTTATGGCATGTTTGTGAAACTTTCTTGTAAAAACCTAAAGTCAAAATTGTATATGTTTCTCTTTCATGTATTATCTCGTATGTGTACATTGAATGTTATTTACTCACTAGTCGTTGAACTCACCTTCTTGTTATTTATTCTTTTCAAGTGTATAGTTTTGCTAATAGGTCACTTTTGTTAAACTTCAGAACCTGCTCTTTTATTGTAATTAATGTTATTCTATTATGTCTAGTTAGAGCTTCACAATTACGATATTTGTATTAACTCTTGTAATAAGATGTTGATTTATATTATGGACTTTAAAATGGTATCAAAAGCCGCGTAGAACTGTAGTTTGTTTAAATGGTAAAAATTTATATTATGAACATTATCTATGTGCTGGTCATAGCTCCAAAAATCGATATATGACAGATAGGTTGTTGTGTTTTATATATAATGAGGTTCTTCATATAAAAAGTAGAGCTAATTTCAAAGTTTAGTGGCATTTTAATAACATAACTATTTGATTCATGCATTTGCAACATTTTGAATGGTTTGGCACTACTCACTTGTAATTTATGACCGGTTTACAAAGAACATCGTTCAGGTCTAATCTATATCATGAAATAATTTCCAATGTTAAGTACATCATGATACTTATATAAATCAACTTCAAATTTGTATTGTTCATTACTTGCTTGAATATGTTTTATGATCTTAACATGCAAATTATAAACTCTACATACAAGACTTAGTTGAATCAAATATTTTAGAGTAAGAAGACAAGAGAGCAAGATATACTTGCATCCTGGGTTTGTGACCTTGAACCTTATATGATTGGAAGTGTGGAATGGAACACACACTTTTTGAGTCCTAGATGATATACATTGAACATAACATAATGAGTCAGGGCCTTCCTTATCCTACTTATCATGAATAAGGGGTAAGGATTTAAGAAGCTCAACATAGAGGTCAAGGCATTAGGGAGATTAGTAGGTTGTTCAAAATCTATGATATGATGGATGTCAAGCATAAGGGGTGAAGAATAAGGAAGCTCGGAAGACTACTCAAAATCTATGACAAGTTGGGTGTTAAGCATGTAGATCGAGGAATTAGAGAACTCATAATGAAAATTATCTTGAAACACTCCTGACATTGAACCTCATTTTCAAACTATTCTGGACATATTATATTAAGTCCTTATTTGTTCAAATTCTCCTTTTTCTTGTTCTTATTGCTAGGTCTTGGTGGTAATCCAATGAGTTTGATATTTCTACCTTTAAAATTGAAAGAACAAGAATTTGATTAACCAAAAATGGTGATGTCTAAATCATATATCCATGACCTATCCAAAATAACATGTCCTACATTAATTGGAATCACATCACACCAAATTTCATCATTATAGTCTAGGAATTTGACAGGGAACAAACATCTCTCAATGACTGTTATGGAATTATTATTAACTAATGACACATTATATAGCATAGGATGGGGAGCAAGTTTTAGGCCTAAGCAAGCTACAGTATTTGAAGATATTGCATTGATACAACTTCAATTATTAATGATAATCTTGCAACATTTATCTCTACACTTAATATAGGTGTGAAATATAAAAGTCCTTCTTTGATCTTCGATTCCCTCGGGTTGTGTCAATGCATATCTAACTATATCAACCTAATTGTCTCAAACTCTACGGTGTTTTGTTCATGATTGGTTCTAAAAATATCACTTAAGGTTGAATCCATGATAGTTGTAAACTTAAAGTTGGATAGTAGATAACTATTCACAAATGCATACAACACTAACTTAAAAATAAAATTAAGATCGCATATGATTCATGCAAGTAAAATCACAATACAAAAATAAAATTAATTCTATTTTTTTTAATGTGGAGATTAATCAAGAACAAAATACACCACAAATAAAATTTTAAGCATGTATTACTAGACCCTTAAGTATAAATAATTAAAAAGTCACAACTTTCACTGGTTTTGGCAAGGTCGGCAATTAATAAGAAAAAGGATTGATTGCTAAATTTCAATGATGGGATGGGTCAATACTCAAAAATATAACAAATAAAAATGCCAAATGAGATTATTTTTTTAGGCACTTAAGATATTACCTACACAACTTTGAATAACAAGTGCAATACTAAAATAGTAAAACTCAACATATTTAAAGGTAAATTAATTTACTAGTGAGATTGATTGACTATGATGATAGACAACTTGGATCGTTGTTGATGTAGTATCGTTGATATAAGCTGACATGTAAATGCCACCTTTATTTTATTTTTTTAGTTTTGACTCTCTTCTTTTTAAAAAAAAAAATTTCTTTGCATTTGATTTTTACTCTTTTTTTTCTCCAATCTTTTTTAAAAAAAAATAAAAAAAATACAAATAAAACAAATACTATCCAATTTGGCAGAAGTTAAAGCCCAGTGCCAACTCTTCACTTGGTGCGGAGGAATGCAGATTTTTGTCAAGACTTTGACTGGAAAGACCATCACCCTGGATGTCGAGAGCTCAGGCACCATTGACAAGGTGAAGGCTAAGATCCAGGACAAGGAAGTTATTCCCCATACCAACAAAGGTTGATTGACAATTGTGAAAAATCCATGTTACTAGCAAATCTTTGTGAAAACCCTCACTGACAACTGTGGTGAATGATTGGTAGACTGATCAGAACTGTGGTGGATCTCTAGCGTGACTGATGTGTTGCTGCTGTCGCTGGAAAATTGAGTATGTGCACTTTTTTTCTTTTTTCTTTTTGAAGAACAATTAAAAATTCATACTCTGATATCAAAGTTAATATACCATAAAAAAATAATTAAAAATGAAGTAATAAGTTAAAGAAGGAAAAAAAGAAACTAAGAAGAAGAAAAATAAAAAGAAAAGGTTGAAGAAGAGAGAGAATAAGGGTTGAAAAAGTATATAATTTTGCAAATAACTGTATAATATTTAGAAAAGTAAGATATAAATACCAAAATTCTAACTAGAACAAACAATTAATCTTGTAGCCCATTAAATAAAATACTCAATAATAATTAAATCAAATTCAATAAATAAAATTTAACTAATAAACATTAACTAAAAATTCAAATTCATTAAACCAAAACATAAGATAAAACCTAATCTTTCAATGATTCATGCTATCTTTTATTGTCTAAGATCACATAATCATGTAAACGCATGAACAATGTTTCGGTCGATGTCCCCGCCAAACATATACATCAGGGCTTCTTCATGTACATCAAGACTTGTTCGATGTCAAATATAGATTCTTCAATGTCATGTCCAGTGACCACAATATTGGGTACAGCGGGAAGTCGCTGGATTCTGGTTGCATATCTATGTTGCCTCGTTGAGTTAAATGCATCCAGGGCCATTTTAAGAAGACGATCAGCTGAAATGTCTCCTAACTGGAAAGCCATTGATTATTGTTTTCTTTTTGCAGCTTGCAACCTTTTGATTTTGCTGATGTCTGATATGGAGGGGGTATTTACCCTTTTTAACTTCATTTTATATTGGGAAGGTAAAGAAAAATCATAGAGAGAGCAATGAAATATTGTTCTTAATGACGAACCGTAATCAAGTTTTAGGAACTAACAGTTTTCTCAAATTATCTAATATTGCATACAGCATATATAGATATGCAAGCCATTCCATTGTAGAGGTTGGAAAAGGATGAGCTTCCAATACCACAATAACAGACTAACCATAACAATTTGCGCACTGGAAGCTTATGAGTTCTGACAGTTTCGAGTTTTACTTTAAGATTTTGGATTCAATTTCTTCCAAACTCAAACCTTTAGTCTCTGGGACGATGACCACTACAAACAAGAGAGACAACAAAGCTATAGCCCCGAAAAGGAGAAAAAGGTTCTCAGCTCCAAGCAGCTCCTACAGAATGGACAGATATTGATGTAATAATTCAACTACCAGTAGAGAAAAATGCCAATCATGAGCAATTAGGTCGAAGGAAAAAACAACAGATGTGAAAGGAAAAGGAGTAACAGAGATCAAATTCAGAACCCCTACCTTCAATGGTGAGAATGCGAAGGTTACAATGGCATTGGAGCCGAAGTTAGTCAGAACTGCAAGACTGATTCCCCTTCCTCTGGTGCGAAGTGGGAAAATCTCTGAAACCATCAGCCAACTAATAGGCCCAAATGATATCTGAGATTTTGAGAACAAAATTATCAGAACCAACCTAACCTTTTTCTTATGGACAAAGAGCATCTTATGGGGGCTGAGATGGCTATGTTTTAATTTCTTCTTTTTCTTCTTTTCCTTCTTTTGAAAGGAGCTGTAGGATAATGGCTACAGCATCTTATGCTATATTCTATTAGCTTTTGCAAACCAAATATGATACTATGCCAGTATTCCATCCGATAGTTACAGGAAAAATAGACTTGTGTGACCACAGCCAAAGGAAAATAGACTTGCCTGGTAGCAACCGACATATAGAAGCAGAGCTGCAACAGCAACAAGAGGGAAACCTCCAAGAAATTTGTAATAAGCAGAAAGCAAAAACAAGGAAAGAGCCTGTAACACAAAGATATGGAAAGCAGAATACGCATTCATAAACTTCCAAAAAAATATATAACAGAGAGAGAGAGAGAGAGAGAGAATAATGTTCTAGAGAGTAATAGCATGCATACAATCCCACTGACACCTCCAATTAGCAATGGTCTTCTTCCAAGATCATCAACTTTTAGGACAGCTATCCATGTCATTGCCAACTGTAGCAGACCAGTCAGCAACAAATAGGAATTGGCATCAGAAGTAGGAGAGTGGATGGCAGTTGGCACAAAGAACAAATACGAGTCATAATTTTAGAGGCTTCATGATAAGATCTTATGCAGTACCTTGAACAAACCAATTACAACAGAGACTCTCGTCGCATCAGCAGCTGCAGAGAATCCAGCACTCTTTGGAAACAATTGATCAAACATATCACATGATCAGAAAATGGCATGAAGGGTATCTTCCATTTCACAAACAGAAAGGTTTAATTTTTATTATTAATTACCTGAAGTATTGGACCTGCGTAATATAAAACACTTGGTTGCCCGGTTATCTACCACGATCACGACAAAAGTCAGCTCATAAAAATGATATTGTTGACATTCTCTTGTTTCAACACAAGAATAGAGATAAAAATAATTAAAGTATATCATTAACAGCAGAGAGGAAGAAGCACCTGTTGGAAAAGCACCAAACCCCCACCAATAACGAATGCTTTCAAACTCGGTCCTTGAAACACCTCCAAGAAACTCCCCTCAGTTTCATCTTCTTTATATGCAGACTTCAGTGAGACAAGAGATTCCTCTATTTGTTTCTCAGACACTTTGTCACCAGGAGGCCGGCCCCTAAGTTTGCTCAAGGCAGAAATGGCCTTCTCTTTATATTCCTGGAAAGATCCTTTACCTTGAACTGCTCTGAGGAGCAACCATCTCGGAGATGGTGGGAGACTCCACATGCCTAATCCCATAAGCAAAGAAATTGGGACACCAAATCCATACATGTAACGCCAGCCCCCAACTGCATTAATTTGGATGCTTCCAACTAAAAAGCCCATCTGTAGAAATGATATCAAATTTGTTATTCTCTTAAGAGATGGTGAATGAGAAGATAACAGTGTAAAGTCACTCAAATTACCAGAATTCCTAGAACTATGAAGAGTTCCTTCAGAGATATGAGAGTTCCACGAATCTGTGATGGGCAAGTTTCTGCAATATAGAGAGGAGCACCATGCATGGCCTGCAAACAATAAAATAAAGTGATTTGATAGATAAGGACATTGCAGTATCAGTTAAATCTTCAACAACAAGGTTGTCTGTGAGAATCTGACCAAGCCAATACCAAGACCATAGAGAAGACGTCCTAATAAAAGAACATTGAGACCTGGTGCATAGCCAGTGACCAGACCACCAAACAGATATAACAATGCTGCTGCGATTAGTTCCCGCCTCCTTCCTTTAAGCATGAATCCAAACAATTAGGTAAACAACAACCATCAAGATGCATTGAAACTCAAGGTAAAGTCTATAGCAAAGAGATGTACCCAGAAAATCTGCAATTGGATAGACAAGGAGGGAACCAAGAAGAGCTCCATAAAGAGAACCACTAACCTACATCCAATGCCAACCACTATAATGAGAGACCCAACACATTCCCACAACTAGCGAGTACGAAGTAATATTAAGATGCATAAAACACCGTTCTTAAGGGGGGGAAAAGTAGAAGAGATAAAATCTATACCACAAGACCAAGCTGAACAGCAGAAAGGTTGAACCATGATATCCCGCTAAGCTCAGCTGACTGATAAATTGAAAAAAAATATAAAAAAAAAAATAGATACAATCATGGATTACAATTTTACTTGTCATCCAAATTTATGCTATAAAATAAAATGTAATTGTTGGGTAAAACTATGAGAAGGGACCAGTAAGCGACGCACCTGCAAGGATAGGGTAGCACCAGAAGTGGCCCCAATGTCATACCCAAATAGCAATCCTCCCAGTGCTGGGAAGAAAAATCTGAAATTTAGTGAACCAAACTACTTCAACAGAGTTGTGGAACAAATGATCCAGTCCAATCCAAATTCAGTAACAAAAACAAAATCAAATCCAAAGTAAAAGACTTTTCATTGCGCCATCACTTAACATCTATCTTACTAATATTAGTAATATTGCTTAATAAAAGAAAGCCACAAAAAGCCCACAATAGATAAGATAATCCAGCCCTTATCCAACAAAATTTAGATCATGCCAAAAATCAAATCAGCAAAAAAAGTGAAACTAACACTCTCAAGAATATGAAAGAAACAACTACAATAACTCACGGTAAAATGACAGAAGACCAAGAAAAGTCTTCCTGATTTGTGGCGTCAGTTACAAGCGGCTCTGCTTCCTCTCCAGCAGAATACTGAACCTGCACAAACAATTGCATCAAAATGCAAACCCAAAGAAAGCAAAAGGGAGATCGTTTATGATTCTTACATTGAATCTCAGTTTGGGAGCAGAGAGCAAAGGCTGGTGTGAAAAAAAGGGAATATTCTTGTTGGGTTTGAAAAGGCATGAAGTTTTTGATGTTGGGTTCTTCTGGTCACCAAACGAGCAGAGGACGAGAGAGTGTGGTCTGGGTTTGGGTGGTTGGTGGTGAAAGGGAGAGTGAAATCGTAAGGGAGGTGGTGAGGTTATGGCGCTGTAAGCCATGATCACTGACCGACAATATCAGACAGTTGTTAGGCGTTAATTTCCCGCTTTTTTATATTATTACTATTATTACGACTGCGGAACATTACCGGAGTTATTTAGATTGAGAAAAAAAAGAGGAACGCATGTGGATACGGGTTTAAGTAAAAACCTTTGTCTTGATAAACAAATATCAACAACAGTAGTAAAACTTTAGTGCTGGGGCGACATGTCGCTCATGATATTCATGATCTTCTGCCTGACTCGCTAGGAAGGCAATTTAATTCGAACTAAATGTTTATTGACCCAACTCAAATAAGTTGGTATTTTTTTAACTTTATAAATAATAAGTTGGGTATAGATATTATCAACCTCATATATATATTTTAATATTGATATAAAACACATATATATATTTATCACTTTGTTATTTAATATATATATATATATATATTAACAAATATACTA
>Ga0307515_10021885_pt1 | contig 11307 bp, 8 predicted proteins | sample 17_EM_MG_FD_194513 | JGI IMG/M metagenome (GOLD analysis project Ga0307515, IMG submission 194513) | Populus trichocarpa ectomycorrhiza microbial communities from riparian zone in the Pacific Northwest, United States - 17_EM | ecosystem: Host-associated > Plants > Roots > Unclassified | place... | reverse complement strand
CGAGCCAATGCCCGTCGAGACCCGCTTCCGGCTCGAGAAATTCGCGGCGGACGGCGCAGCGCCAAACAGCGTCGAGCTCGACTTGCGCTCGACGATTCGTCTGGCGCCCAAGAAGGATCGGGTGGAGCTTCGCGACACCGAGGTCGAAGGAACAGCGCGCGCGCCTGCTTTGCCTGGAGTCGGCGTGCCGTTTGCCATACAGCTACCGCAGGTGCAGGTGGCTTTCGAACCTTTGGAGCTGACTGTTCCCGACTGGCACATCAAAATCGCGGAGGCGCAGCTGGCCGGCTCGCTCACCGCGCGCAAACAATCGGATTCGCTCGACGCAAAGGGGCCGCTGTCCGTGCGGATTCCTTCAGTGCGAAAGTTTCTGGGCGCGCTCGGCATCGACGCGCCGCTACCGAAAGACTCGAGCGCTTTCGGTCCGCTGACGCTGAAAACCTCTTGGGCCTTGGCCGCCGGTGCCCTGAGCTTGGATTCGATCGCCTTACGATGGGACGAGACTTCATTCACGGGCGCCTTGGCCCGGTCCGCGGCGACCGAGCCGACTTGGACTTTTGACTTGCATGGCGACCGGATCGATCTCGGCCGTTATCTCGTCACCGAAGACAACAGCCCGGAACCGTTCGAGCTGCCGGTGAAAGCCCTGAAAAGCTTGCGCGCGCAAGGCACACTGTGGTTCGACCGCGCTCGCCTGGCGGATGCGGAGCTGAAGAACGCGCGGCTTCGCGTCTTGATGGCAGAGGGCCGAGTGCAAACCGACTCGCCCGCGGCGACACGAGGTAAGCGTCCATGACGGCCATGACGGATCGAATTCCGCGCGCACCGGTTGCGCCGCCGCTCTTGGAGTGGCATGCGCGTAACGGGCGGCACGACTTGCCTTGGCAGCACGACCGCACGCCGTACCGCGTGTGGGTTTCGGAAATCATGTTGCAGCAAACGCAGGTGTCGACGGTCATTCCGTACTACCAGCGTTTCATGGCGCGCTTTCCCACTGTGCAAGCACTCGCGGAGGCGCCGATCGACGACGTGCTGCATCTATGGGCCGGCCTCGGCTACTACGCACGCGGCAGAAATTTGCATCGCGCAGCCGTGCGCATTTGCGAGGAGCTGGGCGGCGAATTTCCACGTGACTTTGAGCAAGTCGCGAGCCTCCCCGGCATCGGCCGCTCGACAGCCGGCGCGATTCTCGCGCTGAGTCTCGACCAGCGCTTTCCCATTCTCGACGGCAATGTGAAGCGTGTGCTGTCGCGATACTACGGAGTCGATAGCGCCCCCACGGATCGCGCAACGACGCAAGTGCTCTGGCTGCTTGCCGAAGAGAGCACGCCGCGCGAGCAAGTCAGCACCTACACCCAAGCGATCATGGATCTCGGCGCCACGGTGTGCACGCGGCGCAAACCGCTTTGCGCCTATTGTCCATTGAGCGCGGACTGCTATGCCCGGCGCACGAGCCGTCAAGATCAGTTGCCCGCGCCGCGAGCCGCCAAAGGGGCAAGGCGCTCCCGCCATGTGTTCATGCTCGTTGCCTTGCGAGAAGACGAGAGCGTGTTTCTCGAGCGCCGGCCCGAAGCCGGAGTTTGGGGTGGGCTGTGGTGCTTGCCTGAGTTCGACACGGAATCCGCGGCCATCAGCTTCGCTCAGCATTCCTTGGCGAGATCCCGCACGGCCCTCAAGTCGCTCGGGAAGGTGGAGCATGCGTTCACGCATTTCGATCTCGTGATCACTCCGCTGCTTGCGAATTGCAACGGCGCCGCGGGAGTCATGGATGATGCGCGGAGCGTTTGGTATAAGCTGCGCGAACCGGCCCGGCTCGGTTTGCCGGCCCCGATCAAATCCATTCTGGATCGTTTAGGCGATCGAACGCTGTTCGATCAACGCGGCGCCGGCTGAGCGGCGATGGCAATAATGGAGTGAGCTTAAGCATGTCGCGCAACGTTCAGTGTGTCGTTCTCAAGCGCGAAGCGCCGGGTCTCGACCGCCCGACTTATCCTGGCGAGCTCGGTAAGCGCATCTACGAGAATGTGTCGAAGGAGGCGTGGCAGCAATGGGTCAATCATCAAACGATGTTGATCAATGAATACCGGCTGACGCCCATCGAGCCTAAAGCGCGTAAATTTCTCGAAGCCGAGATGGAGAAGTTTTTCTTCGGCAAGGGCTCCGATGCGCCCGAAGGCTTCAATGCCCCGAAGTAATCGCTACGACTAAACGCCTATGGCGTTCGAATCGCTCCTCTGCGGAAGACGCGGCGCGTGAGCGGCGTTACAGGCGAACCATGCCGCGCTTATGCGCAACAGCTACCGCTTCCGTGCGGCTGATCGCATCGAGCTTGGTGAGAATCGCTTTCACGTGAGTCTTCGCGGTGCCTTCAGTGATGCTGAGGCGCCGCGCGATGTCTTTGTTGCTGCGTCCCTCGGCTAACAGTTGCAACACATCGAGCTCGCGTTGCGTGAGGCTCGGCTTCGCCATGCGCTGCAGCGCTTTGGCGGCGATGGACGACGAGGTGTACGGCCGGTCTTCGCTTACGGCGCGAATCGCGGACAATATTTCGGTACGCGGCGCGTCTTTCAGCAAATAGCCTTTGGCGCCCTGACTCAAACATCTAAAGATGTCCTCGTCACCATCGTATGTTGTCATGACAAGCAGCCGCGCGCCGGGATGCGCTTCCAACACATGTTGAACGACAGACACGCCATCGCGCTTCGGCATTCGCAAGTCGAGCACCATCACGTCGGGCAGATGCTTCTCGTAAAGCTCGACAGCTTCGGCGCCGTCCGCCGCTTCGGCGACCACTTCCATATCCGTTTGACGGTTCACGATGGCAGCGAGCCCATCGCGTACGACGGGATGATCGTCCGCCAAAATCACACGAATTTTCGGTGCAGTTTCGAGAATGGCGGCCATCACGCGGCCCTCTGCTTGGACAAGCGAACACTGACTCGTGTGCCTTCGCCCGCGCGACTCTCGATGAGCCACTGTCCGCCAATGGCGCCCGCCCGCTCGCGCATGCTAGTGAGGCCGAAGCCGCGCTGGGCGTACGCTTCAAGCTTCGCGTTCATGCCACGGCCGTTGTCCGTGATGCTCATGACCCAATATGCGCCTTCGTCCGTCATGGCAATGCGAACGGTGCTCGGTTGCGCGTGCCGCATGGCGTTGCTCAAAGCTTCCTGCGCGATGCGAAGCAACTCATGTTCATGCTCAGGCGCAAGCCCGTGCATGACGCCGCCGCCTTCAAAGGAAGCGCTCACGCGCCCCGGGACCGTCGAGCGCTCTGCAAGCTGTCTGAGTGCGACCTCAAGCCCACGGCGCTTCGTTTGGTCGGGACGCATGGCCATGACAGAGCGGCGTGCTTCCGCGAGCCCTTCGCGCGCGAGATCGCGAATGCGCGTGAAAATCGACGTGACCGGCGTACAGCCTGAGAAGGCATCGAATTCTTCGGCGGCGCCGAGCTGCATAAGAATGCCGGTGAACGCTTGCGCGAGTCCGTCATGAATCTCTTGGCCGATGCGGTTGCGCTCCATGAGCACGGCCGCTTCCTTCGCGGAATTCGCCAGCCGCGTCAGCTCGATGGCCAGGGTGGCTTGCTGAGCGAGCGCCACCAGCAACTCGCTGCGCTGCAGATCGACAGGATTGCTGCGCGGAAACCCTAAGCCCACGAAACCTACCGCGCGCGCGCCGAACACCAGCGGCAACATGAAGATGCTGGCGTGGCCGTGCTTACGAAGATAGTCCAACGCGTCGGGCCAAAGAATGTCCGACCCGGCGTCGAGATTCACATGAAAGGGCTCGCGATTGTGGCGAAGCAGCTCGTTGAATGCTTTTTGAGCGCAGGGCGCGATATCAGTAAAAGGTGGCGGCACGATAACGCCGCCGTGCACGCTCGCATAAACACACCATTCGTCTTTCTCGTCGTCGCGGACCACGACAGTGCCTGCAGCCGCGTCGAGCTGGCGAGTGGCTTCGAGCAGAACATGTCCCAGGAAGCTATGCGGATCGGGCTCGTTCGCCAGTCTTTCCAGGTTGCCGCGAATGGCAGCATTGGCCTTAGCAAGCTCAGCCATGCGCTCTTCAGCCGCTCGCTCGCGCTCGCGACGAACGGCATCGACGAGACGTTCGCGATGCATGGCCGCCCCGATGACTCCGGCAGCGGTTTCCAGAGCTGAGAGCTCCGCTGTGTCAATCGCGCGCTTTTGCCGCGTGTTGTCGAAACCCACCGCGCCGAGATACTCACCGTCCACGAAGATAGGGACAATGGCTTTGCTTTTCGTGCCCACGCCTTCGAGGCCACGACCATTCGCGTAATCGTCTTTGTTGATACAAACGCTGCGGCCGGCACGCAGCTCGGTGCAGATGTCCGGAAAACTATGTTCGTTGGAAATGCACAGCGCCGGATTGCCGAGATGCGAAACGACACCTTCGCCAACCCATTCGGCGACAACGACTAACAGACGCTCGCCTTCCGGCCCGGGTTGCGCCAACAACAAACTCACACGATCGACTCGCGCGGCTTCACCGATGAGTCGCAGCACATCGGGAACTGCGCCCATGACATCCGGTGCTTCCAAAATCAAACGGCTGGCGCGAGCAGAGGCGGACAACAGAGCTTCGCGTCTCTGTAGAGACTCGATGATCTCGGCGAAGCCATGCCCGCAAATGAACTCTTTATTCATCGGCGTTGACGGGCGCGGCTGCGCAATGCTCGCTGTCATAACGCTCTCCTCGGAGGAACCGGTCTCGAAGTCTAACGTCATTCGCGTAACGCGGCGGCAGATCGCTGAATGCCAGGGGGCGGGACCGATTCCCAACCGCCCCCAAGCGCTTTGTAAACCGCGATGAGGCTGGTCGCCACATCGGTGCGGCTTTGGGCCAGGCGGTCTTCCGCCTCGAGTTGCGTGCGTTCGGCGTCCAAAACCTGCAAAAAGTCGATGATCCCGTTCTCGTATCGGACATGGGCAAGCTGAGCCGCGTCCCGGCTCGATTTCGCGGCTTGCGCGACATGCTCAAGGCGATCTCGGGCGCGGGCATGCGTGATCAGGGCGTTTTCGGTCTCCTCAAGGGCCCGGAGCACAGTTTGCTCATAACGGGCCAAAGCCTCATCGTTCCGCGCCCGGGAGGCAGCAATGCGTGCTTTGACACGGCCGAGGTCAAAGGCTGCCCAGGAAATTCCCGGGCCGATGAGGTAGGTGCCGCTGCCGCCGTCACCTAAGTCTCCGGAGCGACTGGAGGCGTAGCCGATGCTGCCGGTGAAAGTCACCGATGGAAACAAATCTCCGATCGCCACACCGATGCGCGCGGTAGAGGCGGCCAAGTCGCGCTCCGCGACTCGAATGTCCGGCCGGCGCCGAAGCAAACTGCCCGGATCGCCCACGGCAACGAGCTGCGGTACGGCCGGCAGCTCCTTCGGCGTGGTGAGAACATCGACCAAAGCAGTTGGATCTCGACCCGTGAGCACGCTCAAGCGATGGATGGATCGGGCCACGGATGCTTCGAGCGGGGCGATAGTGGAGAGCGTAGAGCTGAGTTGCGCCTGCGCGCGCGACGTATCGAGCTCTGTGCCACGACCCGCATCCAACAAGTGTGTGGTGAGGTCGAGCGTGTTCTGCTGGTTGTCGACGTTCCTGCGTGCGACAGCAAGTTGGTTTTGTTGGCCTCGCAGCTCGAAGTACGTGCGCGACACTTCCGCCGTTACCAGCACTTGCGCGTCGTGCAAATTCGCTTCGGCGCCTTGAACCTCGGCGCGGCTCGCCTCGATGTTGCGGCGAACGCGGCCGAACAAATCCAATTCCCAGAAAGCATCGAAGCCCGCGTCATATAACTCGCTCTCGCGCGGGACGCCGGGGAAAACTTGATCCGTCGAAACCTTTTGCTTGGTGTAGCCGCCGCCCGCCGTGACGGTGGGATACAGATCGAACGTCGCTTGACGCCGCAATGCGCGCGCTTCAGTGAACCGAGCGAGCGCGATGCGCAGATCGTGATTAGCGATCAGCGCGTCATCCACGAGCTGAGTCAGCGTGTCGTCGCCGAGATCGGTCCAGAAATGCGCTCGCGCGTCATCGGCTGAGAACACAGCGTTCGCGGAGTTGCCGAAACCGTCTGCGACCGCTGCCTTAGGCTCTTCGTAGTTTGGGCCGACGGCACAGGCCGCGGTCAGTAGTGCGGCCGTGACCGCCAGAGTGATATTTCTCATGACATCAAGCTCGAGTGATTTGAGGAGGCGCCGACGGTGCGTCGGCTGCTTTGTCTTTGCGACCCTCGGCGAACCTGCGCACCAGCACATAGAACACCGGTGTCAGGACCAAGCCAAAGAGCGTCACGCCGATCATTCCAGAGAACACGGCGGCGCCCATTGCTTGGCGCACTTCAGCGCCCGCGCCGCTCGCCAGGACAAGCGGTACTACGCCCATGATGAATGCGATGGAGGTCATCAAGATCGGGCGCAAGCGCAGTCGTGCCGCTTCAAGCACCGCGGTGACACGATCGCGGCCTTGCTCTTCTTGCAAGTGCTTCGCGAATTCCACGATCAGAATTGCGTTCTTACACGCAAGGCCGACCAAGACAAGCAGACCCACCTCCGTGAACACGTTCTGATCGCCACCTTGCAAGTACACACCCGCGAGGGCGGCGAGCAGTGACATCGGCACGATCAAAATGATCGCGAGCGGCAAGCTCAGACTCTCGTATTGAGCGGCGAGCACGAGGAATACGAATAGCACGCACAACGGGAAGATGAACTTCGTCGTATCGCCCGAAACGAGCTGCTGATAAGCCAAGTCCGTCCACTCGAACGTCATGCCGTTCGGCAAGTTGTCCTTCAGGATCTTGCCGATCGCATCCTGCGCCTGGCCCGAGCTGAATCCTGGGGCCGGACCGCCGTTGATATCCGCTGACAAGTAGCCGTTATATCGCTGCACGGCGTCGGGCCCGAAGGTCTGTTCCACTGTGACCATTGAACCGAGCGGTACCATTTCGCCTTTGGCGTTGCGAGTCTTTAACGGCAGGATGTCTTTTACATCCGAGCGGAACTGGGCATCCGCTTGCGTGACCACGCGATACGTGCGGCCAAAGCGGTTGAAGTCGTTCACGTAAAGTGAACCTAAGTACACTTGCAACGTTTGGAACACGTCGGACAGGTTCACATCCTGCCGTTTCACTTTCACGCGATCCACGTTCACATTCAGCTGTGGCACGTTGATCTGGTAATTGGTGAACACGCCGGCCAGCGAGGGGTCTTTGTAGGCTTTGCCGATAGCGTCTTGAACTGCCGCGTACAACGCTTCGGTGCCCAAGTCACCCCGATCTTCGACATTGAGCTTGAAACCGCCGAGCGTTCCCAATCCCAGTACCGGAGGAGGCGGGAAGACACCGATGTAGGCATCTTGGATCTGCGACAGCTTCTTGTTCAGCTCCGCGGCAATCGCCGTATTCGACAGCTCTTTGGAAGTGCGCTCTTCGAACGGCTTGAGCGGCAGAAAGACGAGCGCTGAACTGGAGCTTGGAGCAAACCCATTCACCGACATTCCCGCGAATTGCACCGCATGCGCGACGCCGGGCTGAGCCAGTGCGATATCGCTGATGCGATTCATGACCTCGTTCGTGCGATCCAAAGACGAGGCGGGCGGGAGCTGCGCGACGGCGACGAGGTATTGCTTGTCTTGGGAAGGGATGAATCCCTTCGGGATGTTCGCAAAACCAAAGTACGCGAGCGCCAAGAGACCGGCGTATACCGTAAGCGCTATGCCGGTGCGACGCACCGTCGAAGTCACTGCGCGTGTGTAGAAATTGCCGGCGTTTTCGAAGCCGCGATTGAAGCGCGCGAAGAACTTGCCGAACACGCGATCCATGCCGCGCTGTAATACATCCTTCTTCGCGCCATGCGGTTTCAGCAGCGCTGCAGCAAGAGCAGGGGACAGCGTGAGCGAGTTGAACGCCGAGATGAGCGTCGAGATCGCGATCGTCAACGCGAACTGACGATAGAACTGACCCGTAAGGCCACTGACGAACGCAACAGGGACGAACACCGCGCACAGTACCAATGTGATCGCGATGATCGGCCGGCTGACTTCATCCATGGCCTTCTTGGCCGCCGCGTGCGGCGACAGACCTTCCGCGATATGCCGTTCCACGTTCTCGACGACCACGATCGCATCGTCCACGACGATGCCGATCGCAAGCACGAGCCCGAACAACGAGAGTGTGTTGATCGAGAATCCCGCGGCCAATAGCACTGCGAACGTACCGATGACGGACACCGGAACGGCAGCGAGCGGAATGATGGAAGCGCGCCACGTCTGCAGGAACAAGATCACCACGAGCACGACGAGAACGACAGCCTCGAGCAGCGTGTGAATCACGGCATCGATGGATTGCTGCACGAATTGAGTCGGGTCATAGACGATGGTGTAGTCCACGCCCTGTGGGAATCGTGTCTTCAGCTGCGCCATCGTGCTGCGCACGTTCGCAGAAAGCTCGAGCGCGTTGGATCCTGGGGCCTGGAAAATGGGAACCGCGACTGCGTTCTTGCCGTTGAGGCCGCTGCGCAATGCGTATTCGGCTGCGCCGAGCTCGATGCGCGCAACGTCCTGCAAGCGCACGACCTCGCCGTTCTCGCCGGTCTTGATGATGATGTTGCGGAACTGCTCTTCGTCCGAGAGCCGCCCCATCGCATTCAAGGAAATCTGAAACTCAGCGCCCGCCGCCGGCGGCGCGCCGATCTGTCCCGCGGCCACTTGAATGTTCTGCTCGCGAATCGCGCTCGCGATGTCGCCGGCCGTGAGGTTGCGAACCGCGAGTTTCTGCGGGTCGAGCCACACGCGCATCGAATAGTCGCCGGCGCCGAACACTCGTACTTCACCCATGCCCGGCAAGCGCGCGAGCACGTCCTTCACGTTGAGCGTGGCGTAATTACGTAGATAGAGCTGATCGTAACGGCCATCGGGCGAGGTCAAGTGCACGACCATCGTGAGATCGGACGAGCTCTTGAGGGTGGTGACACCGAGGGCTCGCACTTCTTCCGGCAGGCGCGGCAGAGCCTGGGAAACACGGTTCTGCACGTTGACCTGTGCGCGGTCCACGTCCGTTCCGATTCGGAACGTGATGGTGAGCGCCAAAGAGCCGTCCATCGTGGCTTGAGAGGACATGTAGAGCATGTCCTCCACGCCAACGATTTCCTGCTCCAGAGGCGCTGCCACCGTGTCCGCGACCACCTTCGGGTTCGCGCCGGGGTATGAAGCGCGAACCACGACAGACGGCGGCACCACTTCCGGATACTCGCTGACCGGGAGTTGGAAGAGCGCGATCGCGCCGCTGATGGCGATGAACGCCGATAGCACCGCCGCGAAGATCGGCCGATCGATGAAGAAGTGCGAGAATTTCACTTTCCTTACTTTCCTTGTTGTGCGACAAGGCCAAGCGACGTGCGCTGACCCATCGCGACGAGCTGCGGATTAACCGGTGAGCCCGGCTGCACACGTTGCAGACCATTGACGATGATCGTCTCGCCCGGCTTCAGGCCGGATCTCACCACGCGCAGGCCATCCACCAGAGGGCCGAGCTTCACCGCGCGGTACTGCGCTTGATTGTTCGCACCGACGACCATCACGTATTTCACGTTTTGATCGGTGCCCACCGCGCTGTCATTGACGAGCAGTGCCTTGTACTGGCCGCTGCCCGCAAGCTTGATCCGCGCGAACATGCCGGGCGTGTAACGGTGATCGCTGTTATCCAACTGCGCGCGAGCGCGAATGGTGCCCGTCTCCGGGTGTAGCTCGTTGTCGAGGAACACCATCTTGCCTTCGTGTGGATAGTTCGTTTCGTCGGCGAGACCGATGTAGACGGGGTTCGGCGTATCGCGCGAGCTCCCGCGTTCGCCTTTGCGAGCCATCTCGTTGTATCGGAGGTAGGCCTGCTCGTCGCCCTCGAACTCGACGTAGATCGGGTTTGCGGAGACGACAGTCGTCAACAGCGTTTCGCCGCTCGACACGAGATTGCCGGTGGTGATGGTTGCGCGACTGACGTAGCCGGTGATTGGCGATCGCACCTGGGTGAACGTGACATTCAAGGCGGCCATATCGACGGCAGCTTCGGCGACTGCGACGTTCGCATCCGCCTGCTCGGTTCCGGCCGTGCGCGTGTCGAACTCTTCACGTGAGATAGCCCGTACTTCCAGCAACTTCACTGCGCGGTCGTGCTCTGACTTTGCAAGAGTCAGCGACGTGCGAGCACGCGCCAGCTCTGCTTTCGCGCGCTTCAACTCCGCTTGATAGGGGCGCGGGTCGATCACGAATAGCACGTCGTCTTTCTTTACCTCGTGTCCTTGCTCGAAGTTCACCGAGGCGATGTAACCAGACACGCGCGGCCGAATTTCCACACGCTCGACCGCTTCGAATCGTCCGGTGAATTCGTCGTAATCGGTGACTTCTCGCGAGATGACCTTGGCGACACTGACTTGTGGGGCCGGAGCGGCCGCCGGCTTGGTTGCTGCCTCATTAGGCGCGCAGGCCGAAAGGCTCATGGCGAGCGCAATCGGTAATACAGCTAGAAAAGAATACTTCACGGGTTCTGTCTCCCTGTCCTGGACGTGGCACATCCTGGGGCTTGACTCGTCGCGTGAATATTGATCTGGCGAGCCAGACGTTGGGCACACAGTGAGAGGGTGCGTGGTGCCTCTTTAGGGAGAGAGCGTGAAAAATGCTCAGCCGTCGGTAATCTTTATGTAACTAACGACGTAAAAAAGCCCGCGATGGCAGGCATCGCGGGCTAGCAGCTCGCGCAACTTCGGATGGAGGTACTCGATAAGCCGAATTGCGCGACGGGACGTGTACGGGCCACCAAAGCGACTATTGCCCCCCGGCGAGAAAAGCGATGACCGTTCCAACGGCGACTAAGGCGGCCAGCGTCGTGAAGGCGGTGACGGCGATCAGCGTCGTTGCGCGACGCTGGAAGGAAATACTGGATGTAGCGAGAGAGTTCATAGCGCGCTCCTTGTTTCGGAATGCCATGTTGCCGAGCGTGGGCGGGTGCGTGTTAGAGACAGCTGATGGTCTGTTCAGAGAAACTAAAGTGAGCTGCCATAACTTGCCGCGGCTGCCAGGTTCTCGCGCGCGAGTCGGCATCGCCTGCAGCGGCGGCTCATGTGTGTGAGCCCGAGCGCGGCAGGTTTCGCGCCGGCACGCCGAGCTTGATGGCCTGCCTGACGAATCAAAGTTGTAGAAATTTATAGAAGACCGTCGTGGGGCAGGGTCGTCCGTCCGGCCACAGTGCGTAATGGGGAATTTCTCCGCAGCGTTGCCAGCCGTATTTCGTGTAGAG
>Ga0307515_10021884_pt1 | contig 11307 bp, 5 predicted proteins | sample 17_EM_MG_FD_194513 | JGI IMG/M metagenome (GOLD analysis project Ga0307515, IMG submission 194513) | Populus trichocarpa ectomycorrhiza microbial communities from riparian zone in the Pacific Northwest, United States - 17_EM | ecosystem: Host-associated > Plants > Roots > Unclassified | place... | reverse complement strand
CCCCCCCGCCCCCCCCCCCCGAACGTCAGGTCATATATTAAATATTATCGATGGATTTATCAATGGAATTATTCTGATGGTAACTCCATCGGCAATTCTGTCTGTATCAATGTCACGTCACTGTAATTTCATCGGTAACGATGTCTATAAAAACTTACATGTCATCGTACTGTTTGGTTTTTTTATTCCTTCTATTCCACTGGGATTCCCTCAGTATATATCGACAATATATTTTTGTCGGTGTTTACAAATGGAGTTAGCAATGGACAAATTCGGTCGGTAAAAATCATCATAAAATACCGACGTAAAAAATCTATCAGTGTTTCCGTTTGTATTCGTCAATTTTCTTATAGTGATTCACAATCAACACAATATTGAATGATAAAATTGAAAAAAAGTCAATTAAAAAATAACATAAGTCAACCAAAGTTAATATGTCAAATTCACACTGTATAGCCATATAAAAAGTATATCAAAATAAATTATGAACTCAATTCCTAATTAACTCGATGTTGAAGGATAAAAAAGAAAAAAAAAATTAAAAAAGGATATAAAAAAAACAATCTGAGTTAACTCGCCAAACTCATGATCTAGGTCATGGGACCGGGACAACCTCATAGAAAGCGAACTGAAAAAAGAACATAGGTCAAACCAGGTTACCTTGTCAAACCTGCGACACGGGTTATAAGACTGGGATAACCCCATATAAAACAAATTGAAATAAATTATGAAGCACAATTCTCAATCAACCCATTATTAAATAATGAAATTGGAAATAAGAAATCAATCTAAAAAAGGAACATGGTAAAATGACTCAATTCAACCCAAGTTAACTTACAAAACTCGTATCTAGATCAACCTAATGTTGAAGGACGAAATTGAAAAAAAAATCTTGAGTCAACCAGGTTAACCTGTTAAACCCGTAACACAAGTCATGAGACTTAAATAACCATATAGAAAGCAAACCGTAATAAATCATGAAGCTCAATCTCTAATAAATCAAATATTGAAGGATAATAAATATAAATAAAAGATTTAAAATAAAAATACTATTGCAATGAATACTATTTTGTGAGGTAGTTCACAGTAAAAGCATCACCTCTTTTTCGTTTTTATTACCTAGTTTTGTTGTTCACGCTTCGCTGAGGGTATGGATTCGAGGTGTTAGTAACTTCCTTACAAGCACTTTTTTTAAACAACAAGCATAAACTCATAACGTATAAAGTTGACTCAATCAAAACCCGGTATGACTCAAAAAATCCATAAGATGATGTTGTCCAAACTTTTTTAAAAACCTTTTTAGTGACGTTTTCTTGAACATTATATATATATAGGCAAGTTAGATGGAAATTATCCTAAAAGATCAACCTTGAAATCTGTGACTCAATTGCTTGTCTTGCACACAATATGACCTAGTCAATTGGTAGGGCTAAAGGAAATTTGAATGACTGAAAAAAATTGGGTCGATTTAAAAAAAATCAGGATGACATCTTCTTCTTTTTTAATATTAAGAAGACAACATGTTGAATCACTCTCAGTCAACCAAGGTTAACCATTAAATTCACAACCCGATTCATGGACATGACCACAATGTACTAACCTAATTGGCCAACTAATAAGGATCAGTCCAACACCAAGGTTAATCATATCAAAGACTCATTGGAGGTGCCAAGTGGGCCAATTACAAGAGTTAGGGTAAATAAGCTTAAAAAGGAATTGAATGGACTTGTTCGTAACATATGGAGCAAGATGGACCTAGAGTAGCTTAGGACACCTAGGAAGTATGAAGGAAAGCCTCTAATTCATTTAATCCAAGTCCAAGAAGAGCCTAATTCGTGTGGATCAAAGAGTTGATGTGTCCGGCCCCATAACAACCTTGTTAGGCTTGTTTCTCCTAATGTTACAATGATAGAAAGTCAACAATTTATTCTCCTAAACAAGCAAGTAAAGTAATTAAATCAGCAACAAATGGGGAAATTGGCTTTATTATTTGTCCAAGTTATACAAGAAAATCCAAGCTAAACAAGGAACTAAAACGGCGGCAAATCAGGTCAGAATTTTCCTAGTCTACAAAGGACTTATAGAGTGGCAACTACTCCTATGAATGCAAGGAAGGGCTATTCAACTATAACAACTTATAAACTAGGAAAATCAGATTATTTAGCTTTTATTTTATTTGCTACATACGGCAACAATATCAAACTTTGTGTTATTTTTATTTCTTTATGTTTTGGGTTATATTTGGGTTTAATTGTAAGTGGACTTCATATAAGTCCACATAAAGGGCCTACTAGGGTTTATTTCATTCTAGAGTCAGTATAAATAAAGTCATAATTAGACATGTAGGGTTACGCAATTTATATTAATAAAACTTCTTTGTTGCACTTTGTTGTATGAGTTGATGAGATATTCTCCCTTCCTTGGTTCTCTAAAAAACTGAAAATGACTTATCGAAGAACAACTGACTTCGTGGAGTCATCCTTATTCTTCTCATTCGCGAATCAATATTTGTTGGGTAGGGGTTTCCGTTTCTAATAGTGTTGGTGTCTAAGTACAAGTTATCTTTTTGCCACACTCCTATCAAATCTGAATATGTGGCTTTCCGGGAATCGGTGTCTTTGCTTGTGGGTTACTTGACCGCATGTTCAAAATATTCACATCATTTAAGAAGGCAACATGTTGAATCACCCTTGGTCACCAAATTCACAGTCTGATTCATGGACATGACCACAATGTGCTAACCTGATATGCCAACTATCTCTTTCTTTCCCCATCCCTTATTCCCTCCCTAGTTAGGCTTTCATTGGGCTTGGCTAAGATGAAATTACAGTCTCAATTGAAGAGTTAAGAGATAATCATGGACTAAATTGAAAGAAGAGGTCTTGAGCTAGGGTGGGATGAAATTCAGGACTCAATTAAAGAATTTTTATAGAATCAGAGACTAAATTAAATATAGAGAGTAAAAAGTGTATGACGCGTATTAAACATACACCAGCATGTGGCGTGTGGCAGGAGCCACTAAAATGGGTTGGCTAATTACGCTTCCTCTGTCCTCCAGAAGCAGTCTTCCTAGGTGTCTATAGAAGTGTCTCGGCAAAGGCTTCCATTCAGGGCAGCGCAAGGCTTTAGCGATCATTTTTTCTTCTTTCTCTCTACTTCTCTTGGATTTTGTAGCTGAATTTCTTTTCTTCCTTTAAGGCTGCATTTTTTTTTTAATTGTTAATTTCATTCCCTCTAGTTTTAACCTCTCAAAAATGAAAAATCCAAACAAGCTTTCGCAAAATCAAAGATAAATGTGGAATGATTAAATAAATAAAAAAGAGTGGCATGGCTTTTTTTAATGTATTTGTTGCATGTGATATATTGTTGATTATTGAAGAGCCTATTGGGAAAACATAGAGTTGTTCTATAGTTTATAAGTGGAAAATCGTTGAATTTTTTTCTATATTGTATCTAAAATATTTGCTGGTCCATTTATGACCTGGCTACCAGATGGGGTTTTTTTTTTTAATTAAAGAAAATGATAAGAGTACAAAAAATAAAAAAAAAAGTTTATCTAAAAGGTACGAGAAACAGAACCATTCTGGCTTTAGATCATTTGTGTTTGCCTGGGTATGCATGCATTAGTGGGCCTCGGACAAAAAACATGGTTATGCCCATGTTTCATATTAACTTCGGCCACTGAAGCAAAGATTTGATTACACTGATCCAGAGAAGCAATTAAACTCAAAAAGAAATTAATTGCGAGGTGTAGCAAAATATGTGCCTCATATGCTACTGAGAGGAGTTGAGATATAAATGGATTCTTTACAACTTTGGCCATAAAAGAAAAGGGAAAAAAAATACATCAACTGACTACTTCTACAAGTCTAGGTTTGTAATGTAAAACTACAAAAGATAAATAAAATGTTGTCCTATCCCAGAAATGCTGCCATATTTTCCACAGCTGCTGCCTATACAGATGTCTATAGTTTTCTCTCCCTATGGCTTATTTGAGAGTGGCACCAGAATAAACAAAATGACATTAGACAACTTTCGCTTGCAAATAAGCAGAAGCGCAGAACCTTATTCAGGCTAAAATGGAGAACTCAGTAACCCAACATGAACACATGCGAAAATTCTTCTGTCTTTTGTACATTTGAAGCCGACCACATTTGTTTACCTATGAGTGGTTGTAGGCGGCATCGGATATGTCATAGGACCCATGTTCATCGGTGCACCAGGAACCATTGCTCCTGGTACTGGGGCTCTAACACCATAAGCCATGTGTGCTGGTGCTGAAAGATTCACTGGGGTGCCAACTGCTGAAACAAGGGGACCTCCTATAGGCTGGCCTATAGTTGGTGGACCATATATACCAACTCCTGGGGGACCAGCTGGGTGTGGAGGTGGTTGTTTAGCTGCTTTGCCCGAGGAACCTGCCACAGCAGAACCATTTGTTTGACCAGTTATCGGTCCTTGAGGTGTTGCAATGTCTCCATTGCCAACACTGGTGATATCGTGAATGCTGGAGCGCCTCCTATCTTTGTTCATTGAGTTAAGACGAATAAAATACTTTTGAGCATGGCTTGCTACTTGGGTAGGTGTTCTTGTCACCACAAAGTTTCTTGATATACTTCGCCAGTCACCCTTCCCATATTTGTCCAAACCAAGGAGAAATAACCTGTTCATCAGAAGGTTACAGAAGTCAATACCACCAGAAAAATTCTAATATGCCATGCTTATAGGTTCTTACTAAGTGTGTTAATTGAAAGAGAATATGCACATTGCCACAGAAGAGAACTGAGGAAAACACAGCACATGTCCTTCAAGTTTTACAATTCCAAAAACCATACAGTCATAGCTCCTCAACAAAAACACATAATAGAAACTCACATCTTCCGCTAATTATTTGTGTAGCATTGAGCAGGAAAATCCCACTGCAAACATACTAGGTGAGAGAGTATGCCTTTTGTTGTGTTTGTCTGTGTTGGGGAGGGGGGGTTGAATCACGTTGTTAGAATTATTTTTTTCCAAACCTCTGATAGCAGTCACAAAGAGGCCATAATCACAATGAAAATGAACAATTGAAATTAGCTTCGCTTCAAAGGCTTGAATGAGAGAGGTGGTGGAAAAAAAGAAAGCAATTCCATTAAAACCCTCTAGGAATCATCTTACTGGACTTCGACTGCTAAATGTGTGCAAATTTATGCAACGGTATTCTTCAATCAATCTCTCCAATTGTTGTTACAAGACTCCCTTATTCTGTAACATAAAGCCAACATAATCTACGCTCTACTAGTCTCATTATTCAAAGAGGAAAGACTTTCAACAAGGAACTGTTGCAATAATCCATAGATCTAGGCTTTTGATTGGCAATTTGAAGGAAACTGGCAAGACAATGGATGAAGAAACCAGAAAATCCAGTAATAGAAGCTAGAGCTTAATAACAGCTTCCAAACACCACAGAACCAGCAATGGATACATTTTGACCTAATACAGGAAAATCCCTGTAACCTATCCACCAACTGAACAAATCAAATGAAGCCAAAAACACGTACAAGTAGCTCCACTACTAGCCACGAGACCATTGCTTTAGCCATCCCCTGTCATCTTGGTAACAGGCTTCGTTACTTGATCAAAGATTTCTCAATTGTGATCTTTCCAAGAGACAGAAGAAACGAAGTGAAATGACTTTGACAACTAAGCTCAATTAATTTACAACAAGACCTCCCTGATCCCATGTACAGAATTTTTTTATGATTTCCCCCATGGAAGAATAAGACAAATTTACACAAATGCATCTAGTGCCATGTGGAAGCAATGGCAGAAACCACACTATTGTTTATGAATCTTTAGAATTTCCAACCTCATCACTAAAGCCTAAAGGTCATAGGGTTCAAACAAATAAAACATCCAAAATGCATAAAGGAATATAAAAGATGTTAAGGACGCAATCTGGGATGTAATTTAGTGCTTAAAAACAAGTTTACATGTATTAAATCTTCTTGAAATATTGAACGTTTTCATATCTCATTTGAATAGTCTCCCCCTGATCAATGGTATGAGAATTTATCCAACTCTAAGGTGGAGCCAAATCAGAGGGTTGCCTAAGCAAATGAGATACAGGTTTAATGTTTATCCAACTCTAAGGCCTTGAACTGTAAGCAAAGAAGAAACTTGAGACATGAATATTGTGCTTTTCTGTTTTAGATAGACAAACATCTTGTTTGAAGAGAAATAGTTGTATTAAGGCTAGGGTATGTAAGAGAGATAGCATTCTAAATCTCCAAATTTAAAGTGAAATTCTTTCATCATCTCTGTCAATGGAGTAGCTCAATCAACCAAAGAACATAAATCTTTTTTCTCACTCTTCTTTAATATTACTATTATTGCAATGGAAGAGAATACAGAGAAGCAAACCAGATCCCTATTCCAAGCAATGATGCACCAAGGAAAGATTCTACTTTATACATCAGTTTCAAGCTTCCATTCACATTCTTGAAACATTAAGGTGCTCGTCTACTGGAACAACTTTCTAGACAATCAGCCCTGTCATCTTAGCTATTCTCTGACAACTGAATCTACATAACAAGGTTTCTAGCAATGCAATTCAATTAGTTTTATTGAATCTTTAGCTTTAGAATAAGAATCACCAGTCATTTCATCTCCCACAAAACTGAGGACATTTCATTTTCCCAATCCCTAGACCAGCATCTACAATTGTTGTAGGTAAAACTATGTACTAGCTGTTTTGAAACAAATAATCCAAAGCAAAATAGGAGGCTGAACACAATTCAATCAGGAATACACTAGCGTAAAAGAGAATGAAAGGGATAGTACACCCTAAAAGTCTTGGAAATCCAGTTCAGATCCCAAACATGCACAATGGTGAAAGATTCTGGTAGCAAGTGTAACAAATACTTCTCTCATGGTTTTGAAATCACCTCTTATTCACCCACTTTCTATCCTCTCAAGATTTCCAAAACCTACAGATTTGATCAGTGATTAGCTAGCCCTAGGGTACATTCAGCAGAAAATGCATAGTGAAATAATTTGAGCAAAGTCAAAGGAAAATCAAAGCTTGCAACAACTCTATCAACAATAACCACCAGGAGACCTTGATTTGAAGATAAATAAAATGATAATTTACCTGTGCTCATCCTCAGTCCAAGCAATCCCCTTACGGCGCTCTTGATCTGACCTTGAAGCTTTATTACCATGATTGGACTCGCTATTATGATGTCCTAAGTGACCACCCTTCTTTCCAGTTCCTTCATCACCAGCATGGCTCGTTGAACCTTCTGAAGAAGAACTATAACAAGGTAAAGGCACACAGCCAGCTTCAATCTGATTAATATCCTCAACCAGAAGCTCGTAGTGATGTTTAATCTCTTCTAGAGTTTTACCAGGTACATCCTCTGCAATTTTCTCCCACCGATCTGAAGCATCTTCAGGATAAGTAGCAAGGGCATTCTCGAATGCCTTGTCATGTTCTCTAGTCCACAGAGAACCACTGCCTCCTTCATCTACAGACATCTAGCCTTCTCTGAATTATCAACAGCCAAATCACTCACGAGATGAGAAAAAGATATATACCAAATTGCTCCAGAATCTAGGCCAGACTATAAGCCAGTCGCCAAAACCATGGATTTTTCTTGAAGGTTGGATCTAAATTATTTCTATATTTGGTATCACTAACAACCGGATTGACAGTAGACTATAATTATGGAAAGCAGGATATGTAAAGCTATAGAGGTAAGCAAGAAGAGGAAAGAAGATAGACACCAGAAAAGGCCAAGAAAGATGAACCAGAGTTCACCTCCAATAAAAACCACACAGCCCCAGTGGAGTACGTGAAGAGTTCAATGGTGATTTGCTCCTCAATTCAAAAACTTGGACTCTTGTGAATTACTGACCTACTGATAAATGAAAAGGCATCGAAGTATGGTTAGACCATGAGAAATATCTGAAAAATCACTAATTAAAAGATGCAATAAATAGCAGCAAATAAAAATATACAGAAAATATGCCACGGTGAATCTAAGGGTAAATGGTAATTAGGGCACTGGACAGTGAGATATGAAAGAGACAATGGAGAAACCAAACAAAGAAGAATAATAACTCAGAGGCCTACAGTGAATAATAAGAGTATTCACAAGGCCATTTCTAATTCCAACAAAAACAAGTTAACTGTGTGCCCTACTTGACAACAACAGTTTTAACAGCACAGGCCCACAAATAATTTATCACTCCACAACACTGCTATTTTTATCCTCAAATTTTACAGTATATATAGGCTCCAACCTCCTAACTCTCTGGTTTTTTTCCAATGAAACTAAACAGTTGAATTACTCACATATAAACTGCAAGATTGCGATCCAAAATAGAAACTTTCAAAACAATGGAGGAAGGGCAAACGAATACAGCAGAAAGTTTTGAAGTAGGAAATAAGCCATTGCATCCATCTGGGTCTCGATAGTGAGGAGAAACTCAAATCAAACTATAAAAAAAATAATCAAAAAAGTCTTAATTTGTCCTAAATTCAGAACCCTCAGCATAATCACTCCTCTTGGGCTTTCTATGCTAATCATGTTTGCTTGCATCAATGAAGCACCAACAACAGTAAAACTTTTAAGTGATACCCCAGGAATCAACTACAGAATTAAATACCCACCTGGGGAAAGACAAACTTTCATTAAAGTGAAACAACAAGTAATCAAGGATTTCTGTTTTCCAACTCTTGGTTTCATGGCTTAAAGGAAAAACCTAACTCCAGATTCCTTCTTTTTTCACAGTCCAACCTCAGTAACCGTACAAAACACCATAAAATGAAAGACTACCTACAACTCAGTTTCATAAGATTTTGACATTGCAACTAACACACAAGACTTTACTTTCAAAACTGGTACTAATCAAGTATGAGAAACAATAAACTATGGGGGGGAATTAAAGGGGTAAAAAAAAAACTAACCTTTACAGTGCAAAACCTCCCTTCTCCCCCACCTCCTTCTCCATATCACTGTGAGTTTTTGAACTTCCCTTTGAAACTAACAAAAGCTGATAACTTGGCAACTTCTACAATGCTTTATTGACAGAACCCCCATGTTCAATAAAACAGAATTAAGAGCTAATAAGCACAAATATTGGGAGTATCCAGAAATCGGATAAAGCAAAAGAAAAAACCATTGAAAGCAAACAAAAAATGAACCAAGAAAATAGCCTGTAAAGGAAAGAAATTTACAAAGGGCAACCATAGAAATTATGAATGATGTTGATGGGTTCTCCTGAGAGAAAAAATCAAGTAAGGAAGGGTCCATCCATGAACAGGACTGGTCATTGGTCCCATCTTCAATAACAACAACTTGCTTACACATATAAAAAGACAGCTTGGATTGAAAAAGGCTCCCCCAAGTTGACACACACTGGAGACCTCTATACCCCATTAATATCTGACAAAAGATTGCAAAAAAAAAAAAAAACACCCTTGTGAGTGAAAAGTGAAAGGAAAAAAAAATTGTTTTCATCTTCTTCTCTTTTTTTTTCTCCCTCTTCTTCTTTTCTTTATATCCAAAATGGACCAAACCGAAGATTAATTGTCAGTATATGAAGATAACCATGCAGAGGGAAAAGAACAGATATTATATTTAAATTTAAATAATTATAAGACATGTGAATGATCACCTTCGTGTTTTCTTCTACACAGATATGAGTGAAAAAATCTAGTAAAGGTTCAATCTTGAAACTGGTTGGTGCTGCCTTTCTTTTCAGTTTCTGATGAGTGATGACGATGCTGCTGCTGTTAAACACCAAACAGTACAGTAAGACAAGATTGTCAATGACTTTTTAGGATAATTTTGTTAATGAATATATTGAAATTCCTATTTTGTTTTTCCGGACAAGTGAATTTCCTATTTTATATGTCTATGAATTAGGTATATTATTTTTATTTTTGTAAAGACTCTTCCCCAATCATTAATCATTTGATGACGTGATGGTAGATATTTTTTAAATTATTTTAAAATATATATATATATATTAAAATAATATTTTTTTATTTTTTAAAATTTATTTTTAATATTATCACATAAAAAAATATTAAAACACTTAAAATATAATTTAAAGTAAAATAAAATAAATACAAATTTTTTCTAAAATATTTTTAAAATACAAAAACAAAAAAGTTATTCATTAACAGACTTCACAAATTCAATTATTAAAATTTTCCGATAAAAAATGAAGTTAGCATTATTCTTTTACAAATATGAATACAATGACATAATTATATAAATGATTGTATAATATAATTTTTGCAATTTAAAAGTTGAATTATCTTCTATAGTAAGATAATGTCACTTATGAGATAGGGTTATAAGATATGCCAAGATTGCAAAATATGTATGCTGCAATAAAATTTGTCACATGATATGTTAAAAATAAAAACCGAAGAATTCTAAAGGGTGTAGATCAACTGGTCAGACTCTAAATTTGCTCCTTAGAAGTTACCAGTTTGAGCCTCATAAATCAACTAGGCCACTGAAATCTTACATGGTCGTTAACTTCAGGGCCCGTGGGATTAGTCGAGGTACACGCAAGCTGATCCGAACACCCACGTTAATAAAAAAAAAAAAAAAAACCAGAGGCTAACAAAAAATGGCATCATCCTTAACAATTTTAACAAATTCAGATGCCAAATGTTATTATTTCGAATCAATTGTAGAACTTCAGTCTTTCCCATATCTTTTCAATCCAGATACGTTATCTTATTATATAAAATTATCGTCATGTTAGCTATTTGCCTTCCTTTTTTTTAATCCAACATGTCCATCGATCACATCATTCAATGCGGTTGATTTTATTTGATACTGTAATAATATTGTTTTTTAAAATAATATTTATTTAAATAATATTTTAAAAAAATTATTATTAACCGAAAACAAGATGAAAATTAATCTAAAATGAATGCCATGTCTACTCTAAATTTTATTCTAAATTAGTTTTTTCAATACACGTATTCTTGCCATGTTTCAAAATATAAAGACTTTGAGTGAATTGCATAAAAATATTTGGTAATTTACAAATATAAATAACTGAATTTGGTATGTAAAGATTTGTTACTAATATTATTGAAAAAAAACTTTGATGAAAATTAACCCCACAGTTAACTCACAGTGATTTTATTATTATTATTATTATTATTTGTTTTTTTTTTTACTCCTCTTCAAAGTTTTCTGAGCTCAGCAACCAACAGTTTCCCATTATAGCCCCACTAATAAATTGATGCGTTGCAAGTTGCAAGTTGCAAGTTGTCGTGTCTTTATGTGCACC
>Ga0307515_10021883_pt1 | contig 11307 bp, 8 predicted proteins | sample 17_EM_MG_FD_194513 | JGI IMG/M metagenome (GOLD analysis project Ga0307515, IMG submission 194513) | Populus trichocarpa ectomycorrhiza microbial communities from riparian zone in the Pacific Northwest, United States - 17_EM | ecosystem: Host-associated > Plants > Roots > Unclassified | place... | reverse complement strand
GCTTGAGATGCAATACTCTTTATCTTGACAAAGAGAACTCCCCAACTGCCTGCTCTTTCCATGGCCACACCACGGGTATGTGCCCCACCTCACCTAAATGAATTCCCAGTCTCTCTCTTTTTTTTTAATGCGAGTTTTATGTTTACAATGTTTTGTGTAGGGGAGAAGGGGTTATACGCTTTGGCTCCACCACACCAGGGTATTGACGGAGAGTGGAGTGACTGCTCTGGAGTGATAGTGTATAAATGGAATGACAAGAGTAATAGACCAAATACTGGAAGTGTCAATTGGAAGAAAAGATGGAGTTGCTGTGCTGTGTATGATGAAAATGCTCCACCTTGTAGACGGGGGTGGCATGTTTCATATGACGATGGCTTCACTCTGTATTAACCCAAGAATTGTTTTGTTAGCTAAATTCAGAAGCACAAGTAACAATTAAGGATACAATTTAGGATGAGGTGGAAATGCAAGCATCGATAAAGTTTGCTTGGGTAATGTCTGATGTTTAGACAAATTAGGCTTGGACATTAAAGTATATCCTGTGTTTTTCTATTTATCTACATTTTGATTAACAAATATCATTTTCTTGGATATTAAGTTCCCTGTCTTGTTTTTTCATTCAAGAGGTATGTGGCTGAACATTTTCATTTCCTTTTGGACAAGCAGAGCAATTTGATTTATTTTCCTTTTTGATGTGTTCAGCAGCAACGATTGCTTGCAAGGTGTATTTGGAATTGATATAATATCATCTGAGGGTGAACATGCTTTACTTCTAAGCTGGAATTCAAAGTCTTCTATTTCAGGATATCTACAATTTAAGCTTTCAGACTACCCGGTGATCAAAGAAACACAAAATTCACTGCCAATCTGTAAATATGTATCCTGCTACCTGAGTTAATGATGCTGTTACCATTGTCGGAGTGCTTTTTGCTAGAGAATTGCAGCAGAAGCCAGAGGTCATGCAAAGGCTAGTAGAGAACGGAGAATTCATACAATTATGCATGCCTGTCCAGCACAAAAGCTCATGTTGCAGAGTAATGTGTCTCTATCCTTCCTTCACACGGCTTAATCTGAATACTAGAAGCAATTGATGAAGAGCTATATATCCATGGTGAATTCCTAAACCATGGTATTGTTAGGGCCAACACTATGAAACAGAACATCATGCAAATGAACCTTTTAATGATCACTTGAGATCGGCCAGGTTTATCTTTCATGTTTTCAATCCAACAGCTAATTCTCTTTCTGATTACCAAAATGTTCACTTGTCATGATCTCATTGAGCAGCTGTTGATATAAAATTCCCTGCTGTATTATATTGCCAAAAGTCAGAATATTTTTCACAAACTTGATTTCCATTTCTTGTTGGTGCTGATTTCCAAAGGGCACAATTCCAGACATAAATTTATAATCAACCAATAAAGATACATGAATAAGATACAACAAAAGGTGTTATTAAAACAAGAAGTCTTTACTTTACATGAAATTCTAAGATCAAACATACTCAAAACAAGCAATTAAGCTTCAGCTCGTATTAAACCAAACCTTTCACCTCCCCTTTAATATTAGACAACAGTCTTAAATGACTGGTGAAGATGCCTCAAAGTCTCTTGATCCTTATTCCATTCAGGTGTTGGTGCATTGACAAAATGAGCATATAGCTTATTGTTAGCACAAGTAACCTTGATCAAGCTATGTTTCCCAACCCCATCAATCTCATAAACATAATACAGTTGTCCATTCCCATCTTTCTCCTCTACACTCACCACACTATCTGCACCAGATATCAAGTCTTGCAAGTCCACATCAGACAAGGCCAAGTTGTTTAACACGGAATCTTTTGGAGCTAGCTGCCGGAAACCAGCAAGATATGTCAAGTACTCCTTTTCAGTTCTCTTCTTTGGATTGTAGAACTCGCTATCAGTTCCATTAGTACCTTTTTCGACTTTGGAGACCAAACGTTCTTTCCATCCATCAGGGACATCATAGACGTACTCAGCAGAAGCTTTCTTGTCCGAGTTACCACCATATCCGCCGTAATTGGCGGCACTGGCTGCGGTGCCGTAGTAGATGTGGAATGTTTGTGAAGGGTCTGCCAGGGAAGGGGTGGTGGCAGTTAATATGGTGGTGGCTGCAATGGTGGCAGCTAGTGTTGTAAGGTGCGGCTTGTTGGGCGGGGAAATGGGCAGGTGGGTTTTGGACAGCGATGGGGTTTGTGGTGGTTTTTGGGCGGTGGAGGTGGAGGAGAGGCGGGCTGATGAAGAGAGAATGGCAGCCATGGGATTGGCTAATAGTGGGTAAGGTGCCTTCTTGTGTTTAATCTTGAATACAGCATTTTTCTTATCCAATCAAGGTATGAGGAGAGAGAAGGTTCAGTGTTGGACCAATGGACATCTGCCAGGTCATGTTAGTCTTGCTTGAATTTTTTTGGATGGAACCCATTTAAGTTTATCCATTTTCTTAGTAACAAAAAATAAAAAAGTACGGACGCAAGTGGAGATGCAGGGGATCGAACCCTGTACCTCTCGCATGCAAAGCGAGCGCTCTACCATTTGAGCTACATCCCCTCGGACGTCAAAGATCTTTATTTAACATAATATATATAAAAAACTCAACATGCCTTCTGTTCTTTTTAGTTCAATTTAGCTATTTCCACGGATATAGGGGGGTCTGTTTAAAAATATAGAGTCGGGTGTGTTTATTTCACAAAAAAGGTTGATTGAATTGAACATCTGTGTTTCTCGTTTCATGATTCAAGTTATACGCTTCAATTATAGTTCATGCTCTGTTATGTCTCGAACGTAATTCAATTCGATGCATGGTAATGGAACCTCAATCCTGCCTTCAGTTCTCTACATGACAAGTTGTTATGTTTATGTTTCTCGTAGATAGATTCTTCTTACAATAATCATGATTGGTCTTAAATAAAGAACCCATAACTTAATTTTTTTCTAAATTGAATGTGAACATCCCTCCAAGAAAAAATAAATGGTATCTTTGTGAATTTCTCTCCATCATTACAATGTAAACAAGATCCATAAAATTAAAGATAAGCTCAGAGATTCGAGCCATGTGGTTGCTAATATGATGCTCACTAGAGAATTATATGGTCATTAACTTTAGGACCTGTGAGATTAGTCAAAATGCGCGCAAGCTGGTCCGAACACCTATATTAATAATAATAAAAAAAACTCAGAAAAATAAAAAAAGTTTATAGTGATTGATAATTAAAGGCGCCGCACTCAAGTTTATGACAGTGTAAATTTTACGTTATAATCCTAAGTTAAAGTTATTGAATTGAAGACAGCTGCAATTTATCTACCTTAAAGAACGTTAACATATCAAGGAACAATAGCATAATAAGGAGTCTGCAACCAAAACAATTATAAAACTCCAAATCATCTTTTGATAATAGAGACATATTATCAATTAAATTATTAAAAACAATAAAATAAAAAAGGAAATAAATTCTAAACTTACCCTAAATCACAGTCTTCGTACTCAAGTTTATTTTAAAATGATATTATTTTAGAAAAAGAAAATAAATAAAACATATAAAGGCTATCTCTATAATCATGTCATAAACTTGCCTAAAGAGCCAAGAAAATCACACAAACACCCCTCTACTTGTTAAAATTTAATTTCTGCCCCTCAGAACTGGCCACTTATCAATTTTGTTTTAAAGCATATTTGGTCCTCTACCTAACAAGTAGTAGGCGACAGAGCGGAAGATAGGTAGAGTGAATGGAAGAGAGAGAGACACCTTTCGTCTTAAAATTTGGCAAACTCGCTCGCGTGATTGACACCCTTCTATTTCGCTTCCTTTCCTTTCCCCTCCTCTTATTTTCCTTTTCTTCTCAGTTTCCACTGTTATTCATAATATTATAATAACAATAATCACTTTGGTTAATACAAGCTCCAGATTAGGGTTTCAGTTATTCATCCGCCTTCCTCTCCTAAAAAAATAATAATAAAACTAAACCGCTTTCGTTTTCTTTCGAATTAATTAACATCATTCTTTATGTCTAAAAGGTAATTAATCTTCTAAAGTTTTTGATAGTTTCTTTTACTCTGCTCATGGTCGTATATGTTTGATTGCTGATTATTAATTCATGATCAATGCATTTTTTTTCCAACTATGATGTGCTAATTTTGATTGAATTGTAGGGAAATGATTAAAATAGTTGTTAATTTATTATTGAATTAATGGATGGGTTCTGCTTTTCAAGTTTGAATTTTTGTTTTGATATGGTTGATGTTCATGCACCTAGTCAGTTGAATGATGATAAGGGCATGTAATAAGGTGGAGGATGGAACTTTTATTGATCATGATTTTGTGTTTTTTTATTTTTTCAGGTTACTATGCAAGTTCTTTGCTCATGGGGCGTGTTTGAAAGGGGAACATTGTGAATTTTCACATGACTGGAAAGATCCTCCAAATAATGTAGATACTATGTTTTAGCTATGGTTTAAATTTTTGCTTTTTTTTTTCCTGCTTGGTTGTTTATACGTGGTTATTTTAATTATTGCCTTTTAATTGTTTGTCAATGCAGATTTGTACATTTTATCAAAAAGGTATCTGTGTGTATGGCAGTCGATGCCGATATGATCATGTTAAACCTTCTAGGCCTGAATCTACTGCGTCGTCTTCTTTGACAGTTCTGGCCTCAACTTCTGTTTCCTTGGCCCTTCCTGCAAGAACTGTATCAAGTGGGGTGAGGACAGTGCTGGCGGTTCCTCCAGAGCTTTCAGCTTCAAGTAGACCCTTTATTGCTCCCAGTACGCCAGCATGGGATTTGGCGTCTGTGCAACTTGACTTCTTAGAAGATGGTGATGGTGAGGTTATACAGCCTAGGAATGTTAAACCAGCTGATCGATCTCTTTGTTCATTTGCTGCTGCTGGTAGCTGTCCTCGTGGAGATAAATGTCCTCATATTCATGGTGACCTATGTGCCTATTGTGGAAAGCATTGTTTGCATCCTTTCAGACCTGATGAAAGAAATGAGCATTTGAAAGCATGTGAGAAGAAGCAAAAGAACCTTGACTTATTAAAATATAGTCAAGAAATAGAGTGCAGTGTATGCTTGGATCGTGTACTTTCAAAGCTCACAGCAGCTGAGCGGAAGTTTGGACTGCTATCAGAATGCAATCATCCATTCTGCATATCATGTATCAGGAATTGGCGTGGCAGTTCCCCAACCTCTGGAATGGATGTTAATTCTTCATTGAGGGCTTGCCCAATATGTCGCAAGCTTTCATACTTTGTTATCCCAAGTGTCATTTGGTATTCCACTAAAGAGGAAAAACAGGAAATAGTGGATACCTACAAGGAAAAACTCAGGTAATCGTTTGTCAAATGTATTTTGCTTCCATATCTGCTACCCAATTACTGGATCATCAATATATTCTTGATCAGTTTTGAAGAATTTGCAAAATTTATGTACAAAATGTTTGAAATGTTTCAACATATAACTGTCATTTTTCTTCATATGGTGAAAAAGGAAAAAAAGAATCATCTTGCATATTCTCCTAGGAGATTGGTATGTTATTTTGTGATAATGTAGGCTGTAAAGTTTCATCTTGTAAATTTTAATTGTGATAAAAAACCAGGTAGATAACCAATGAACTCAAGATTTTTTAAGTTGTCGAATAATCATATATTTACTTTGACTTTTGTAGGTTGATAGATTGCAAACACTTTGACTTTGGGAATGGGAACTGCCCATTTGGAACCAGCTGCTTTTACAAGGTAAAGTTCCTTCTTGGTCTGTTCATTGGAATGATATGCGGGGATTCTCACTGTAGTTTGGACAATTTTGTTTTATCAACTCTATTTTTGCTCATTAAATGCTAGCCAACCAAAAACGATCTATCATCTGTAGCTGTGTTTGCCCCCATTTTTTTTCTCCTTTTCCCTACTTATGTGACCATAAGAAGCAACATGTGATGAGATATCATGAATGCATTTTGCTAATAGGGATAATTTCTCAATCTCTCATGTTACTTTTTTTCTGCATGCCATTCTATTGACTTCTCAACCTTGTCTCATAAAGTTTTGATTGTTGCTATTCTCAATTTGCAGCATGCGTATCGAGATGGCCGCTTGGAGGAAGTGGTTTTACGTCATCTTGGAGCTGAAGATGGACAGGGTGTGATAGCTAAAAATATCAGGTGTGCTTTGTTCCTGCTAATGTTTCACATAACTAGCTGACAAAACTTTTGTCTTTTGTCTATTATTAATGTGTTTAATCTCTTCTGTTAATTAATTTATTGTTGCCTCAGGCTGTCTGATTTCCTTGGTGGCTTGCAAATAAGGTGAACTGGTGGTGTTCAAATATTTAAATGTAAGTTTCAAGTTAGTATTTCTGCCTTTTCAGGTATCACTGATTTCTGAACTGTACATGCCCAAGCACTCTGTCACGTGCACAGGCTTGTGTACGTTCGCACAGACATGCATGCTTGCATTGGTCTCTTAATGGACAAAGTAACCGTGCACTTTAACTTTCCCGAAATATTCAGGATATCTATCAATGCGAAGAAATTTATTCAACTTTATTGTGGAAGGTCTTCAATCTTCGGTGCCAAACCCAGTTGTTTGCAAGGTAAATTGCCTTGCGAATATTATACCCATCAGTTTATCCTGTATGATGAACTTGTTGTTCTTTGGTTTTGAAAATGCAATTCTGTGTTTTTTAAGTTAACTTTGACTTAATTTATAAATTTCTGGTGAAATTGCTTGGAATCTTATGCTCTCCAAATCTTTCCTGTTCTAACAACTCAACATGTTCTGTGATATATTCTCGTTACTAACCATCAGTTTCTATGCTATTCATCATTTCTTCCTTTGGATTTCCTTTGTGAAGACCCGATGGGATTTTATGAAGATCCATGGCATTGGTATACTTTATGTCAATCAATCAAGGGTTCATACTACATAATTGTCATATGTTCATAGGGTTTCATTAACCTTGTGAAGTTTCCTTTTATACTTTTCAGTACTTGCATCCACATTGTGGGTTCTGTTCTGGTCTTTTCTCTTCTATGTACTTAAATGATCCTGTGGGGTTGCAGGTGGCGTGCATAAAATGCAGTCTGGAGAAAAACTATTTTCCATCTTAATATAAGCTTAAAGTTCACAGAATTACTTAGATTTTCCATGTGGTTGAATAATAAGTAGGTGCTTTGAGTTACTCTTTAAGCTAAACTTTTATTAGATGGTATTGTTTTAGGCCATATTGCTATATACCCCTTTTATCTAGTTTCTCACCACTAGGCCATATTGTTTTATGTTTCTGAAAATCCTCAATATAAAATTTACTGCCAAATGTAGGATGGCTTTCTGGAGGAGATTCGATTTCGGGAAGCTGAAAGGTGTGCAGGTGTGTTATAATAAGCTGCCTCTTGAGTTATTTTGAAATAATATCATGAAGAACATGCCAAGGCGTGAAAAAATATACCAAGAGGTGATAAATTATGTACTTGTCAAGGAAAAGGATTTGAGTAATGGATGTTTGCGATTAGAATTTGCTTCCCTCACACCGCAAAGGACAGTGAAAACTACTGGGTTTTGCCCTAATGGTTTGTAATAATTTGAAGTTTTGATGGCAATGTCATGATGCGGTGTTGCATCATGCTGGAGTGGCCTCTGTATAAAAGTTTTGAACTTTTGAGGTATACATGAGATTTAATACAATGTAGCTCATTTGTATCAATTCACTGTACTGTCATCTTGTGGTGACGATTACAACTTCGTTTGGTTCTCTCTCCCCCTCCATCTCGTATGCAATTTCTTGTTCAAGGCCCTACTCTGTGTTGGGTTATTTGCTGCAGAGAGCGATTTGTTTGCACGAATTGCTGAAATTTATGCGTGGAATCTAATGCAAAAGGAGGTTGCAGACTCGTAGTTTCTAGCGTGAGAATGGGAGTATTCTTTTCCTATAGGAAAAGGAATAGTTGTTGATGCTAGATTTCCTTGGAAGCCAGATATCTTCTTTTCTTTTCTTTTTCTTCTCTTTATTTCTGGGTGCCCTCGCTCTCACCAGCCTTGAACCGTTGGCTATGGATTGAATCAAGCACAAACCATCACGGCTGGTTGTAAGCCAGATTATCCTATCTTTGTTAGTGTAAATGTTCATGATATTGTTCATATGCACGAGTCATGTGCACTGGTAAAAACAAAAACAAAGAAAAGGTCATCTGCACTGGTTGGCATTGCCCCCGAGTTTCATGTATATTTTGTTTGTTTCATCGGAAGACACGGTTGGCTTCGGCTATACAACAAAATGGTCCTTTACCATCCCTGAATCCCACTCTTGAACATCTCCTAATGGAAATCCCATGACGAAATCGATGGCTGGCTCCCTCGGAAATATGCAGCTTTTGTTGTCAACCAAGGTTGTCTTTCCTTGTATTTTCAAGTCCAACATTTTGAGGGGTGCTGTGCTGTTGTTCCTTTCCTTTCTTTTCTTTTTTTCTTTAAAAAAATTAAATAAATCTTTTCCTTACTAAAATTAATAGACGATTGCCACTAAAATCCCCCCAAAGCAGGCATACAATAAATTAATTATCGTGTGTATAGTGTGACTCTGGTTCATAAATATTAATCTTGATCCATAGATGATAACTTCCGCAATTTATAACACCATTGTTAAAAATGAACTTCAGCTTCTATCATCATCATACATTATAGCAATTGATCATATATACATTCTATTTTCCTAGCTAACAATTTGTCATAATTTACAATTTTCTTCGGTCTGGCAAAATTGAAAACAAAATCAACATTGTGCCAAATAAAACTCAACCTTGTAGGAAAAACAAACTCAAAATTATCATTTCTCTAGAGTAAAAAATGTGCATTGGCCATGCTTTTAATCCATTTCCAACTTTGTTCATGAGCAAGTTTTGTTTCGAGATATTTCGTAGGGCTTAAACTTAGACAGAGACTGTGTTCATGAACCTTTGTGCCCTGTCCTAGTTCATATGAATTGTGATGGATGTACAGTATCACTCTGATGGTTAAAGCTACAGCATTATGCATTCATAAAAAGAGATGCAACTATGCCTGGTAGCCAGATCAGGTGAACGCAAAAAAATAATGGCAAAAAATAAACCAATTCACCAAAAACAATATTATATGAACCGCATTTTATTTATTCTCTTTATGGATCAACAAATAATAAAATCTTGATTCTTAAAATAATAAATAAAATCATGAACAGCAAACCATTTTCTCTTTTTGCATCAACAGATAATAAAATCAAGAACAACAGGCAAAGTTATTATACAAAGTCCCTCAAAAAGAAAGTCAAACGAGCAGCGCGATGTCCAAATGTACTTAATGCTTAAGGAAAGCAAGCAGAGACAACAACAGGGATGAACAAAACACAGCCGCGGACATCCCCAGAGAATAGGCTGCTCCCTTGTCCATTGTTGGTGCAGGTGCTGGCTCCATCTCAAGATCTTGAGCAGTAACGGTTGCAAAATACATGGCCACAACAAAGAAGATGGCCATAGCCTTGAATGTACACACTAATTGTGCCATGGAGACAGAGCAAAATATAAGGTGCAAGAAAAATCTGGTGTTTGCTGAGTATGTTAAATTGCTTATTGTGTGCTGATTAGTACTGTCTGTGCGCTCTGAGAGAGCTTAGACACGAGGGCTATTTATAAGGTTTTGTGGAGGCTTGCGGGACCCCAGAACAGAACTTGGAACACCTGCGCCATGTTCACAGGTGAGAACCTTTTGAGTCCAGCAAGTAAAATCAACTTTTGTGGTTGCTAGCCACATGGTTTGGGTTGGTTAAGCTAAGCTGCTTCCATCCGAAGGACCTTAACTTGTAAGGAAATTTCTAGTGTGGGACTTTGAATACTACGCCCTTTCTTTGTATTTTTTCCGTCCATAAGTTTCTTTCTCGTGTCGTGATCAAATTAAAATCAAAGTGATCAAATTAAAATCAAACATCAGTTACAAGGGGATTTTGGGCCCAGATGGTGACAAGGACGTTAGCCAGTGCAATTTCTGAATTGTCACGATTATTAGCCCCTCTAAGATTTCGTGAGCTGTGTCTAAAATACAATGCTAAAATTTTGAACCACATTTTACAGCTTAAATTTCAATATTTCTTTGAGTTGGCCCATGTTAAAACACGTTGAAGGTTAAAGAAAACCCTCGTGGCTAAATCACTATATATTCACATGATTTTATTCACTATAATACTGTTTTAAGTTTTTAATTTCATCATGATCCGATCATTGTTTTTTGGTTTGCTTTTAATTTTAATATTGTCGTGTTTAAAAATTTTGTTTTGTAATTTTTTTTTTATATTGGGTTATATACTTATTTCATGAATTTAGTTTTTTTCTCTCGATTTCCATATTCAATATTAGATTCGTTGAAAGTGAGGCTTTATAATTTTTGTCAACTTGTTTTTTATAAATTTACTCAGGTCGCTGGTTTAATAAGTTAACTGGGGTTGGCTCGGGTATTTTTTTAGCTGTTTTTTCTAATTGATTTTTTTATTTTATTTTTTAACATTGGGTTAGTTGAAAATTAGATTTTATTTTTTTATCTGCTTTCTATGGACTTATTCCGATCTCATTCCATGGGTTGCAACTTGCGAGTTAGGCAAGTTGACTCGGGTTGACTTTGTTTAATTTTTTTATCCTTTTTTAATTGAGCATTTTTTATGGGGCTTTATAATTTTTTTGAATTTTTTTATAGGGTTATCTTGATCTCATGATCTAGATCACAAGTTTAGTAAGTTGACTCAAGTTAACTATATTCATTTTTAGGTTTTTTTTTAATTTAATATATTTTAAAAAACTTTAACCATTCAACAACTCAAATCTTCTTTTTTTAATTTTATCTATCGATATTGAGTTGTTTAAAAATTTAGCTAAGTATTTTTTTTCAATTTGTTTTTTATAGAGTTATCATGGTTTTATGGATTTAATTTTTTTCCTCTAAATTTCAATCTTCAACATTAAATCTATTGAAAATAGAGTTTCATGACTTTTTTTACTTGCTTTTTATGATGTTATTTCTATCTTATGATCTAGGTCGCGAGTTTAACAGGTTAGCCTGAGTTGACTTAAGTTGTTTCTTGTCCTTTTTAATTTTTTTAATTTCATCATTTAAAACCAGGTTGGTTGGAAATTAGGTTTCATAAGTTTTTTTACTTGCTTTTTATAGGGCTATCTCAATCTCACGGCCTAGATAATGAGTTTTGCAAGTTAACTCAAGTTGACTTAAGTAGTTTTTTGGTCCCTTTTTTTTTTTTAATTTAACATTCTTCTTTAAATTTC
>Ga0307515_10021882_pt1 | contig 11307 bp, 7 predicted proteins | sample 17_EM_MG_FD_194513 | JGI IMG/M metagenome (GOLD analysis project Ga0307515, IMG submission 194513) | Populus trichocarpa ectomycorrhiza microbial communities from riparian zone in the Pacific Northwest, United States - 17_EM | ecosystem: Host-associated > Plants > Roots > Unclassified | place... | reverse complement strand
CCCCTCGCTAGCTGCGCTCTATGTACATAGTAAGGGTGGCAAAAAGGCCACACGTGCTGTACAAACAAATAGAGCAAACATACTAAGTAGAGCATATGAAGGGCGGGCCATCCGCCCGACCCTAAACGCGTATCACCGCCTTGCGGCAATAATCATATACTCAACACTTCCTGGCGATTAGCACGTTCCCCGGGAGCAGGAGCCCCGGAGATGGAGGGTGGATATATTTCGGGCGCGTGTAGATATGGGCACAGCGATTCTGCAGCGACGCAATCCCTTGAGCCCGTACAACAAACTCGCTTCGATATTCCAATCTAGAAGCTCATCCGCAAATCGTCAAGGCATCGAGGGTCCCCTCGTTCTTGTATCGTCGCAAGTACTACTGGAAGCCTTCCTTGTCCTCAAGACACGATCGACCTTCAGTCCCTTTCCCTTTGTACGGAAGCGCCTAATACCGTCGATCGACCCTTACTACCCTTTGTATCTAGCAGATGGCTTTCTGATACTATGCAGGCACCTCTACGAAAAAGGAATGCCCAATGCCGCCTCCTTCTACGCGCAGCCCGCTCTCTATCTCTCAGAAAATATGGAAATCCTAAAAGAGAATTTCTACACTTCTTGATTCTGGATCTACGGGCTGTTTCATTGACTCTCGCCTCGCTATCGACAATCAACTTCCACTCGAAACCTCCTCGGCTCATCCTGTTCGATGGTTCGGTCGCCTCTCAACGCTTAATTTTCCAGTCCACAACTCTCCACATCTGGTTTCCGTGCGGTACTCAACACCGAGTCCAGTTCCTCTTGACTCTGTTGGACCAATCTGTCACTATAACCCTGGGTAACCACACGAGAACCATCGTACATGCCCAAAGGCAAGCGAGGAGGACCGAAAACCAAAGCCGCTTAGTCAAAATGTCACAGGATATACATCTGTAGGAAAGGAGAATCAACCCCTAGACGTCAGAACTTTGACTTTAAACTTGAATCTTTTTTTATAATTTTTTATCTAACGAGACGACTGCAACTCCCCTAAGAATCAACTCCAGAGGTCAGAATTTAAATTCTTAATCTAACGGATGGCTCGTTATCTGCCATGTAATCTTCCTGGAGTCGCCCTCTATTCTGGCACCGGCGACTTACCAATCTCACAGATGTCAGGCCGCCCACCGGAACACCAGGTCATTTGCCTCAAGTATGCGATACCCACGAACAATTGCTACAATAGTGGGTGACAAGTGAATGCCGAATTGACCGGGTCCTAGACCATGTAGTTAGGTTATCATAGGGTGACTTCCTAGCTGACTCGTCAAAGGTAGTGAACGACTTGCGCCCCTTGCTCATCCAGTACTTGTAAAATTAATGTTCGAGTTATTCCTACGGCACCATTACAGGCTGTGTATGAGCAAGATACCCGCTGGTGGTGCTCCGTCGACACTGAAATCTCAACGACGTGATGGTGATGTAGGATGTACGCCTTTCAGGTGGGCCGTACGTGCGCGTGCGCGTGTCGGATTCGGGCTTTCTTCCTCTCTTTGCTCTTCGCGTCTTCGGGCCTACCAATATTCCATGTTTCTCTCTCACAACGAGCGGCAGAGGATGCCATTGAGTGAGAAGGACGATCCTGAGTACCTCAGCAACGTTTTCAGGACCAGCTCGAGCCGATCGAATGCACTACCTTCAAACGACGCTAGCTCCGACGACGCCAAACCTACGCATAAGCCCCATGCGTTTACCCTGGCTGTTGTCCGTGCGCGGCTGTGTGTTCACGCGGCCAGCAAAGCAAGGACAGCAGAGGGAGTGGGTGTATGGGACCGCCAGCAAGCACTCGTAATAGTTTTCTCGCGAAGGGGCGAACTCCGGTGTAGTTGGTTGACCACGTCGCAGTGAGGAAGTTCGAGTTTATTTCCGGCTGGGAAGTGGACCTTGCAGCCCGGAAATACAAGACGAAAGGCGCATCCTGTAGTCCTCCCTGAGCGCCTTGGGTCTCACGGCAAGCTCCAAGGCATTCCAAGGGCCACCATCTCTACCCAATTCCGGCGTCGTAAGCTTTTGGCTCGACAAGATTTGCAGCGATTTTACTGCCGACCTTGTCCGTTCTTGATCTCTGATATCTGCATTTGTTAATAAACGGTACCTGTGTTTATAACCGACTCACATCCGCAGCGCACCCATGGGGATCCCGCTTGTCGCCTTGCCTCGGTTCCGTCCCGGGAGCCTGAGTCAACGACAAGGCCAATGCGTCGTAGCCGCGAGTCGCGAAGAAAGGGAATACGCCCGTTGTGTCATGGGGGGGCGAACTCAGCTAGTGGGAGGGACGTGGACCAGTTGCCCTGCTCGTAGCTACAGTAGAAACGAAGGTACTGTTCCAAGATGGTGTTGAACCGTTCTACCTGACCGTTGGCTGAGGGGTGGTGACCTGACGTGAAGTGTAGGCGTATTCGAAGGAGGGAACCGAGTGAGAGCGCGAATTCCGATCCGCGGTCGGAGGACACATGGAGAGAGATGCCATGCTTTGAGAACACATGGGAAACGAATGCATTTGCAACGTCCGAGGCAGCACTAGTGTCAGTAGTTGGAATGAAAATACATTACTTGGCCACACGGTCAATAACCACCAGGATAGACTGTTAGACGTGGGTAAATGCCCGACAAATTCCATACTGATAGAGTGCCATGGGCGCCCCGGGACCGCCAAAGGCTGGAGCAGGCTGTAAGGACGATGGCGAGAGGGTTTGTTGCGAGCGCACAGGACGCACTGTAAGGCGAACTCCTTGCAGTCCGTGCGCATACCGGGCCAAACGTAGTCGCGACGTGGTCACTTCAGTGTTTTGTTGTAACCGAAGTGACCTGCCGTTGGGTGGTCATGTTTCGCCTGGAGGCCGCGAGTACGGAGATTTCCTCGCTCGGGTCGATACTCTGGAGCGTACATACGGCGGTCCGTCAGAAGTAAACAGGGGGGAGACAAGGAATAGCGCGGGGAGGGACTTCCCTTGAGACAGTGGTCGAGTTCCCTACTAGAGAGGGGGTCGACGGATAGCCCAGCTGAGATATCGAGGATTGGGATGGGACAGTCGACAAGCGCACCAGCGTCCATCGCGACGTCGCGCAGCTGAGTAGCGCGGAGCGAAACAGCGAATTGTTCTTTGCATGAAGGGGGGCCGCACGCTTTGCGGGTTCGCCAGCGTATAGTCCCTATCTCCCTTTGTAAGGTAGAAATCCGCTCGCCGAGTATGAGAATCCGTTTCTCACCAAGTGTCCCCGGCACAAAGCGAATAACCATGTTAAACGCAGAGAGGAATCCTGACCAGCGAGCTTGACGACGCGTAAGGATCTCTGTCGAAGAGAAGTACCCCAGATTCTTGTGGTCCTTGATCACGTCGATCCTATGGTGACGAGATTCGAGATAATGTCGCCAGGTCTTGAAAGCTTCGAAGGTGGCGAGCAGCTCCTTGTCGTGAGTGTCGTAGTTGAGCTCTCCACCAGATAAGGTGCGACTGAAGGACGCGAGGGGGTGCACTTGACCATCCTCAGTGTGTACCGAGATAATGCCGGCGATGGCGTAATCAGAGGCGTCTGTCTCGACCACTGGAGGAAGGGATGGGTCGAAATCGTGAAGGTGGTGTGCCGAAATAAAGGCCGCTTTGAGGGGTTGACAGGCTCACATTGCGGAGACCAGACCCACGGGGCGTCCTTGCGCGTGAGCCGAGTCAATTGGATGGTGATATTGGAGTACGAGGCGATAAACCGTCTGTGAAAGGTTTGCAAAAACCAAGAACGATTGGACATCCTTACCTGTTCTGGTGCCGGACAGTCGCGGACCACTTGGATCTTTGGGATGTCCATTCGAAGGCCGTCAGGGCCAATAACGAAACCGAGGCGGCCCGGCGTGTCCACACTGAAAGCGCACTTCTCGACTTTGGCGCATAGGGTGCTTGCATGAAGGCGTCGCAAGACCTCGTGTACATGGTTGAGGTGCTCGCCTGGGTTATCAAAGTAGATCAGGATGTCCTCTAGGTAGACAACCACGCACACGTCGGAAATATCCTTGAAAACTTCGCTCATAAAACGTCGGAAGGGTGCAGGGGCGTTTGTAAGACCGCAGTGCATGACTTGAAACTCGTACGATCCATAACGACTCCGGAACGCAGTCCTCCATTCATCGCCGTCTGCTATGCGCACGAGACTGTAGGCGCCGCGAAGATCGAGCTTGGAGAAGACGCGGGCGGAGCGAAGCGAAGACGGTATACTAAGTCAGGGATAAGCGGGAGCGGACACCAATGCTTTTTGGTGAATTGTTGAGGCCGCGGTCATCTACAGCGAGGTGGAGAGAACAATCCTCTTCCTGATAAAAAGGACGGGTGGGTCAATGGAAGACTGAGAAGGACGGATGAACTGATTGTTGAGGTTCTCGTAATTGTTCGAGAGTTTGGAGAGGGAGTCTATCGGACCGTACAGAGTAGTGTGGTCCATAAGGGTCGATATGGTGGTCGTGCGGGCGTCGAGGCGGAAAGGGAGTACGCATTCGTTTACTTAAAACGAGGTCGTGGTAGTCTTGCGGGATTCGAGACTGGAGTTCTGCGTATTCGGCGGCGAGCACGTCATCGACAAGGGCAGAATCTGGAGGGGGACAGGTGGCGGTGCGAGCGAAGTAAACTCTTGTTCGATGGGCAGTATCCATGCCGCTCTAACGAGTAGCTCGGCAGACTGGGAGGGTTCTGGAATCAGCGAGGCGAGAGGTGAGCGTGCTGACGTGCGGGCGTGCTGTAGCTGGGTTCAAAGGTGAAGCACTCAGCTCAAGAAGGGTGCGCGGAGATGTCGAACGAGGTGTGTGGACCAGCGAGGGAGCGGAGAACTGGTTGCATCCGTGGGCTACATCCAGTGTCGGGCCCCACAGGGCATCTGGATGAGTTGGCGAGTAAACTGAATTATGAATCCGTGGGCAGAAGCAGATTGAGCCAGCAGAGCCGTCGAATAAAATTATAGATTTCCAGATTTTCCAAGCTTGAAAAAAAAAAATTGAAAAAGGCAATAAGTCACAGCGAAGTGGAGCAATGTTTCGAGCTCTATCTACAATCATTGTTTTTGGGAGGCTACAGACTCTTCAAGGAGACGAGCTGAGTCTCGAACTGTCGCAACTCGAGCTTGGAGTCTGATCGAAACCGAAACTAGCTCCTTGTCAGCGGCAGCGGCGGTGCCCGTGGCTTGGCATGGTACCCGAGGAGAAAGAGAACGTACAACTTAGTCCTCCGAAGCCAGTTGGAGGAGACGCGAGGGAGTACAACTCGTTTGACAGATGTCAGCTGTCACCAGGACAAACACCACCCCACGTTGCTGCTGCACGCCCAAGTCTCCACAAGTGATCAACATGGCGACTTCACGATCCAAGGAAGAGAACCTGTGAGCACCCTCGACGCATCGCGCGTCAGATCGCTGATCATACTCCAAGCCTTTATTTAGACCGTATGCAGTGTTTCACTTCAATTCCGGCGCATACCGCTGATCTCAACCACCATACAGAAATTACACTCAAAGTCATTCCAAAGCTGCAGTATACCCTTAGGTTGTTAGTCGACGATAGGGACAGAGAATTACTGAGAATAAACAACCGCACCTGGGAACCAGCGAAGCCACTGTATGCACCTTGATTGTTTGACGCGTGCACCTGATAAAGTCTTTGCATATGTAGAGGTGCATCTCCGACATCCCACATGCACGTTGAGATCCAAGTGCAGAGCAGTCACCTCCAGTGGTGGAAGAAGAAGAAGGAGCAGGGAACCACAGAGATCGACTGTGAAGCACTTTTCAAGGATTATGGGAACACCACAGCCCACGGGTTTTCAGTACCGGGTCAGTTGGAAGCACCAACCAGTCCCTTCATCGCTAACCGAGAGGACGCAGCGGACATTGTTGCTGGGAAACATAGTTACTCACTGGAATTACAATTCTCTGCAGAAGTTACCGTTCGTCTTCTGACAATTGTTCGCCGCCGGCTGCTTATACTGTTCGCACAGACGGACTCTCTACGCTCCTCGCTCCTTAAACTCGCAAATATGTTAAAGGATTACTCCCCACTGATGACAGAATCGACGGAGAAGGCTTTGGAAAAAGTGATTAAATTCGGAGCTGCATTCTCGGAGGTCGGTTCTCAGTTTTCCCATATCAAAACCATCAGGATATTGACACATTTTAGTTGAATGAGATCGCAAAGGCTGCCTTCAGTGTTACCCAAGTCACGTTTGAGGTTTGTGTCCTCTCTTGCACGTCAAAAGCAGAGGTGACGCCCGTCTGCTCTAGCTCTTGCAGGAACAGAACAAGTACGACCAGATACCATTAGACTTGTTGGATCGGTTGGAGCGCATTTTGTTTTTTGCCGATAAGGTCGCAGACGAGATCAGCGATGAAGAGACAAAGATCTTGAAGAGGACAATCTCAAAAATGTTCAAAGTGATGGAAAACGTCGCAGAGTGTTCGTTCGACTATGTCAAACGTGGGCGTTTTGGTGAGCAGTCGGCCCTTCTGAATCTCGCAATGCTGATGATCGCAGAGAGGACGTTGAGTGGGCTGGCCCACCCGCATCGGATCGAAGAAATGAGCAAAGAGCTGACCAAGGTCATTGAAGATTTCGACCGTGCAATGGATGTTGAGACCCTCCGCCTAGCTAAGGAGTCCAGTGCGTATTGACCTCAATCTGATGATAGTGTATTCTCAATTGTTCTGTATAGAATTATTCCAGCAAGACCTCTTGCTGAAGGAGCGGCTTAAACCTACCAGGACCAGCTATAACCCTACGCTCTGCTGTATGGAGGGCACCCGCCAATCTATCCTCGATCAAGTCATTGCCTGGGTAGCCAATGGATCGGCACCGAGCAATACATACTGGATCTACGGCTTACCCGGAATCGGCAAGACGTCGTTGTCTCACTCAATCTGTAAAACACTCGATGAGCGAAATCAACTCATTGGAGCGTTTTTCTGCCAGAGAGATGACACGAATTCGAGCGAGCCTAGAAACATCCTTCCCACTCTCATCTATAAACTCGCCGAAATCTCCCCAACTTTTCGAAAGGTTGTGGCAGAACGACTTCGTAGTAAACCAAACCTGATAGCGGAGTCGATGACAGACACACACTTCCTCGATTTCATCCGCTCGATGCTTAGCCAACCCAATGAGCCACCTTGCGCCTTTGTCATTGACGCACTTGATGAATGTGGCAACAATCGAAGTCGCCAAGACGTCCTCAAGGCCCTGACCGACGCAGCCGCACTCGCTCCGTGGCTCAGGATCATCATCACCAGTAGACCCGAAGCCGATATCGAACGCTTCTTTCGTGGTCTCCCTGGCACGTTGTATTCGTCGTATGATCTCACCGCGGATCAGAAAGCCAGTGATGATTTGCGAACCTTCGCCCGAAGCCAGTTCGCCTTGGTGGCCTCGCATTGCCGTATCCGCACGGCTTGGCCAGAAGAATCGGACTTCAACGAGCTTATCTCTCGCGCGAACGGCCTTTTCATCTTCATCAAGACTCTTACTCTCGCACTCGAGGAATGTGAGGACGCTGAAGAGTCATTGAAGGAAGCCCTACAAGGCTCAGCCGGTACTGGCTTGGAGTCTCTATACGGACTCTATTCGAGTATCCTGAAAGCACACAGCAAGATTGGTGGGATTTGGCGGATGATAGTAGTGATTGTAACAGCTCAATACCACCCACTGTGCGAAGAGCCAATTGCAAAGCTGACGGGAGTGAAACTCAATCTAATCGAGAAGTGGGTGGATGCGCTCAGCTCTTTGCTATATCGAGACAAAGGGGCCAATGGAGCAATTCGTGTCCGACATTTGTCAATTTCCGATTTCTTTCTCAGCGATCGTTGCGAGTATCAAGTTAACCTGCGAGGGGCGCACGCGCATCAGGGTATCGCCTGCCTCGAGACGATGATGAAAGGGCTCCGCTTCAATATCTGCAATCTCGAAGATTCCCGGCTCGCCAATGCAGAGATTAGAGATCTCCCATCCCGAGTGAAGCAGAACGTTTCCGACGCCTTGCAGTATAGCTGTCTCCACTGGTCGAACCATCTTTGCTCTTCAGCGAACCGCGATCAGCGCCTATTGGTATTGGGAGGCTTGGAGACCTTCTTTGGGGGATTGTATCCGTTATTTTGGATTGAAGTGCTGAGCATTATAGGGATGGTCCCAATTGGCGCTCAAAGCATTCGAAGGGTGCTATCCTGGGTCAGGGTGAGTACATCCAGCATGCTACCAGTTTGGATTCCAAGCTGATTCGAATGGGCCGTAGGATGTGGATTCAACGCTTCTTGAGAGAATTCAGGATATTCGTCATTTCCTAATCACTTTTCACACCCCCATCTCCATCAGTGCTCCACACGTCTATATTTCGACACGACCATTCTTGCCCTCAGGGTCCCCTTTATCGAAGACCTTGAGCAGAGAATTCACTAGTGCCATCGAGGTACAAGTGGGAAACCTGTCGTCATGGCCAGCACCGCCATTGAAGTGGACTGGACACGCGGGATGGATCATGAGTGTGTGTTATTCCCCGGATGGGACCCGCGTTGTCACTGGATCCCGCGACAACACGATTCGGATCTGGGATGCAGAATCTGGTGCTGTGGTTGGCGAGCATCTTACAGGGCATAATGGGGATGTGAATTCTGTTGCATACTCTCCCAATGGGCAGCACATCATCTCCGGATCCGACGACTGCACCATTCGAATCTGGGATGCTGAGACTGGGGCGTCAGTCGTAAATCCTCATGATGGGCACACTGACTGGGTGTGGTCCGTTGCTTACTCTCCTGATGGGCGGCGCATCGTCTCCGGATCCAAAGACCGCACCATTCGAGTCTGGGATGCCGAGACTGGTGCTTCGGTCTGCGATCCTTTCAAGGGGCACACTGGCGCTGTGCTGTCCGTCACTTACTCTCCCGATGGACACCATATCATCTCCGGGTCCTCCGACCACACTATTCGAATTTGGGATGGCGAGACTGGCGCTTCAGCCAGAACTCCTCTTGATGGGCACACTGACCAGGTGTGGTCCGTTGCTTACTCCCCTGATGGGCGGTGTATCGTCTCTGGATCCTCCGACCACACCATTCGAATCTGGGATGCCGAGACCGGTGCTTCGGTTGGCGAGCACCTTATTGGGCATGATGAGGGTGTTTATTCCGTCACATACTCTCCCGATGGGCAGTACATCATCTCCGGATCCTCCGACCACACCATTCGAATCTGGGATGCCAAGACTGGCGCTTCAGTCGGAAATCCACTCGATGGGCACCCTACCGGGGTGCGGTCCGTTGCTTGCTCTCCTGATGGACGGCGCATCGTCTCCGGATCCTCCGACTGCACCATTCGAACCTGGGATCCCGAGACTGGCACTTCGGTTGGCGAGCACCTTAGAGAGCATAATGAGGGTGTGAATTCTGTCAGATATTCCCCGAATGGGCAGCACATCATCTCTGGATCCAGAGACCGCACCATTCGAATCTGGGATCCCGAGACTGGCGCTTCGGTCGAAAATCCTCTTGATGGGCACACTGACTGGGTGTGGTCCATTGCTTACTCTCCTGATGGGCGGCGCATTGTCTCCGGATCCGAGGACCGCACCATTCGAGTCTGGGATACCGAGTCTGGGGCTTCGGTCTGCGATCCTCTCAAGGGGCACACTGCCGCTGTGCTGTCCGTCGCTTACTCTCCCGATGGACAGCACATTATCTCTGGATCCTACGACCGCACCATTCGAATCTGGGATGCCAGGACTGGCGCTTCAGCCGGAAATCCTCTCGAGGGGCACACTGACCAGGTGTGGTCCATTGCTTACTCTCCTGATGGGCGATGCATCGTCTCCGGATCCTTCGACTGCACCATTAGAATTTGGAATGCTGAGACTGGGGCTTCGGTCTGCGATCCTCTCAAGGGGCACACTGCCGCTGTGCTGTCCGTCGCTTACTCTCCCGATGGACAGCACATCATCTCCGGATCCTCCGACAACACTATTCGAATCTGGGATGCCGAGACTGGCGTTTCAGCCGGAACTCCTCTCGATGGGCACACTGACCGGGTGCAGTCTGTTGCCTACTCCCCGGATGGGCGGTACATCGTCTCCGGATCCTCCGACCACACCATTCGAATCTGGGATGCCAAGACTGGCGCCTCAGTCGGCGATCCTCTCAAGGGACACACTGACTGGGTGCGGTCCGTCGTTTACTCTCCTGATGGACGGGGTATCATCTCCGGATCCGATGACGGCACCATTAGAATTTGGGATTCTGAGGTTAGTACAGGAGCCGGCAGGCTTCGTGAGTCGCATACCTACCCTGTCCAGTCTATTGATTACTCTTCTGGCGTGCAGCACACTGTCTCTTGCAACCCAATCCATGCTGATTTTTTTGCAAAGCCCGACAAGGATGGTTGGGTCAGGGGCTCAGAGGGTGGCTTGCTCTACTGGGTACCCCACGACTGTCGTGCAGGCTTGCATTCACCTGCCCTCCTCACAATTCCCCTTACATCTCATGAACGTTCCGTTTCTCTTGACTTTGACGACTTTGCGTTTGGAACCTCATGGACTCAGATGTTTAAAAATGCACCTTCTTAGCCTTTTTGTCGCTGAATATCCGCATGTAGTTTGGCTTTAGTTGCTCTTTCGGTTATTGGAGTTCCAACCATCAATATTGATCGAGACATGACACCGCTGAGTTGCTTATCACAGGAAGTCCTTCCAGAGACGCCGAATGGAGCTTTGTAATAGTCAACAGTCTGGAGTCGACCGCACCTGCGGCGCTCCGCTATTAGGCATTGGAGAGGCTGCTCGACGTCACGCATAAAGGGGGCGCGGTAGGGCTGGATTGTTAATGGACAGCCGCAAGAGGTGTGTACCTATCTATCGGGTATTGTGCCTAGTGATCAAGGATTCACACCTGGCCCCGGCATGCATGCAGCCGGGGCGATTTTAGTTGTATTTTTCGGCCATCTGGGGATGGTGTGTATTCGGCATTAAAATGCCTTTTTATTTGGTGACCACCACTCAGTAAACCAATGCGTTCGATAGCTCACTCGCTCCCCCATGGAGCGGGTCGCCTCCATCTTGGCAACGCGCAATACCCTCTCGCTACCCACATCTATGAACTCTCACGTCAATTGCACCGGTCCACGACTCTTCATTGAGGGACGGCCCGAAGCGTACAAGGCGTTGTGAGCGATGTCGAGGTACCGAGGGTGTTTGTCTTGGGGCTGGGAATCCGACGAGAAGCGGGCTGTGCCGGGGAGCGCAAGAGGGAGAAGGCGGCGAT
>Ga0307515_10021881_pt1 | contig 11308 bp, 2 predicted proteins | sample 17_EM_MG_FD_194513 | JGI IMG/M metagenome (GOLD analysis project Ga0307515, IMG submission 194513) | Populus trichocarpa ectomycorrhiza microbial communities from riparian zone in the Pacific Northwest, United States - 17_EM | ecosystem: Host-associated > Plants > Roots > Unclassified | place... | reverse complement strand
TGCTTTACTTTTCTCTTTAGTAAGCTTATAGATTAGAAAGAACTTTAGACTTATTTTTAGTTCTAATTCTATCTTATAGTCCCATACTATATACTCTAATAGCTTTTTACTTTCTAGTAACTATAGTTTCTTACTATACTTATAGTATCTCTTTAGTATATAACTTAGTCCTTTCTCTGTTTCCTTATAGGTCGCTCCTACTTAGTACTATACTAACTTAGCCTATTATTACATCTTATAGCGTTAAGTATCTCTAATATTAACCTATCCTATAATCTAATTAATCTTTAAATTATATTTCTGTAATTAAGGCATTCCTAACACTGCCTTATTATTTCTTAATAGTAATATATTAAAAGATATCTTAACTGGTCTTCCTTTAATGGTTAACTAAATAGGTCCTGTTTTAAGATTAATAATGCCTCCTCTATAGGCTATTAGATCTCCTAAAATTGTTACTAATAGGTAAGGGTGTTCCTTTTATCTATATAGTAACCCCATTCTTTTAACTACTATTAGTAAGATATAGTTCCTTATTACTTTACTATCTATTAATACCTTAAACTGTTAATCTTACTACTTAATTTATAAATTTAGGTATTATCCTTAAATTCCTTTAAGGGTCTAAGGCTCTACTACTAGTTCCCTCTAATCTTATAGGCCTCTACTTTTCCTAACTATTAGCTACTTAATCCGGTTTATACTTAGTCCAACTTAGGCTAATACTTAGTTTGCTTTTTATCTTTAATATACTATAGATAGGTATTTTCTAGATATTCCTACTATTATTGTCTATCTAGGTATTCTTCTATAAGGAATCTTCCTAGTTAAAGTATTAAGTCCCCTTATTCTTAAACTTCTATAGGGTGCTAACTATGTATATACTTAGCGTTTTAATATTTCGCCTTATCCGTTATCTAATATATTCTTATTAAATACTTTTAATTTTTATCCTTAGGTGCTCTATATATATTATATATATTATCTATATATACTATCTATAATAGTCTATCTATCGCAGTCACATAAGGGGATATTTAATTTTTGTATAATTGGGAGGCGTAGGGCTATAAGGTCGCTCTAGGGCTAGTTCTTAGCAGTTTTGCTAGTTCCTAGCACTCAAATCTGCTAAGGATTTGCCCTAAAGCGGCCAGATGTCCCTGACTGTAAGCCTATAGCTGCAAGACTATCTAACTATAGTAGTCGCATTAAGGCTGGCTTTTAGTGGTTTTGCTAGTTCCTAGCACCTACTAAAGAATTGCCTTAAAGCGCTATCTATATATAATGCATACTGAGTGCAAAGGATGGCGGGTGGGGAAAGCGAATTAGCCACGTAGTGACTGCGTTTGATATTCGCGAATATTATAAAAGGTCTTAGTATTGTGCGTTGCTGAGGTAGATGCTGCTAAGCAATATATAGACGCTAGTATCTATCTATCGCAGTTACGTGAGGGGATATTTAATTTTTGTATAATTGGGAGGTGTAGGGCTATAAGGTCGCTCTAGGGCTAGTTCTTAGTAGTTTTACTAGTTCCTAGCACTTAAATCTGCTAAGGATTTGCCCTAAAGCGGCTAGATGTCCCTAAGCGAAGCTCCTACACCCAATAAGACATTACCGTATTCTGCTATATTCTGCCAAATTCTACCACCTTATTATATTTTGCCAAATTCTGCCACCTTATTGTATTCTGCTAAATTCTGCTACCTTATTGCATTCTACCAAATTCTGCTATATTGTCGTATTCTGCCAAGTTCTGCTATATTATTGTATTCTACTATATTCTACTAACCCTAAGTTATAAGCCAACTAATTAGGATTTTCTATGCCCGGTATAGAAAATCGCTATTAGCTTGCTTACCACTAGCGCCTTAGCGGCCCTCTTAATATCTTAACCTACTATATAGTGATCCTTACGCTAAGAGCGGTATACTACGCTAAAAGTAAGAGTTAAGGCAATAGAGGTTAGTGGTCTTAGTCCTAATATATAGGCGAAAGGCTTTTAATAACCACCGACCTAGCTGCTAAATTTGCTAATATAAATACCCTAAATCTTTAGCGAACTGGGCAGCGCCCTGGCAGAAGGAGTGGTTTAAGTAACTACTTAGGTTAATCCTAGCAGCTACTAGATGGGAGGAAAGGATCTTATAAACCCTTAGAGAGGTAAAGGGTTTACTATTAAGACTAAATAAGGGAGAGTTAAGGGGTTAAGGGTCCCTATTAAATAGCTTTATTATAGCAGCGATTGGGCATAATAGGCCGCCTACCGCCATAATGGCGACGTTAACGCCCTAGTGTTGCTTATTGGTTTTGCTCTATTTAAGGCGGAATATTATCCTACTAGGCGTAAAGGTGATATTGTGTTAAGTGGCCTTTTTTGCTAGGAAGGTCGTTTAGTTTTTAAGCTCCGCTATAGTATACGTAATCTCGCCTATTTGTAGAAATCTAGCAAATATAAGGGTAAATGTGGTATTAGTGTTAACATCTAGTAGTAATGGGCCGTGTATTACTACCTAGGCTAGAATATCCCTAGTAATAGGTTACTTATCCTTTTTTACTAAGGGAAAAATAGCGGCTACTTTGGTGAGTAATTGGTGTACTATAGGATCCTTAAATGCTATAATTAAGATGCCGTAATCCACGTGGCGTAAGTAAATTACGAAGACGTAGGCTTATAAGGTTTTGGCCTTAAGCCTACCTATTTATAGCTGGGAGGTACTAAACGTGTAGCGGGTAATCTATTTGCCTAGTTTACGCGGCTTGGCCGGGTAGGGGGAGACTCCTTTAAGTGCGTAGTATAACTCCCAGCTATTAACTGCTAAGAAATAGTTTCTACGGGTTACTGGCGCAAGGCTGTTTTAGAGAAGGAGCGCGTAGAGGTTAGATGGCGCGTTAATATTATTTTTAAAGTTTATAGGCGGTTATAAGTAGTCCGTTGGGTTTACGGCACCTATTAAAAACTTATTAGCTTTAGTAGTAATAAATTAAGGGCCTAGTGTAGGTAGAACTGATAGATAGCCGCGGCCTGGAATTAAGATAGTGTATTAGCTAAGCTATTTAAATTACCTAGGATCTACTTTGCGGATATTGTAATATCGTGAGCTATAGCAGCTAGTATAATCTTGCGGAGCGATTTGTTTGCTATGCTATGGATAATAGTTTTCTTAATGCCCTAGTAAACTACTATGCTATTAGTGTAAATAGATAGCGCGCTATGCTACTAGTTGGTAGACTATAGATTAAATGCATAAGTAATAGTATGCATTTTTTTTGGATTAATATGGTCTACTTGTTAACTGGGCTTAGGTAATATACTAAACGCCTAAGATTAAGGGAGGTTGGCTATATACCACTGCTAGTTATTCTTATGTTTAAGTTTCTTAAAAAAGTAAAAGCCGCTAAATCTAAACTGGGTAGAGGCGTTAGTAAAGAGATAAATATAGGTATACTTAACGTCATTAAAGAATAATACCCTATTACTTATAGTAAGTAGGTTAAGCTAGATATATAAGTTACTTCGCAACTTAGTGCTAAATCGCCTAGGTTTATGCTTATTTACTAGAGTCTTTGGTTAAGCAGTAATAAAGATCTAAAGGGATCTAGAGTAAGATTAACTAAGTTTAATTATATGGGCGTACTATATAAGGTAGCCCGTAAGCTGCTAGGCTTAAAGGAATGATAATAAGCCGTATTGGAGTGCGGTAGTGACTTTCTTAATAGTACGTAATTGTTTCTGTGATAATAATCGCGTTTATATTTATATGGTGTTAATAGTATATCCTAGAACTTTAATAATAGTTCCTACTATGTCTTTAGAGCTATTTTAAGGGATACCTAGGGAGTTAGTAACAGAGATGTAAGTTTAGGTAATAGCCGCTAAGTTATTTAGGTTAGTAAGGATAAAGATAAAGTTATTTAGGTAGTGTTCTACCTTATAAGGTAGTTGTAAATAGAGTATTTAGTATAGGCCTTCCGCGAAGAGGTTAAATATAAGCGGCGTAGTTTGAAAATTAAAGGATAGGTAGTATTCCTGGTAGGTAATACCTTCTTAGAAGAAGCTTATTAATGTTCTTGCCCTATAAAATAGGGGGACTATATAGAACGCGTCTTTAATATCTTTTTTAAGTAGTAGATATTTACGACCTATAGAAATAACGTAGGCTTAAATAGCGGTAACTGTAGTGTATACTAGTGCTCCATATTCTTTTAGGATTGCGTTATTAACTAAAGATGCTAGTGGAAAGGAGAGATTGTAAATTCGGTGGTATCCTCTATCTGATTTTAGTACTAGGCTAAGAGGTAAAACTATAATAGGCCCTATCGCGATTCTAATGTATCCTTTTTTAAGGTTTAATATTATCTTTTTAGAGATAAGGTCGGCGTTATCCTAAGAGGAGTTATGGTTTCTATAAGATCTTAAGGTAGAGATAGACTTGGCTCCTATCTTGCAGCTATAGGTTAGGATGCCTACTAAGGTGGCTGGTAGATTACCCGGGTAGTTAGATAGAAGAAAGTGCCACGCTAAGATCCTTAGGGGTAATGGAGAGTAGTAGAGAGCCTTCGCCTCTATAAAGGTAGAGAATAATAGTAATATATTAGGCCTAGGTCCTAGGCATATAATTAAAGTTGGTGTTATTATTAGGCTAGACCCTACTTTGTAAGGTTCGCCTTGCTATTTCTAGGCGTAAGCTTTAGATAATGCAGTATAATCTTTACTATACTTTAAGCACTTGTGCGGGTATTTGTAAGCTGTATTATCGCAGCCTCTGCTATTAAACCTGCGGTAGGTATTAGAGGTATAGGAGGTATCTAACCTGGGTCTCTTTAAGGCGGCAAAGCCGATAGCACTAGATATTATAAGGTATGGCGCTATATACTAGGCTAGTATTTGCCAATTAGCGGGCTCTAGTTAGCTATTGGTTATTATAAAGGTATAATAGTCGAGTACTAAGTTAAGTATACAACCTACCTAGATATACTAGGTTAATAAGGTACGAATTATATTTATCTAAAGAAGTATACTAGCAATAAGGTCCAGCGGGCATATATAGAGGGTGCTAGTAATAACTACGTAGTTAGTAAAACCTTTAAACTAGACGCCTTTATCTGCAAATAGCTTCCTATTTACCTTTGCCTTTTTTATAACTAGAGTACCATTCTTAATCCGTATCTTATTGGTGATCTTAATTTAAGTAGTATGGACTTAAAGATGGGCGAGGTTTACTAGATTAAAGGTACCCTTAAAAATATCTAGGTAATCCCTTTTTATAACGCTAGAAAGGCGGAGTTCGAGTAACTTTATGCTAGGAGGGAGAGGCTTACTAAGGACATTAGCTATAGCAGCTATTATAGTGGCCTATAAGGCTAAAGCGGCTAAGCCTAACTGTAATTAAGCCATTTAAGCTAGGTGGTATTTATATTAGTAAGCCTCCTCCGCTAGGCGGGCTTTACGCTCTTCCTTATACTTCTAAATCTCCCTTTTATCTTGGGCTTGTTCCCTTTACTCTTTAGTAATTTCGCGCTCTTCTATGGCAGCGGCGCGTATATTAGCCTCGGATGGCATTATAGAACTAGTAGAGGAGGGTGTAGCGGTTGTAGACGATGGTGTAGTTAAGGTAGGTTGTCTAGGTAAGTTTACTTATTAGAATTATACACGCGTGCGAATCTCCTAGTTGGTTATAAGTGGTAATAGCGTTATAAAATAATTCTTAAACAAATGGATAATAAATGTATGATGAATATTAATAAGTTTAGCGATATTGAAAGCGAATTAGCTACGTAGTGACTGCGTTTAATATTCGCGAATATTGCAGGAGGTCTTAGCATTGTGCGTTGCTGAGGTAGATGCTGCCAAGCAATATATAGACGCTAGTATATATAATATACTTAGTATCTTAGGTTAACTCTTAGCTTATCTTTATTTTTAAGTTTAAACCTCTCTTATGTTAATCTAAGCGTTGTGATTTCGTTTATAGGTACTAAGATTCGTCTTTTATTTCTTTAGTCCTCTAATTGCTTCTCTAGATCCTTTAATGTTATAATTAAGGCTCCCTTAATATAAGTTATAGCCTTCTCTATAATTAGGTGGTCTTAAATAACTTTTTCGTCTAACTATATATAGAAATCTTCCTACTCGTCATTGTGTCGTTGTCTATACTACTTTTAGTATAGCCCCTTAAGTATATACGGCTCGTCCATAAGGAAGTATCTTCTTATTACTGCGTTATAACAGCCCTTTATATATTGTTCTTTAAACCTAGTTAGAATCCCTAGATCCTCTTCTTATTTTAGTTTAGTAAGCCACTTAGCTCTTAATATACCTACTTTTAGCCTATTAGTAATTTTTTATACTAGCGCTCTATCCCTTATACGTCTTAATATACTAGATCTCTTATCTAGTTTCTGTTCTTGCTATAAGGTAATTCTTACTCTAAATTCCTCTATAGTTTCTTTTCTTTCGCGTCTTATAAGTAGATCCTTAAAGTTGTTATACTTCTTAATCTTAGTATTAACTTTTCGATCTTTAGGCTAAACACTATATTCCCCTGGTAAGTCTTCTGGGTCTATATATCTATCTCCTAGTCTAACTACTGTTTATATTATAGATTCTCTAATCTATAAAGAAGCTCCTTACCTCTTACCTATAGGTGTCCTTATTCATACTCTAAATTCTTAGTCCCTTAGATTCTTTAATTTTAAGCTTACTTCTAACTTAAGCTTGGCTCCCGCCTTAGTCTAATTAGGCGTCTATAGTGTTCTTATCTTATCTTAAGAGTCTTAAATCTTATCTATTTTATCTTAAGAATCTAATGCCTATAGGAAACTCTGTCCTAAGCTTATTTATATATCTTTAAACTAAGCTACTGCCCTATTCTATCGGTTTTCGTCTATTATAGGTCCTTAGGTATGCCTTATCTTATCTTAAGAATCTTAGTTGTCTCTTATCTTGTCTTAAGAATCTTAAGCCTTTGGCCTTTTACCTTTATTAAGTGGTAAGCTAGCACTAGTAGTTGTCTGCTTGCTTAATCGTCTTTAGATTATTACGGACGCTTTAAGTACAATGTTACAACTACTTAGAGAGGAGTCGGAAGAAGCTAGTTGGTTAATATAAGCACGGTCTAGTATAGAGCCAGTGGAACTATATAACGAGGAATGGTAAGCAAGTTATATAATGCGCTACGTAAGGGACAAGAGGAACGGAGGGAACTTACGTACCTTATATATAATGCGTATATTACGTATAAGGAGGGTTTTCTAGGAGTACGGTTATGTATTTAAAGGACCACAGTCCCTACTCTAGATAGTTCTTTTCTTATAGTAATTCTCAGAATATAATTAGAGTTAATCTATTAGGCAACTACTCCACTAGTTATTATTATGTTGTTAACTTACTTGCAATACCTATATACCTAGCCTAATAACAGGACCTACCGTAGTACTTGCTATAAGGTTCCGTTATATAATTACTACTAGGTTATAGTTTTAATAAGTTAAATAATATGCCACCAAAAGCAGCCACTATAACGCTATTGACGGCGGCAACTATTTTAAGGTCTAGAGGCGACACTAGTATGGCAGATACTAACTTGCAATAACCTATAACGGTTAGACAACTATAAGAGATAGTTAACTAGTTAATAGAGAATAATACGATACTTAAATAAAGGATTAATGGGATAGGCGTAGTAAAGGTTAAGTTACTATTAATCGAAAGATTCTTAGGAGAGAGATTAAAGCTTAAAGGATTCCTTATGCAAATGCACTTTAAGGTTGCGTAAGAGGGAGTAAAGCTGGCAATACCTATGGATTAAATAGCTTACGCAGGATTATTCTTATTAGGAAGAGCACTTAAATAGTTTAAGCCTTACCTTATAGAAATATAGGTAAATAGAATAACGACCACTAATTAGGACGTGCGGTTTATATTCTTAAGTTAAGAAGAATTTATAGAGCGACTTACACAAATATTTAGAGACCTAGAGGCAGTAACTATAGTGGAAAGAAAACTCCAAGACATTATGTAATGAACTTTAGCAATTAAGTATACAACATAGTTTTAAACGCTAGCTATATAAGTTAAGTAGAATAATAGGGCACTTACGGTATAGTATAAATAGGGACTTAAGGCTAAAGTCTAGGACGTAATTATTCTGATAGAAGATGTGGACACCCTAAGGGAATTAATAGATTAAGCGATAAAGATTAATAATAGAATCTTCTAAAGGGAATAGACTAAGAGAGGTTAGGATAGAGTTCTATAGTTATATAAGGCGCAGAGCACATAATAACAAAAGCTAAGTTAGAAACTATGGTATGGTGTAGAGCTAATAGACCTAAGTGGTACTAAAGAAGCCTATAAGAGATGGAGTAAGAAACTATAGAAACCTAAAGGTTAAGGATCTAGTAATTATAGGACTAAGGAGTAAAGGCTAAATTAGGGATCTTATTAGTAGAAGACGTTTAGGCGGACTCTATAGTAAAGTTAATGGTTTAAAGACGGAGCTTATATAAATTACGGGAAATAGGGTTATTTCGCGAGGGATTATAAAGATAGTTAGAGTTACTATGCAATAAAGGGAACCTAACTAGTAGAAGATATATACGTATAGAGGGATGATAGTATACTGCGAGGAATGAAAGAATATTTAATTAGAAGTTTCGCGTTTTGTTATAATAACGTATGCTAAATTTATAAAGACGCTAAGTATAGCATAAGCTATTAGCTATAAGAGCTAAGATTTATAGAGTATAGAGGAACTAGAGAGTTAGATAAAGAATAAGATTAACTCTACGAGCTAGATTAGGATATTACAGTAACGTGCGGACAATAATTAGTAATAATGATAATGGAATTGGAGTATTTATTAATTAATAGTAATAAGGATAATAAAGGAACTAACTGGGGGTATCTAAACCTTAATAACGTAATAGAAGTAGAGACTAAGACCGCTACAGAGTAAGGTTTAGTAATGGGTATTATAACACCGTTAAATACGGCATCTATTGCTTTATAAGATGGTAGGAGTAGTATTTAAAAGAGATTAAGTAAGTAGATAACTGCTAGTGCTAGCTTACTATTTAATAAAGGTAAAAGGCTAAAGGCTTAAGATTTTTAAGACGAGATAAGAGAGATCTAAGATTTTAAAGATAGGATGAGGACAGCTTAAGGACCTATAATGGATAGAAACCAATAGAGTAGAGTAGTGGCTCAGTTTAAAGACATACAAATAAGCTTGGGATAGAGTTTCCCATAGGCATTATATTCTTAAAATAAGATAGATAAGATTTAAGACTCTTAAGATAAGATGAGAATACCACGGACGCCTAGTTGGACTAAGGCGGGAGCTAAGCTTAAGTTAGAAGTAAGCTTAGGATTAAAGAATTTAAGGGATTAAGAATTTGGAGTATAAATAAGGACACCTATAGGTAAGAAGTAAGGAGCTTCTTTGTAAATTAAAGAATCTGTAATACAGGCAGTAGTTAGACTAGGAAACAGATATATAGACCTAGAGGACTTACTAGTTAAATAAAGTGTTCGGACTAAAGATTAAAAAGTTAATACGTTGGTTAAAAAGTATAAGGACGTTAAGGATCTATTGGAAAAATAACAACTATAAGAAAGTATGGAAGAATTTAGATAACGAATCTTTGTATAGTAGAAGTAATCTACAGAGCTAAGAATGCTAGATCGCTTTAGGAAAAAGATACCTATATAGAAGGTTACTAATAAACTAAAGGTAGGTATACCTAGAGCTAAGTGGCTTACGGAACTAGAAGAAGAAGAGAATTTAGGGATTTTAACTAGATTCTAAGAATAATATATAAAAGGCTATTACGAAGTAGTAATAAAAAGATACTTCCTTACGGACAGATCGTATATACTTAGTAAGCTGTACCGTAAGTAGTTTAGGCAACGATATAATAATAAGTGGGAAGACTTTTATATATAGTTAGACGAAAAGGTTATACTAAATTAGGCAATGTCTAAGAGATAGATAAGCTATATTAAAGGAGCCTTAATTATAACGTTAAAGGATCTAGAGGAATAAGCTATAGACTAAAAAGAGATAATGCGAATATCGGTACTAGTAAATGAGATAGTAACGTTTAGATTAACGTAATAGAGGTTTAAACTTAAAGACGAAGATAAGTTAAAAGTTAACCTAAGACACCTAGCGCATTATATATTGGCATGGATTGTATATATAGACGATATATATAACATGTATAAAAACCCGAAAGAAAAGAACCGGAAATACCCTATAAGAATGTATTAGGCACTAGATAAGAGATAGTTTAGAAATGCTAAGTATATATATAGTTAGTATTTTATAGAAGTTTAAGAATAAGGGGACTTAATACTTTAACCAGGAAGATTCCTTATAGAAGAATGCCTAGATAGACAATAATGGTAGAAATATCTAGAGAATACCTATCTATAGCATATTAAAGATAAAAAGCGAACTAAGTATTGGCCTAAGTTAGACTAAGTATAAATAGGATTAAGCAGCTAATAGCTAGGAAAAGTAGAGGCCTATGGGACTAGAGGGAACTAGTGGTAGAGCCTTAAACCCTTAAAGGAATTTAAGAACAACATCTAAATTTATAAGTTAAGTAGTAAGATTAACAGTTTAAGGCACTAATAGATAGTGAAGCAATAAGGAACTACATTTTGCTAGTAGTAGTTAAAAGAATAGGGTTACTATACAGAAGAAAGGAATATCCTTATCTATTAGTAATAATTTTAGGAGATCTAATAGCCTATAGAGGAGGTATTATTAATCTTAAAATAGGACCTATTTAGATAACCATTAAAGGAAGATAGACTAAGATATCTTTTAATATATTACTATTAGGAAATAATAAGGCAGTGTTAGGAATACCTTAGTTATAGGAATATAATCTAAAGATCGATTGGATTATAGGTTAAGTTAATATTAAAGATACTTAACGCCGTAAGATATAATAATAAGCTAAGATAGTATAGTACTAAGTAGGAGCGACCTATAAAGAAACAGAAAAAGGGTTAAGCTATATACTAAAGAGATACCATAAGTACGGTAAGAAACTATAGTTACTAGAAAATAAAAAGCTGTTAGAGAACGTAGTATAGGACTATAAGATAGAATTAGAACTAGGAATAAGTCTAAGGTTTTTTCTAATCTATAAGCTTACCAAAGAAGAAGGTAGAGCATTAAAAGAGTTTATCTAGGAAAACTTATAAAAGGGATATATCAGACTATCGCAATTATTAGCGGGTTATCCAGTACTGTTCGTACTAAAGAAAAATGGCAAGCTAAGGCTGTGTAT
>Ga0307515_10021880_pt1 | contig 11308 bp, 8 predicted proteins | sample 17_EM_MG_FD_194513 | JGI IMG/M metagenome (GOLD analysis project Ga0307515, IMG submission 194513) | Populus trichocarpa ectomycorrhiza microbial communities from riparian zone in the Pacific Northwest, United States - 17_EM | ecosystem: Host-associated > Plants > Roots > Unclassified | place... | reverse complement strand
GACTAAAGTCCTTGGTCTCTTTACCTCTCATGCAGTATGGATTGCACTTGAATCTACCTTCAGTCATCAATCCAAAATTCATGAAATTCATCTTAAAGATGAATTGCAACATTTAAAACGAGGATCTCGTAGTGTTATTGAGTACTCTCGTTCTTTTAAAGCACTTTGTGATCAACTTGCTTCCATGGGTTCTCCTACTGATGAAACAAATAAAGTTCACTAGTTTCTTCGTGGCCTAGGCTCTGAGTTTGCAAACTTCTCAACCATCTAGCTATCTTTTTCTTCTCTGCCTTCCTTTCACGATCCTGTCTCCAAGGCTGAAAGTTCTGAAATTTTTCAAAAGTCACTTGAAACACTTGCTATCTCATATGCTGCCTTTGTTGTCACCAAAGGCAACTTCAATCCAAAATGACATGGAGGCTTTCGTAAGTTTCGTGGTAAGGGAGGAGGATCCTTCATTCCTAGTCATGGCAAGGGTCGTGGTAATTATTCTCCCCGTTGTCAGATATGTTGCAACATTTGACATACGACTACTCACTGTCCTAATCGCTATACAAAGGCTGCTAACCTTGCAAACATTGCTGAATCCTTCTTTCACTGCTCTTTAATCGGCACAACAACTGATTGGTACACTAATACTGAAGCTGCCGCGCATGACGCCAAACTCCTCTCAACTGGACAAGGTTTAACCTTATAATGGTAAGGATTGTGTAATAGTAGGTAATAGAACCTCACCAATTATTCATGTTGGCACTCTTTCCCCTTTTCTAAACATTAACCTTTTGGATGTTTTAGTTGTTCCCTAGCTCACAAAAAATCTGTTATCTATTAGCAAATTAACTTCTGATTATCTCTTATTTATTACTTTTATTGATACATCGTTTATCATACAAAATCGCAATACAGGAAATGAGGTGGCAATTGGTCGTCGTCGTAAAGATGGTCTTTATGTGCTAGAACATAGTCAATCCATATTTGTTTCTTCTCTTAAAAATAATTCTTTGCATGCCTCTTATGATATTTGGCATTCACATTTAGGTCATGTTTCACATTCTGTTATTTTCTTATTAAATAAAAAAAAAGTTATCTTTCTGTTACTTCTTTACTGCTCTCTCCCAACTTGTGTTTTTCTTGTCAGACTACTTAAAGTCACAAACTACCTTTTAATGCTAATGATCAACGTGTTTCCCATGTCTTGAACCTTATTCATTGTGATATATAGGGCCCTGCTCCTGTTACGTCTTCATCTAATTTTTGTTATTACATTATATTTATCGATGATCACTCACATTTCACATGGTTTTATCCCATGACATTAAAATCTCAAGCCTTTATGATTTTTAAGCAATTTCAAACTCTTGTTGAGATTCAGTTCTCATGCAAAATTAAAAATTTTCAAAGCGATGGGGGAGCTGATTTTACAAGTAATCAATTTCAATCCCATCTTCTTACTTCTGGCATTCGTCACCGAATGTCTTGTCCCTACACTCCTTTCCAGAATGGTCACGTTGAACGTAAGCATCGCCCCATCACTGAAACTGGTCTTGCTTTGTTATTCTATTCTCAGGTTCCTTTATCACATTGGGTTGACGCATTCAGTATTTGAATGTGATTTGTAAGTGTGATTTGTGATGTTAAAATGCTTTGTGTTGATTAAATTAAGTGTTTGTGATGTTAGTTGAAGTTTTAGTTTTTGAATTAGATGAAAAGTTTTGATTTGAGTGTCTATGATTTTAATAAAACTTTTTTTGTTCTTAATGTTGAAGAAACAAACATGATATAATGAATGTGATTGTGGTTGATACTTGTAGAATGAGTTATTTATTTTTGGTTTATATTTTGACTTGATTAAAAAATAATAGATTAAAATTAGTAAATTTAAAATTAAAGACTAAATGTTAATTAATAAATTAAAATTAAAATTAACAAATACATGTTAGAAAGGGATGTTAATGTAAATTAAAGACTAAATTGAGAAATCTAAGAGATACATGTAAATTAATATATATGATTTCATGTTGCAAGAAGTTATTGAATTTTTTAATTAAATTATATATCAATAATTTTTTTTATAAAGTAACAATTTAAATTCTATCAAAATAAAATAATTTACTTGTATGAATATTTTTTTCCTTATTAATCTATTTTTCTCTGCTAAGAAATATAGTTTTTTCAGCAATGTACTTTATTTAATAAAAACCAACGATGATTAGTATAAATATTCATAAGACTCAAAAAAATAAAAAAATAAGGATAAAAAGACATCTTTAATTAAAGTAATAACTACCCCTAACATCTTATAGTTTGGTTCATTTTATAGTTATCTATAGTTTGTTATTTTTTCTAGAAAATTACAGTTTGCATCTTTGGTTGAAAGGAAATTTCAAATCTAAGAAAATGACCAAAGTACGCTCGTAAATATTATTACCAACAATAGACACAAACGACATATCATTTATTCTCTCTCATTGAATAACACTCTTTTCTTAATGAAAAACCAATCTCTTTTTTTTTTATCCAAAATCGAACAACAAAAATTATTGATTGAAATCGATCTCTCACATGATTTTGTAGTTTGGTGTGGTTGTCTTTTCTCGTTGGTGGAATCTCGCACAAGTTTCATCCTGAAATCGGTAAAGAGGAAGTATTTTTTTTATTTTTTTTTCAAATCAAGGCTTTGTAAATTGTTGATAGTGTGTTGTGTTGTTGTTAAACATTATTTATTCATTTTTTTATAGGTTTATTAGTGTATGTGTAAAAACAAAACCTAAATTTATGAATGTGCAACATCAATCTTGAAGATTGAAAAAACCCTAAAGAAAATCAATTATTCTTCTTCAATTGACAATAATTAACATCACAAACACAATTTTGTTAATGGAAAAACTTTTATTCTTGTTTGTTTGAATATAAAAAAAGAACCCCCAATTTAGATTTCACAGCTCATTGTTCCCTAAACTCTAATTTCTTAAAACATGGATCATTATGTACTAAACCCTTGTATTAAATATGTTTACCCATTATTGAACCTAATTAGCAGCTGTTTTGTAGAAACCTTAAAAAAACCTAATTTTATTTCATAGTTTTTGTTCAAATAACCCCAATGTTGTATTTGTTTTTGCTTAAATACGTGCTTGATTAATGTAATTAAGCTTCTATTAATTGTGATTAACTACTATTTAACTTAATTAGCAATTTTTTTTTATAATCCTAACAAAAATTTAAAATTGTAGCTTACAGGTACTGTATATTTTGTCTTAGGATTAAAACAACTATAACACCTAAGAGAGGGTGAATTAGATATATCATTAATATTAACAAATAATGCAAATTAATTAAAATAAACACAATAAACAACAATATAATTAATTAAAGTGATTAAAGGCAAAAGATAAGAGAGAGAATTTTCAAACTTATTTTTAAAATGGTTCGATAAGCCTGCATCCACACCTCAAGTACTACATCGTACTAGAGCATTGTATTCATTCGCTAATTCAAGTTCAAGAGTACATTAGTCACTTCATGAATCCACTCCAAGATTTTTCCACTTGAAGATATTCTTTCTTTAATTTTTTTTTATGAATCTATACTTAGATTTTTTCACTTGAAGATATGCTATCTTCAAGATTTTTTCTTGGTTAAAATACCTCATAAATACCAAGAGTGTTTACCTAACTCTTAAAGGTTTACAAGAGTGATTTTGCTATCACAATTAATTCTCTCGATGGATTGAATAATATAATTAAAAGTTATAATATCTTTATATCTCACAAGATAACATTTTTAGGATTTAAAGGTGTTTAAGTATAGTGAGAATAAAATTGAATACTCTAGTGCTAGATTATAAAATTTAAGAGCACCTATTAGAGTATAATCAAATATTGATGTTTTTGTACCTAGAATATGTTGTATATCATGTATGTTCAGAATTCCTTTTTAATGCAATTAAACAAGCTATGTGCGTGTGTGTGTGTGTGTGTGTGTTTCTAGCAAAAACTAGCTGTTTATAGCCACTACAGTTCCATTGACGACTGAAACGGTTGACCAGTTCATATTAGTTAAACCAATTGATCGATCAATTCCTACAGAATTCCTGAATGTTCATCATATATAAATAAATGATCAACTAGTTCAATTTATCATACCAAACGATCGACCGGTTCATGTAAAATTCTAGTTTTGACAAATTAATCTATGTGAATTCTTAGAACTATCTATATCAAATTATTTATCAATCCTTTTAAATTGTATGTATAGTGAAGTGTGTGATTTCATTTTACTTGTGCTATCAAGATAAGATAGAAGAATTTACAATATAACACTAAAATGAATATTTAAACTTATTCTTCATTTGCTTCGTTTTGGACTCCTTGATTGATTTCTTTATGAATTCCTTCATACTTGTTAAAATGTCTTTACATAAAACTTGTTTAACATTTATTCTCAATCAAATATATTATTAGTCCAATTTACATATTATTGTTATCATTATAATATATAAAAACATAAATATATGACCTAAAGGTCAATAATATAAGCATCAATAATTTGCTTATAAGCTTACGTTTATCATTAGTGTAATATTATATCCTTTACCATGGAAGTATACATACAAAATGTATGATATAATTTCTCATTATGGAGGTTTTACATGTGTCCAAAAAAGTTATTGTTTGGACTATATTTCTTGTATTGACATCTTGTTCACATACAAGTAAGTATATGGCGTAAACTTACATGGCTTTAAAATAAAAGATGATGGAGGGTATATAAAAGCTCAAGATGCCTCAATATTAAAAGTAATGAGTATCAATAAAAGAGAGAAAATTTTCATTTATATATTGATAAGGATAAGGTTTATTTATATAGCATGAAGAATGCCAAAATGCTATTCTAGTAAGCCTAATGATGGTAAGCCAGCTGATACTAAATTTCCTTTTTCTTATGATGATGAAGTTGAAAAGAACAATAAGACAATGTTGTTAGTTGGGATAAAAGATTTGGATTTTGATGATGCTGAATTGGGTTATGATATGAGAGGTTCTAATGTTGGTGTTGGTGCTAGTATTGATGCTGATATAAAAGGTTTTGTTGTTGGAAATGGTGTTAGTGTTGATGTTGATGTGATGGTTCTATTTTTGGTGATGGTGCTGGTGTTTATGTGGGTGATTCTGTTATTGGTGATAGTGTTAAAGTTGAAACATATGTTGATTTTAATGCTAGTGTGGGTGCTGTTGTGGGTAATGCTACTGTTAATATATGTAGTTATTGTAAGGATGATGAAGAGGAAAAAGATCAAGACTATATCCCTTCTAATAAGGAATGATTTGACAACTTATTGGGTTATAATTACATTGAGAAAACTGTATATAGTGCTTCAGATTCAAAATATAAATGAATATTAGTAGTGATGATAATGATGTTAATATTACAGTATGTCAAAGATCTGAGAGTTAGTAGTGATGAAGAATCTAAGTTCTTAGCAATATCAATGAATTTATAGATCTGTTGAGAGAATATGAAGTGAAAAATGATTATCACATGAAAAAGTATACTAATCAAGAACAGAAGGTTGCAAAAACATGTATAAGTAAAGGTTGTTCATGGAAAAGCTACTAATTCAGTTGCACCTATATAAAAGCTATTAATTCAACTTTAATTATAAAAACGTTGTTGCCTCTAATGAGTGCTAATCCAAATATTTTAAATGAAACCCTCAATACCATTCTAAAAGATAAGTTTGAGATTAAACCACAACTAATACAATTATGGAGAGCTAGAACCAAGGTAAAATAGTTATCAAAAGAAGTCACAGAGAGTCTTTTAAGAGACTCATTTGATATGTGCAGTTATTAAAGCAATATAATTTAAGATCATATATGTTCTTAAAGTTTGACCCTAATTATAACTAAAAAGTGCATTCGTCGATGAAGTTTTAGAGGGTTTACATTTGTTTGAAAGAAATAAAAGAGGGCTTTGTAAATTAATGCAGGTCATACATTGGTATAGACAAATGCCATCTCAAAGGTCTATATTGAGGATTTTTGTTGTTTATGATGGTATTAGATTGCAATAATGGATTGTTTCCTATCACGTATGTTGTTGTTGAGTTTGAAAACAATTACATATAATGATGGTTTTTATATGCACTTTATAGATCCATTAAGCATATTATTTCACACAATGTTTGACAAATAAATAGTAAATTTTATTTTTAGTAAAATGTGTGTGTGATGTTTACAATGTTTTTTTTTTATCTAACTAAAATTTTTACATTAAAGAGTCTATTTGAAGTCATTATAGAGATATTCCATGAGGAAACACACAGACATTACACGCATATTTATACCAATATAAAGAAAAAAAGAATTTCATGGTTTGGAACTCAAGATTTGATTTTAGGGTGTATCAAAAGTTTACACAACTCTTAATTTTGGCAATTATATGAAGGATATTTGGGATGCAATTGTTGGTCCTTTGAATTGGTTGAATAACATCCCTCTTGAGCATTGGTCTAGGCATATGTTTGATCATCAAATTAAGGTAAAAAAATATAATTAACAATATAGCAGAGTCATATAAAGCTGAGTTAGGAAATATAAGAGCTTGTTATTTGTTATGTTATTAAAGAATATTAGGATGAAACTTATAGCTTTTTGTTATAATAGGTTTACTCAGGCTTCAATTTAGAAATTAAAGACCACCCTTTTTATGAGGAAGTTATTGGATAATTATGTTTAGAACGCAAGAAAAATAAAAAACGATTCTAGATAGTTCTCATAAATATCAAGTATGTGAGGGCCAAGCTAGACTTTAGATTGATTTAAAGAAAGGACAATGATCATATAGTGAATGGATGTTGACTAGAATTCCATGCACTATTATGGTATCTTGTGTGCATCATAAGAGGATTAAATTTGAAGATGTATGTCATGTATACTATAGTGTTGAAAAATTTAGGATGACATACTTTGAGATGGTGCATTCGTTGCTAGAATTTGATCTCAACCCGAAGAAATGAGATGTAATTGTTCTCCCCCTAACTTGAAAAGGAGTGTGGGTAGACCAAGGAAGAATCAAATAAGGGAAGATGGAGAAGATCAACTTGATACGATGAGGAAGATGGCTTCCACACTTAGATGTAACATTTACAAGTAGTATGACCATAATTCTAGGACATGTTAAAGGGATAGTGCTGGACAATTTTTATGTAACAATGGTGGTAGAGGTGGTATAACTGAGAGGGGATCTAGTAATGGTGTTATGAAAGATTCAAGAGGCGGAAGAGGTAGCATAGCTGATGTTGGTACATCCTCTTTGCAACCCTTAACCCAAAAACAAATGTTTCTTTTACAATATCTTCATAGTCCTATTAGCTTAAAATGAATATCCGACTAATCTATGCCATCTTCAAATGCAAACTGATACTTTTAGAGCCTATCAACACTTTACCCAAAGTAGTTGCGTTGATTGAAGGGTATAAAATAAAATTGGTGATTTTGAGAAAACTATATTGTATATTGTTGTTGTTGTTGTTTTTATTGCAACATGGTTGCAATATATATGAATCAAGGCTACTAATAATAATGTTTGACTGATAATGTTGTTGTTAAGAATGTGTGACCGTTGATGCATGTAGTTTTTTTGCATTGTGAATTATGTGTAGTTGTTGATACAATTGCTTTATGATTATTCATGGCATATTAATGTTATTCTATTTTGATTTGATTTTATTTGTTTAACATTAGGATAATAGTTAAAAACATTAATATTACACACTAAATCAACTACAAACAACAATGTGATACCTGTAAAACTAGCATTCATATTGTGATTTTTTATCCAAACTCTACGTACTTCTTCTTCATAGTTTTCAATTCATCTAGTATTTTTTTGACATCATGAGCACCTTCTCCACCAATTGTAGTTAATTTAGTTTAATTTATAGGTTTGCATTAATTAATGAAAGTATTGTCGCATAACCTGTCATCACATTTGTAGAAAATCTTATTCTTACTAGCTTCTGTTTTTTATATCCTAACAACTGCTCTATTTTCATATTTCATGCACCTTATACTTTGGAACTTTAGTACATCTAAGTTTTTATAACTTTGTAAGCTAATAACATTTGATGTGGGTGATGACATGTTGATGATATTTGTGAATGTTTTGCTATAATTTTTATTGTGTTGGCAACACATTTGTTGTAATTTCTGTTGTGTTGTAATTAGAAGTGTTGTTGGGTGAAAATCTATCAAATTTGGTAAAGATTTAGGCAATGTATATCGGTGATGTTTGCGAGTGTTTTGTTATAACTTTTATTATGATTAGCAATGTGTTTGCTAGAATTTTTGTATGTGATTGGAAGTGTTGTTGAGTGAAGACATTGCAAATTTAATGGAGATTTAGGCAATATATGGTGGTTTTTTCGGTTATGTGTTGGGTGGAAATTTGACAGGTTTGTGCATCGGTAACTTTATGATAATTATTTTTTTGGGGGGGGAGGGGGTTAGAGTCTTTTTAGTCATTAAATAGAAAATAATAGCAAACCTATAAATAATCAGATAATTTTTGTTGATTTTTTTGAGCATGCCATGTAGAGGATGTAAATTATTACACGCGCACCAAATTTTAGAATACAAACTATAATTTTTCAAAACATGATAGGCAAGTGTAAAATGGACCAAAATATAGGATGTTAAGAGTAATTTTCTCTTAATTAAAACATTTTTATTTCATTAATGCGATTCTTTTTATGGAAATTTGTTTATCCAAATATTTATTTGTTGAAGCAAAAAACTATCATAATCATAAAATCAAATTCAATTCATTACTAAATTGTGGATATATTAAAAAATATATGCATGATACGAGTGATCTTCTTTCCTGGTTTTAAAAAAAGCTAGAATGGTGGTAGGAAAACTAAGTTAGGTATTTTTAATGGGAATGGATAATAAGATTAAAAAAAAGTCATGTGTTGATAGGCCAGACACATGCACCTAGCTTTAATAAAAAAAAATCCAAGATTGTATATTGAGTGGGTGATAGGTTTGGATGATTGGAAAATCATGGTCTAAGTTTTTGGACCCCTAAACCCTATTATTTAACTCATTTTCACTTGAAAATACCTAAAAAACACAATATTAACCTTAAAAAATCATTGACCAACCCTAAAATTACTCTAAAAATAAAAAATCAGCTAAGTAAAAAAAAAAACCAAATGGACCCCGATCAACTTTTTTTGCATTGTTGGAGGAAGTCATCTTGAGAAGAGCCATTGACATAAAGATCATCCATTTTGGTCATTAAGATGTGGCTGACTGAAAGTTGTCTTTTTTATTTTTCAAACTCATGACCTAAAAAATAAACAAAATAAAATTTTAGATTAAAAATAATTTTTTTTAAATAAAGCGACCAATAAAGAGGAAAGAGAAAAATGGGTGGAATGAAAAATATATTTGTCCCGTGAATTTGAGATTAACTATATAATTTATAATGTTTTATACTTCGAACTTCTTTTGTTAAATTTCATCTCTCTAACAAATTATAGGAAAATGGTGATTAAATTGGTCAAAGAAGGTTGTAATTGAAAAAAGTTTAAGGATTAAAATGAAAAAAAAAACTACATGTATTATGGATTACTAGAGTGATTACCTAGTTGTTTTAATAGATTTTATAATTTAATCCATTTAATTTATATTTTCATCTTAAAACCTATCAAGGATTGGTTTTTGCATTTCAATACACATATTATATTATAATTATAATTATAAAAGAAACTAAAATAGTTGGGTTTTGGAAGAGTGAAAATCATTGTTACCAATCTCAAATCCATTTTTCATTTCTATAAAGTTTTTTTATGTTGATTATCAAACTTTATTTTTTTTTATTTTATCTTTGCAATTTATGTGTTGTGATTTGTTTTTTAGTTTGGATTTCACTTGTGCAAAGTGTCGAAGAACATTTCAATGATAAATTAAATATTGATGTTATGAAATAGAAATTTAGGTTATAATTTAAAAAATCAAAAGAACACAAGGATTAAATTTAACATAAAAACACATATTTGTTTTTTTTAATTTTTTAGTGTTTGAAAATCTTCAACTTGATCCTTGATGTTCCAATTTATGTAGTACTGGGTCCGCGCATATTGAGATAGGAAAGAAAGTCACAAGAAAATATTAAGGATAAAGAAAGTGTTCGGTCAACAATATTTCAGTCACATATAAAAAATATTGATCTTAGCATCAATAAATTCATTTTTTTTAAATAAAAATTGAAAAGAGAGGTTATGTTCATCATACACAAGTTTTTTTTATTTTGGCCCTAACATGTGGGCCAGTCTTTCCAAGCAAGTGAGTTATTCTTTTAGATCCAAGTGTCTATGGTCTGTCTATTATATAACCCTTAACTTTATTTTATTTTTATTTTATATCTTAGAATAAAGTCATTTTTAAATAATTTTATTAAAATGATATTGAAACAATTTTTCAATTATGTTATAAATCTCAAGAAGCTGAGAGCTTTTTACAGGAATATTAACAATTATTTTATGAATAATTATATATTAAATTAATATGTATATATTTTTTAAATTGATTATTAATATTCAATAGAATATCTATTTTATTATTACAATTTTTTTATATTTTTTTTTTATAAATTTATCATTCTTAACTTTATTTTTACAAGTGCGTAAAAATTATTCATGAGTTTATTGAAGCTTACTTCTACAATCTTAATAAGCTTTTATTTTAAAAACAATACTTTTAATAACAAAAACATAAATAAAGAAAGTTTTTGATTAAAAGATGCATTTGTTCCTTGCCATTAGATTTTATCCAGTAGTGCTAATAAAAAGATATGTTATTATCCAAAAGAAAATTACATAAATGAGAGTAATTTTGATGAAAAAAATGAAGTTCTCTTTCAAAATTATATAATTAAATAAAAATAATTTTCAGAAAATGCTCCACAACAATAGAATAATTAATAATATTATATTTATTACTTTCTAGAACTCACTTTAAAAAATAAAGAGATACAACTAGAAAAGAAAAATCCTAAATAAAAATATTTTTATCATTTTTTTATGGATTATAAATTTTATATTATTTTTTTTTCTCTGTGTCAATCTCTCTTTTTAAATGGATCACATGAAGGACCTATAGAGACCATCTAGTGACTGTACTTCCAATAGGAAACTCCACCAATTTGCAATTAAGGCAGCTAACTTTTATATTGAAGCATGAAGGTTTCAATAACAATACGTTGCAAATTGATACACAAATTTCTTTTTTTTACCAAG
>Ga0307515_10021879_pt1 | contig 11308 bp, 11 predicted proteins | sample 17_EM_MG_FD_194513 | JGI IMG/M metagenome (GOLD analysis project Ga0307515, IMG submission 194513) | Populus trichocarpa ectomycorrhiza microbial communities from riparian zone in the Pacific Northwest, United States - 17_EM | ecosystem: Host-associated > Plants > Roots > Unclassified | place... | reverse complement strand
GACGCTGCCCGAGCAGCACGCCCACCGGCAGATCGACCACGCCATCTCCCGGTTCGCCGGCGAGCTGGACCAGCTGGGCCTGACGGCGGAGGCCGGTATCCAGGCCGACGACGGGGCCACGCAGGTCGTGGAACTGGTCCGGCATACCTGCAACGACGGGCGGGGCCCGCATTTCGGGCGCAAGACGCCCGGCTGCCCGCGCTGCGACGAGCTGCTCGCCGGCGCTCCTACCCGTTCGCCCGCCTGGGTCGATGCGCTCAAGCGGCGCCAGGAGAACGACGCCCTGGACCGCCGCTATCACTCCGAGCATTTCGCTCCCGGCGGTCCTCACGCGACTGGTGCCTGTGGCCCGGTCTGTACCTACGGAGACTGGTGATGAGCACGGACACGGCGCTGGACGCCGTCCTGGACGACATCGACACCGCTCTGGCCACCAGTACCCACCGGGGCCCGACCGTCATGCCGGCACCGCCGGCCGGTCCGGTACCGGGCAGGCGCGACGTGGTGCTGGCCGAGATCGATGCCGTGCTGCAGGCGAAGGACGAGGCCTGGGTTGCTGAGAGGGATGCCCGGTTCGCCGAGATCGTCCGAGCCGGCAACTCCCTGGCCCTGCGCGGGGTGGGAGCCCCACCGGTCGGTGAGGTCCAGGGCGAGACCGGGCTGGGCGGGGTGCAGTCGGCGGCCGGAGCCGTGGCCACCGTGCCGGAGCTGCCGCCGATCCCCCCGGCGGTCGCGGCGGTCCGGGACGCCATCGCTGCGGAGCGTCACCAACAGCCCCAGCCTGCTCAGCAGGCCAGCGAGCAGACCACGGGGGCCCGGACCTGGCCCTGGCAGCGTCACGCCAAGGACGCGGAGGACCTGGACGACGGGGTGCTGCCGACGGCCGGGCCGCTGATGGGGGCCCTGCAGGGCGCGGTCGGTGCGGCCGCCGCCGGCGAAGCGGCGTTCAACATCTTCAAGGGCGCGCACGAGCTGATGCACCTGCCGCTGTACATGGCGCTGCTGGCGCCGATGCTGTTCGAGGCGGCGGCTTCGAGCTACGCCATCCAGGATCTACGGGACCGGCGCCGGGGCGTGAAGTCCACGCTGATGGCCGGCGCCGCCTGGACGGGCATCTCCGTGTCGGCGGTCGTCGGTGGGGTGGTCGGGTTCTTCCTCTACGGGCCGTTCGGTGTGCTGGCGGCCGCGGCGTCGGTCGTGTTCGGCACCATGCTCCACGTCCACGGCGACCGGGCGGTCCGCGCGCATGAGTCGCGGATGAAGCAGTCCGAGCCGTGGAAGCAGGCCCAGCAGCGCGCTGCGGAGACGACGTCGGCGCGCGACGTCCTGACGCTGTTGCTGCCGCGCGACGCAGACGGGAAGGCGACGGCCGATCTGCTGCACAAGCGGATGGACGCGGGCACGCTGACGCCCGGCGACGCACTGATCGCCGCGGGCTGGCACCGACGCACCGACCGCGGGCTGAGCGAGTCGCAGATGATCCGGCTGGAGACCGTCGCCGCGACCGTCTGGGGCAAGGACGGACTGCCGTCACCGCCCGCGCCGCCGGCGTCGCCTGGTCGGGGTGCGTCGCGACGCAGCAGCCCTCACGCCACCGGGGCGGGGTCGACGCAGGCGGGTGCGTCGGCGGCGTGGGCGACGCAGGCGGGTGCGTCGCGGGGTGCGTCGCCCACCGGCGCGCCGACGCAGCCGCCGCAGGGCGCCTCGCAGGCGACGCAGCGTCGCCACCTCGACGACGCAGCCTTGACCGAGTGGGTCCACCGGCACCTGGTGACCCATCCCGAGGACGGTGAGCGCCCGATCGGCAGGGCCCTGAACCAGGCCGGCTTCAGCGGCTCGGCCAAGCGGATCCGGGAGGCCCTCAAGGCCATCAAGGACCAGCAGGACACCCCACAGAGCATTCCTGGCGCCGGTGCGGCGCCGGCCCCGGCCACCGAGGGCGGTGACCGACGGTGAGTCCAGCCGCCGGCCGGATCCGGCCCGGGTCCAGTCCAGGACCTACGCGTGTGCGCGCACGCGTGTGCGCGCAAAAAGCGCCCCGGACCGGACTGGACTGGACTGGACTGCCCCTCGCGTCATGCACACAGCGTGACGAACGCGCCGCGTGTATGGGCGTGTGTGGACGTGGATGGGCAGGTGTGACATGGCCCGTCTGACCCGGGCAGAACGCAGCGCCCGCAACAAACAGGCGTGGGCGGTGGCCGTGAGCGACCTGCAGGGCACGTTCCTGGACGCCTCCCCCCGCCTCGGCGCCTCCAAGGAGGAACGGCGTGAGGCCCGCCGGATCCGCCAGGCCGCCCGGGCCCGGCGTGACAGCACCTGGCGGGCCGAGGCCGCCGCGGCGATCGCCGCCGGATCCAGCACGCCTGGATCCGGCACCGGATCGGGGGCGTCCGGATCGACGCCGTCCACGCCGCGACGCCAAGGGCCGGCGCGGCGGCAGGCGGCGGCGATCGACGCGGCGATCGCCGCGACCTGGACCGAGGCCCGCCCCCCGACCCGGATCGAGCGGCGCCTGCTGAACCAGGAGGCGTGGGCGCAGCTGCAGCTGGCCCGCCTCGACCAGACCGCCGCCGCCCGCACCGCCCGGCGCGGTCCACGACGTCAGGCCCACAGCCAGGCGTGGCTGGCGGCCCAGTCCGCCCGCATCCAGTCCGCACTCTCCCCGGCAGATCCGCGAAGGGATCGGTCATGACCCAGAACAGCACCCAGCACCAGCAGCAGCCCGCCGGCGGGCAGGCACGTCGCCAGCACCCTCTGGACGAGGCGATGGAGATCCTGGAGGAGGTCGTCGCCGGTGTGCTCTCCGCGGTCGGCGTCATCGTCTGGAGCGGCCTGTCGCTGGCCGGTCAGGCGTGGGTGGACGACCGGCCCCGCCGCCAGGCCAAGCGGACCCGGCGGCGGCGGATCTGGCGCTACTCCAAGGGGTGGCGGCGCAAGCTGCTGTACGCCGAGCTCGCCCTGGTCGTGGGCTGGCTGATCACCCGCTCGGTGATCCGCATGCCCCGCAGCACCTGGAAGGTCGCCCGCCCGGCCGCCGCCCAGGGCTGGGCCGCCGGCGTGCACCAGGCTCGCGCGGCACGCGCCGCCCGCCAGGGCGCACCCATCCCACCAGCTCCCCCGACCGCTGCCGCCGGACCGGCCCAACCCTCGGGCCCGGCCCAGCCCACCGCAACGGGTGCGCCGACGGCGACGACAGCGACAGGTCCTGCTCCCGATGCGGGGCCGGCCGGGGGGGCTGAGGACCAGACGATTCACGCGGAATGCCTGGACTACGTGCCGGAGGCGATGGGCCGGACGTGCCCCCGCTGCGGGACGCCCTGGCAGCCCGTCACTTTCCGCTTCGGCTGGACCGAGGCGCCGACCCGGATGAGCTGCCCGACCTGCGGGGCCTGGCGCAGTGCCCATGACGGCGACACCCCCACCACCGACCCTCAGCCCAGTGCCCAGCCTGCCGCCGAACCGCAGGTCACGGTCACGGTCTCGGATCTGCCCGGATCCGGTGACGGCGCCGCCGGCGAGCAGCCGGCCCCGGGACAGACCGGCCAGGAGGACATCGTGGACGCGGTCGTGCTGTGCACCTGGCTGGAGAAGGACGGGACCTTCTGCAACCGGGAATTGCCCGATGGGGAGATCTTCTGCCCCCCGCCCCGGCACAGCCCGACCCCGGTCACCGCGACCGCTGTGCCGTCCCGTCGCTGGGACGGAGAACCCGAGACCGACGCCGACCGCCGGTTCTTCGACGCCCGTGAGGCTGGGTACGAGGGCTGGCTCGACGCCGAGGGAAACCGGGTGCCGTCGGACGAGCACGGCCACCCGGTCTATCCGGCGCTGGACGTCGCAGCGCCCGGCATCGACGGGTACGAGCCGGACGACAGCGACCCGGCCAACGCGGCCGTACCGCACCCGGCCTGCTCCGGGCGCGGGTGCGCGGACTGCGGCAACGGCCAGGTCCCGGCCTGGAGCGTCGACCCCGCTTTCGGGGTCGTGCCCGCCACCCCCCAGAACCCCGGCGCCAATCCGGCGCCGGCCGAGGCCACCGCATCGGCGGTAGCCACAACCGGAAGGAACCACCCCGCTATGTCGACCACCACCGTCTCCACCACCAGCAACACCAGCGGCGGTTCGATCGCCACCGACCTGCAGCACCTGCAGGACCTGCGCCTCGAAACCGACCGCTGCAGCGTCGTTCTGGAGCAGTTCGAGGAGCTCGGCAAGCTGATCCGCACCTGGACCACCGCCCTGCCCGAGCGCGTGTCGGCCGCCCCGTTCGGCACCAAGAACATCAACGCGGCCGTCAACGGCGTGGCCGAGCACGGCAAGCAGTCCGGTGCCCTGCGCGAGCAGCTCACCGTCCTGCGCCAGGCGATCGGCCAGGCCATGGGCCTGGGCGACCACATCGGCAGCCTGCAGGCCGAGGGCAAGACCACCAGCTACGCCGCCCAGTAATCCCCCTCGCACCACCACGCAGTACCCCGCACCGCAGGCCGGGACGCCCACCCCACGGGTGGGCGCCCCGGCTCCCACCCGGGGCGATCGCATCTCTGACCTTCCCCGCTTCCCCGTTCCAGGAGGGACCACACCCGATGGGCTCGCACACCACGAAGAAGGCCCGGCCCGCCAAGAAGAAGGGCAGCCGGGTGGTGACCGCGATGCGGGCCCGCCGCGAGCACGGCGGCACCGGGGGAGCGATCCGCGCGGCCGATCCCGACACCATCAAGGGCCTGGCCGCCCGCCAGGCCGCCGTCGGCACCATGACGGTCTGGGAACGCCGCCACGAACTGGCCCCGGTGACCGCGACGCTGGCGACCCTGGTCGCCGGCAGCGCCGTGCCCGGGATCACCGCCGCCGGGCTGGCCACGGTCGCCGCCTACCAGGGCGCGGTCGCCGCGACCGGGCGCGGCCGCAAGTCCCAGGACGAGCGCGCGATCACCGCCGGCTGGGCCTTCTCGGCGGCCGGGTGGGCTGGAGCACACCTGATCGTGCCCGGTGGCAGCTTCTGGCAATGGGCGCTGAGCCTGACCGCCGTCACCGGGGTCCAGTCGGCCATGTATTGGCGCTCCCCCACTACCACGCACGACGTCCCACCACCGGTCGAGCACAGCATCTACGAAAGGGCTCTGGCCGCGGTCCTCGGCGAGCTCAGCATGGATGGCGGGCCGTTACGCGGCGCCCGGCTGGCCGACCTGAGAATGCCAGCCCCCCAGGTCGTGGTCGCTGACGTGGCCCTCGGATACGGCCAGCACGCCAATACCGTCGCGACCAAGGCACTGGCCGAAGCGATCGAGTCCCGGGCACAGATCCCGTTCATGGGCGGCATCGAGGTCACCGCGATCGACCCCTCCACCATCCGGGTCACCGCGTCCTGGACCCAGGCCCTGGACTCCGACTCCGTCTCCTACGACCCGCGCCGTAACCCCGGGCGGGGCAAGTCCTGGATGGGCATCGACGACGCCCGCAACGACATCGTCCTGAACAACTACACCGTCGGTGAGGTCGACGGGAAAGTGCGGGTCCACCACGGGTGGCTGGTCGGTCGCACCGGCGCCGGGAAATCGTCGGCATCGGTTGCCCTGGTCCTGCCCGGACTAAGGGCCGGCGAGGAGATCGTGTTCGGCGCCGACGGCAAGGGCGACTCCCTCGACAAGATCAAGAAGTACGTCCGGCGGTACGCCCGCCGCAACCTTGGTCAAGGCCAGCCCGGTGACCGATTCGAGCAGGTCATCACGCTGGCCTGGGGAATCATGATGGCCCGCAAAGCCCGCCCCGGTGGCTGGACCGGTCCCTCACCGACCGACCCGATGATCACGCTCATGCTCCCCGAGGCGACCTCGGTCAAGGGATCGATCGACCCCATCACCCAGGAAATGGTCGCCGAGATCGGGCGGATGGGCGAGAGCCTCGGCGTGCGGACCATCCAGGACCTGCAGATCCCGAAGGTCGACGACCTGATCGGTGAAGGGGGCTGGCGCGGAAACACCCGCTGGGTCTTCGGATTCTGCAGCGCCGACGCCACCTACTCCTCGATCGCGTCGCAGTCCACCAACGACGAGGTGTCGCTGCTGGGCCTGCCGGTCGGGCGGGCCGCCGTGATCGTCGAAGGCCAGGTCATCGCCCGCAAAGCCAAGATGGTGTGGATCTCCGAGCAGGACATCGAGGAGGCGATGCGCGGAGTCGAGCCGGCCCAGCTGCACCCGGCCGACATGGCCGCGGTCAAACCCCTGTGGGACCTGACCGCGAACTGGCCCGAGCAGGACGAGGCCGCCGACAGCACCCCGCAACAGCTGAGCGCGCGTGATCTGCGCCTGCACAGGTGGGGTGCCGGCCCGATCCCGATGCCCGCCACCGCGGCCGCCACCGCACTCCTGCCCACCCAGGCCACCGGCCCGGGCGCAGCCGACGACGACAGCGACTCGATGGAATCGGAGTTCCTCTCCACCGGCGGCGGGACCGGAGCGCACCTGCACCTGGTCCCCACCCAGGCCGGCGAGGCGAGCATCCCGGTCGCTGTCGGCGCCACCGCCCGGGACTGGGCCTTGAGTTTCCTGGCCCGCCAGGGCCCGGCCACCGCGGCCGCGATGCAGCCGCACTGCCCCTACGCCCGCAGCACCCTGTTCGAGGCCCTGAAAGCCCTCAGAGCCGAGGAGCTGGTGTCCCAGCAGGGCGAGACCTACCTGCTCACCGCGCACCTCGGATCGGTGGCCCAGTGACCGGCCGCCAGGCGCACACCCACCAGAAGGCCCTCCCGGGTCCGGGCGTGAGCTGCGAGGCCGGCATCACCTGCACCGCAGGCGACCTGGTCAGCGAGCTGGCCAACGTGAGCCGGGAGACCGCACTGCGGGTGGCAGGGATCGGCGGCCCGGTCGGGATCACCATCGACGGGCGCTCCGCTCCCGCGCACACCGAGGAATGGCTCGCGTACCGGTTCGGGCTGGCCCCGGCCGGGCTGGCCACCCGCCGGCAGCTGGGCGAAGCGGGCCTGCGCCCCGGCGGAGCCCAGCCGGTCGCGGAACTGTCCTGGCGGCACGGGCGCAGCCGGCGCATCGCCTACCTGTACGACATCGCCGTCGCCGTCCCGAAACGGGCAATGACCGCCGCCAAGACCGCCGCCCTGGACAAGGCGATGCGCGCGCGCCGCATCTGCCCCTCCTGCCGGCGAGACGCCGGCTACTGCATCCCCCGATCCCTCGGCAGATGTGTCGAGTGCCACGACCCGCCCACCAGCACCCACGTCGCCTAGCCCGCCCCTCCCAGAGCGCCGCCAGCACCACCCGCCTGACCCACCACCACGAAAAGGACCCCTGATGAAGCAGAACCCGCAGACTCCGAGCACTCCCCCCACCGATGCATTGATCGGGACGAGCACCCTGGCTGTCACCGGGCAGGCCCCGGCCGCCGACTGGCTGCCGATCAGCCCCGACCGGTGGTACTCCACCAACGGCAGGTACCTCCTGCTCCAGATCGACCCGCCCACCACCATCCGCCCGAGCCTGCGCACCCGCTTGCAGACCCTGTTCGCCGGCCCCCGACCCGCCGGCCAGGACCTGCCGCCCGTCCCGGGGGCCCTGCCGGAGGTGGTGGCCGTCACCCGGTGGTCGCAACCGGTGAGATGGACGCCGGCCAAGGCGGACCAGTTCGGTGCGGGAGAAGCGTGGCTGGGCGTCGACGGCACCGGCCGCGACATCGTCCTGCCGACCTGCAGCCGCTCGGACACCGGCCAGGTCCGCGTCCACCACGGACATCTGGTCGGACGTACCGGCACCGGTAAGAGCGGCACCCTGAAGACCCTCCTGCTGCCGGGCCTGTCGACCGGCACCGAGCTCGTCCTGGCCGCTGTGGGGGCCGATAACCCCGCTGACCCGGCCGCCGCCCTACGCGATCTGGACCCCTACCTCGCCCGGGTCGCCCGGCCGGGAGATGCCGGCGGCTGGAGCCAGGTCATCACCCTGGCCTGGCAGATCCTGCACTCTCGCCACGCCCGAGGCTGGAGCGGGCCCTCACCCACCGATCCCGTCATCACGCTGGCGATCGATGACGCCCCCAGCATCAAGGACCACCTCAACTCCCACGATCAGAACCGGGTCCTGGAGATCACCCGCATGGGTGAGACCTTGGGAGTGCGCGTCATCCAGACCACGCACACCGGCTGGACGACGGACCTGATCGGTGAGAACTCCGCGCGGTCCAACATCCGCTGGACCATCGCTCACGCCGCCGCCAGCGGGCAATCCTCCGCGGTCGCGACGTCGTCGACCACCGAGCACGTGTCACTGCTCGGCCTGCCGGTCGGGCACGCCGCCGTGATCGTCGAGGGCCGTGTCCTCACTCCCGAAGTGGCGATCGCTGTGCCGGCACCGGCCGCGATCGACGAGGCCCTGACCGGAGTGAGGCCGGCCCAGCTGCACCTCGACGACGAGATCGCCGCCGGGGACCTGTGGGACGCCACCGCCGGCCTGGACCACCGGGCAGGAGGCCAGCACCGATGACTGAGCAGACCGTTCTGCCCACCCTTGACCAGCCGCCCGCCCGGTACGCCGCGGACCTGCCCGCCGAGCGGATCCTTGCCACCCTGACCGCCGCCGGTGACCGGTTCGGGTGCTGGGTGCTGAGCAACGGAACCGACCCCGACTGGAACGACGGGTGCGTGTTCCACTTCGAAACCCAGAAGGAAGCCACCGACCTGCGGGAGGACATCCTCAGCGGGCTCGATCCGGGCCAGAACGTCCCGGCGCTGGTGATCGAGCAGAACCCCAGGCCCTGTTTCACCCTGGCCTGCGCCGCCTGCGGGACCGGGCTGGGCGACGAGGACTACGACATCACCCTCCTGCATCGCCCGACCCAGACCAGCCTCGAGAACGACGCCCGGGACCAGGACTGGAGCACCGACGGCCAGAACTGGACCTGCCCCGCCTGCCCGGCCCTGCCCAGCACCACCGACGGGCAGGTGCCCTCATGAGCGGTCCGACACCGATCGAATGGACCGACGCGACCTGGCCGATCGTGGCCGGCTGCGCCCCGGCCTCCCCCGGTTGCGATCACTGCTACGCCGCCCGCAACACCTCCGGCAGACTGCGGAACCTCCCCGCCTACGCCGGTCTCGCCACCGGCGGCACGTTCACCGGTGAGATCCGGTTGCTGCCCGAACGGCTCGGCTGGCCGCTGCGCCAGCGCAAACCCCGGCGGATCTTCGTCTGCTCCCAGTCCGACCTGTTCCACCCCGGCGTCCCGACCGAGTTCATTGCCCGGACCTTCGCCGTCATGGCCTCCTGCCCGCAGCACACCTTCCAGATCCTGACCAAGCGGTCCGCGCGCCTGCGGTCGCTGCTGACCGACGAATGCCGGTGCGGCGTCGGGCATCCACCGGGAACACATTTCCGGTCGGCGATGGAGTGGGCCGCCACGCCCCACAGCCCCACCCACGTACCGGGCCTGAAGAGCGGGCTGGCCCGGCGGACCGGGTGGCCGCTGCCGAACGTCCACATCGGGGTGTCGGTCGAGTCCCAGACGTACGCCGACCGGCGGATCCCGCGCCTGCTGGCCACCCCGGCCGCGGTGCGGTGGATCAGCGCTGAACCGCTGCTGGGAGAGATCGACCTGTCCGACTGGATCGAACCGGAGTGCGGTGCGTGCCAGGGGGCGGGCGAGATCAACGGCGGGGACGGGTGCCCGGCCCGGTGTGATGGCGGCAGGACTCGTGACCCGCGCCTCGACTGGGTGGTGGCCGGCGGCGAGTCCGGGCCCGGCGCCCGCCCGATGCACCCCGACTGGGCCCGGTCCCTGCGCGATCAGTGCACGACGGCCGCGGTGCCGTTCTGCTTCAAGCAGTGGGGTGACTGGACCGACACCGAGCACGGCCAGGCCGCCGACGGTGCCGCCGACCTGCTGGTACGCCGGGTCACCGCCTACAAGAAGCAGGATGTGGACGGCACCACGATGCTGCGCCTGGGCAAACGCCGGGCCGGGCGGGTCCTGGACGGGCGGACCTGGGACGAATACCCGCACCCGCCGGCACCCGAACGCGCCTGCCGGGTGTGCGGATGCACCCAGAACAACGCCTGTGATCCCCCGTGCTCGTGGGCCGGCGCTGATCTCTGCTCGGCGTGCAGCGCACCAGAGCGCGACGAGAACCCGGCCCATCCAGGGTCCCTGGCAGGTGCCCGGTGAGTGATGACCTGTCGACGCGCCGGAACGCACGAACGATGCGAGGCGTGCTCTGCGCGAGAACCAGCGACGGCCGCCTGCACCAGGACGACCTCGACGAGATCGCCCGGTTCAAGGCCTTCCTCCTGGCACTGGGCCACCTGCCCCCGGCGATCGAAGCGACACCAGAGCAGGCCGCTGAGCGGCGACGGATCTACCGCGAGCACTACCCCGAGGACGGCTCCGATGCCTGAGCCGACCTCCCTCGACGGCGGGGCCTACGCCGCCCGTGAGCTGATCGTCACCCGCGGACTGCCCGCCTCCGGGAAGACCACGAAGGCTCTGGCCTGGGTCGCCGGCGACCCGCAGCACCGGGCCCGGGTAGGCCGAGATGTCCTGCGCGAGCACATCTACGGCGTCCTCCCGCTACTGCCGGCGGCCGGTGAAGCCGAGCTGACCCGGCTGCAGGAGCAGATCATCCGCGAACTGCTGCTGAGGCGGTCGGTGGTCGTCGACGACACCAACCTGCCCGAGCAGCGGATCACCGAATGGGCTCGGGTGGCCCGCCGCCATCGGGCCCGGCTCGTTGTCTGGGACCTGCGCGACATCCCTCTCGAGGTGTGCATCGCCCGCGATGCCGCCCGTGGCGCTGCCGGCGGCCGGCAGGTCGGCGAGCACGTCATCCGCCAGATCGCCGCCCGGGGAACGGCCGGCTGGGAGGTGGGGTCCTCGTGACATGGACGACGCGACGCCCGGATCCCGGCCCGGAACGGCCGAAGAAACCAGGTCTGCGCGGGGTCAGACGGACCACGCTCCGGGCCGCCAACCAGCACCGCCGGTAAGCCCCCCTCCCAACCGATGAACCCGAATCCACCCCAAGCGCAGGAGTGCTCACCGTGCCGTTCACCTTCCGCAAACAGATCCCGATCCTGCCTGTCCTGCGGCTCAACCTGTCCACGTCCGGTCATTCCTGGACATGGCATCTGGGGCCCTGGTCCTACAACACCCGCTCCCACCGGCAATCCGTCGACCTGCCCGGCCCCGTCAACTACCAGCACACACCCCCACGGCGCCGCCGGCGGACCCGCTGACCGACGGCCCCCCCCCCCCCCCCCCCACACCACCCCCACCCCCCACCCCCCCCCCGCGGCCCCCGCCCCGGAAAAAA
>Ga0307515_10021878_pt1 | contig 11309 bp, 12 predicted proteins | sample 17_EM_MG_FD_194513 | JGI IMG/M metagenome (GOLD analysis project Ga0307515, IMG submission 194513) | Populus trichocarpa ectomycorrhiza microbial communities from riparian zone in the Pacific Northwest, United States - 17_EM | ecosystem: Host-associated > Plants > Roots > Unclassified | place... | reverse complement strand
GTCTGGTGCTCGGTCGGGTCCAGGATGTCGATGCACATCCGAATGACGTGGCGGGGCGTGAAGTATTGTCCCTTGTCGCCTTTCATTCCCGGGTTGATCATGATCTCGAATGCAGCACCTAACACGTCTGCATCGGACTTGAGTAGATATGCCTTCTGAAGAACGGAAACACAGAATGCCAAGGTCTGATCTGACAGTAGTATTTCATCGCCCTCCTTGAACACGCCGCCCCATCGCTTTTTTGCAGGCACGAAGAGATCGTTGACTATGCGAGTTCTCGCCTCATCAGCGGTCTCGAACACTCCGACTCGGAACTTGGCCGAAGATGCATCGTTCTTGAGATTCACCCTTTCGTCGTAAAGTTTGGCGAAAATTAGCTTGAATAGCTCTTCAAAAGGGCTGACACCTTCGTGTGCTTTTATGTAGTCCTCGCACTCTCGCAAGATATCTAAGAAGTCGGTGACCGGCACAAGCTCGGCGCGCGTGATCGGCGAGTCGATGTCGTCCAGGTTTTCCGACTTGCTTGGGACGTTGCGCAGTTCACGCCAATCCGCCTCCTCTCGAGTTCCTGCCGGCTCAATGCGTAGCAGATAGCTGTGCGGAGGGTCCCCATTGCTCCAGACCCCAAGACGGCAACCAGTGGCGTTCATGTACACCTTCAGTTGTTCGACGCCATCTTTGCGATTCGGCTTTTTGACCTCAATAAAAATACGGGGAGTCTTCTTGCTTGCATCGGTATAAACAACGATGTCGGCTGCTTTCTTTGCTTCCGCTGACCCCACCGTAACAGGGACTTCTACCGAAATTTGGTCAAACGAATAGCCGTACTCATTTTTTAGACGGTAAAGCCACCATTGCCGAACCTTCTCTTCTGGTTTTGCATTGACTTTGTAGGCCTTTCGACGAACCGGGCAGAAGACGTACTCCTCTCCGTCTACATCCAGGACAGCTAGTCCGTCGGAGTCGTCCTCAGGCTTCTTGCTAGCGGGCTTCTTGTTTATGTGCATTGCGAGTTGTCAGCGAGTGATCGAACAAAGAGCGCACTGAGACGCTCTGGATCGGCATCATAGGTTGCACGCGCATTGCTCATTTCAAACTGTCAACGCACTTGAGCACCCACGCACCGACGACCCATAAAAAATGGGCCTGTCCTCATTGGAGAACAGGCCCTTTGTCATCGGTGGTGGAGAGGGGGAGGATCGAACTCCCGACCTTCACATTGCGAAGGCGATGCCTCGACTACGCGGTGCGCGGTGATCACGTCATCCCGCGCTCGGATTGTGCGGCTTTCCGCGCGATGCAGTCCGATGCGCGTTTTCAGGTTATGACTCAACGCGGCCGTCTGACCCCCGTTCAGCTAAATACGCAATGGCCAGCTCCACAGTCTCCAGATCGACGACCATATCGCCGTCCAGCGCGTTGTCGACCCAGCTGCGTACCTTGCACCATCGCACCAGGGCGTCCCGGTCGCGCGAGAAAAGTAACAGAGGCAGCAATTCGGCTAGTGTCCTGCTGTAACTTAGCAAATCAAGGAGGAAGGCGTCGGCGCTCTTTGGGGCTGCGTCACGCTCGGTCATGTCGCAACCTGCGATACCTGGCCCGCCGCGCGTACGGCAATCACGGCCGCTCTGCTAAGGCCATACTTCCGAGCGACTGCCGAAACCGTTTCGCCCGCTTCTAACCATGCGAGCATGTCGTGACGTTGTTGCGGTGATGTCTTGAACGGTCGCCCGATCGTCTTGCCTTCGCTGCGCGCCCTAGCAATGCCCGCGTGCGTTCGTTCGATTAACAGATCGCGTTCCATCTCGGCGACGGCTGCGAGCATTGTGACGAGCAGCTTTCCGCTCGGCGATACTAGATCGACTCCACCCAGCGAGTGCACGATCACACGGATGTCTCGATCTGCCAGCATTCGCACCGTTGCGATAACGTCGATGGAATCGCGGCCAAGCCGATCGAGCTTCGACACGATGAGCGTTTCACGATCACGCATCCGACCAAGCATGTCTGCGAAGCCGGGCCGCCCCATCGCATGCGTGCTGCCGCTGATTGTGTCCTCGTACCAGTAGTCGACGCGGTAGCCGGCCTGTTCAAGTTCTAGGCGTTGATTGGCCGTGGTCATCACGTCATCATTCTTGCTGACACGCAGATAGGCAAACGTTGCAGTCATCGGATCGGCCCCGTGTTGGAAAGGGCTGCATTGAATGCCAACATGAAGAAAAGACGAAGCCCCCGGATATTGACAGGGACAAGCATTTCGCTTTTCCCGTGTCGGAAACCGGGCGGTTGCTCACGGGGGTGTGATTCCGAGAGTGGCTGCGCAATTCTTTGGCTAAGAGGGGGGTGGCGGGGGGTTCTTACAAGGGAGGGGATCGGAAGAGCCTCCTCGCGAGCGCGGAGCATTTTTGATCCGTACGCCACGACAGGCGCACCAGCACGCTCTGCGGCTGAACAATCATTGCCGCGTGCCCCAGACTGCTATGACAATGCCGACAGATTGACCGTGGCGCCAAGCCGGCACTTGCCCGTCATGCAGAGCACCACAAACAAAAGAACTCAGGGGGGCGAATGAAGGTGTCCAAAGAACTCAACGCCGGGGCGGTGGTCGCGAGCGAGACACCGTTGCTCGCGTCGCTTAAAGCACGGGCTCATTGGCAGTGGATAAGAAGGTATCTTCAATCGCACGACATCAAACCTGGGACGGGTTGGGCGGCAGTGATGGGCACCTTGACAAAGAAGGATGACGCTGCGGCCGATCTCCTTTCGCATCTTCAGTCCTATTACGATTCCGTTAGGCTAGCAGGAAATAGGTATGTTCAGCTCTTCGATCTTGCTGAAGATATCTCTACCGCCATTTTGCCAAGCTTAAAGAACGCCATTGTCCCTGATTCAAAGTTTTCGGAATCATACCCTTACCTGTTGGATGACAAAAAACTCTTAACCGCACCCTCTGATTTGACCTTATGCGAGGTCATTTCCGCCAACACTAACGATTATCTTCTCGTCTTCTGCTCACGAAGGGACTATGTGGAGCGCGAAGTGTTTGAGGGTTCTGCGGCAACGGCAATTACTACTGCAGTATCGACGTTAGCGGGTTACGACAGTATCGTTGGATTAAAGACGAAATGCTTTCAAGCCTACGATGTCGTGGCGATAAGGCCGGGGCTCAAGCGAATTGAAGTTCTAGTCGACCTACCCATCGGACATCCGCTGGACGCTGACAGGGTGGAGCACGCGCTCAAGTTGTTGTTCGCGACCTCACTTCATCTCCCCGGAATGAAGGAGATTGCGCAGGGTCAAACACCTACTAACCTATTTCCCGCGATTGACGCAATCTACAAGGAAAAGGCCGGAGGGATCTTGCAGTTCATGAAACTGCGTACCTCCACGGGCATCATTGATTCGCTTGCGACAGTTCTGGAGGAAGACGATCTACGCGTGAACAAGTATCACACCAGCTCTGCGGAATCGGTCAACAATGAAATTGAACTTTTTCAACTCACCACTAGAATGCCGCTTTCAATGCCCGAGGGTCAGGTGCTGATAAAGCTGGCGTCGACGGTTCGTACGCTTGCTGCGCCACCCGATTCCCGATGGTTGCATGGTATGGAAATATTAGAGTGCGCGTCACAGGTTGACATTGTCAGGGCGATCAACAAAGTGGTCTCATTTCTCGGTTGAATATGTCGGTTGATATTGAGCAACAACTACTGTCCGCCATACGTCGGACCTGGAAGGACTCGCCCCTTATCGAAGAAGTGTGCGTTGCCATACTCGACTTCGTGCTATCGCCGCCGAAGAAAGAATACATCACGCTTTCCATGCTTCGCAAAGCGATCGGCTTACGAGTGAGTGAGGGAGATGCGGAGTTTGCAGCTGCAGTGCAGTATCTGCTCGGAGACGCAGCGCCAGTATTGGCCATCGGTTTTGAAATGGTGGGTCCGGATGGGCTTCCTGTTCGCATCTCGATCGAAGAAGCCGAAATCGCAAGGCGAAACAGCATAAATCCGTTGACGGGTGATTTTGACGAGCAGGTGGGTGAAAAATTGTTGACTTTTTTGGTTCCTGCTAGCGCTATCGCTGAAAGTCGATCGCAAGCATGACAGTTGATAGCGAGACTAGCAATTCCTTCATCGCTACCCTAAGGGCTGCTCCGGGAGGTGAGCGCGTGATCGAGAGATTGTCGGCCAGTCGCTACGATCAATTCGTCGATATGATTCATGCTGATATCGACGACATTGTCCTAAGAATGGAGAGAAACAGAAATCGCTACGTCGATCTCTCCGAAGATGATGTCACATTTCATATTGCTGCCATGTTGGAATGTCTCGGATATACGGTTAGCAATGGCGCACAATTGGCAGGAAGCGTCGATCTCACTGTTCAGCGTGTCAGCAAAAATTGGTTGTGGACATCGGAAGCTAAGATATTTACGGCTCTCGATAAGGTAAATGAGGGCATGTTGCAGCTGACCACTCGTTATTCTCCGGGGGACATAGAGCATGCTCGTGCTGGCATGTTGATATACATAAAGACTACAAAGGCCGCGAAGAAGATGGCGGATTGGAAGAATCATCTGTTGGCACATCCAGACGGCGCATTTGCTATCGACCCATGTGCAGCTAGGCCAAACATGGCATTTCACTCTACCCATGAACACGATGGAACAGGCCTCCCAATGCGAATTCGACACATGGGCGTTTGGCTGCATTTCAAACCCTTGGATAGCAGCGGCCGAACAGCAAAGAAGTACAAACAGAGAAGTTGATTCGCTTAGGGGGGAATGGACGCCCAAAGACAGACCTGCGTTTTTCAGAGTCGCAGTAGTCGTGGTCCTCGTTGAGTTCGGCGACGTTGGCGTGTCGGATCATGAGCCGGACACGCCGATGCGCTTCGAGCTGGCGTTGCCCGTTTCATTCGTCGAGCGGCGACGACGCCCTGGCCCAAAGAGTCCAGGCCGTCAACAGCGCCAGCGAACAATCGCTGCGGCCCGCACGTGGCTCAAGCCTCTAGGACCGGCGCCATCTTGGTTGGATCATCCTTGATGCGGCACACAGTCGCGCGGGGGTACGTCGACCCCTTGAGCGATGGCGGAGGGCGACCAGTCGATCGCTGGAAGCTCATGCACCCGCTGCAACTTCTCCGCGTCGAAGGTCGACTTCCGCCCGCGTTGTTTGGTCGCAGACGCCTCGCTCTCGCGGGCTATTTATCCCGGCCTTTCGCGTCTCCTTAGTGGCTTCGGCTTTCGCCTGAGCCGGTGCGGCCATTAAGCCAATCAGAGCGTGGCGGACCGCCTCTCTGGGTCGCGCGCGTGGCGCCGTCGAGGTATGCAGATCGACGGGGCGCCAGAGCACTTCACCGTCCTTTTGCAGCACTGTCATCGGTCGATAAGGCCGCCGGCGCTTAGGTGGGCTATGACTTGCGCTTACGAGTGGATGGCGTGGCTTTTGGTACGACTGCGGTAGCAGCCGCGATAGGGACGTGCTTGTCTTGGGTCGTCTTCGAGATCATTTTGGCTTCCGCCTCGGCGTTCCGGTACCTAGAAACGCGCTCTATGACGGCGAGGAACTGCGGTATGTTTTTGATCGTCGGTTCAAGACCAAAAAGCGGGCAACCGCAATTCTCGCCGACTTCGAAGCCAACCTTGCAGGGCACGGAGGCGCGCTCTAAGACCAAGCTTCGCCTTTCATCTCCGTCGTTCAACCGCCCCGCAGGATCAAAGCGCCGCCAGTAGACTTCCACCGGGTCGTCTGGATTGAGGAGCGTCGATGCGTCGCTGGCGAACACTCGATCGCAGTCGGAGGCGCAAACGTCTTGCATTTCCCCTGCGAGTCTTCCCAGAACCGGCAGCAACAACATTTCAAGGACTTCATCGGGAATCGCAACTCCTTCCCGCGCGCTTGTGGCCTGCAATACAAGCGTGGCCAACTCTCCCGAGCCAACTCGCTGAAGCATGACGAGGATCATGTGAGCGATCGCGGCAAATATTGGCTCTTCGTCAATGCCAACCTTGTGAGCGCGCATTCGGAGATACGGCAGGTTTATGAGTGCCAACTGTAGAGAGGTGCCCAACTGCCGGAGATCTGCGTGGGCGGCCCATGGCCGATCGGCAATGCTGCCCTGCCCGAATTCGTTTGCTATTAGCGCAACTCGCTCCGCTTCCTCAATCTCCAGTTCGGCTCGCGATGACCAAAAAGTAGCTAGCGCACGTACCGGCGTGTACTCCAACTTGTCCCAGAAGCGTTGCTGCGCGAACTTCAGGAGGCCCACAGGGCTCAGCGCTTCGGAGAAGAGCCGTAAGACAACTGTTGGATGCCGAGACAGCAACCGCTCCAGAGTTTCGTGGTCCCAGAGTTTGATTCGCGGGCGGGGCCGTGTCGCCTGCCAAGATTTCACCCAGTCTCGCGTCGGGTTAGAGAAGGTAGTATTGGTCACGATTACAAGGTAGGCGAGGTCCGAGGCTGCCGCTGCGTTGTTCACAGCGCTCTTGACCTGATCGGGTTCGACAGTACCTTTTCGTCCTTTGCACTCGACCCACCAACGCTGGGGTTCCATTTCGCCATCAGGGGAAGGCACGTAGAAGGCCGCCTCCAAGTCGCGCCCCCCGTCCGGGGCACCTTCCCCTGTGCCACCGGTCCGCCATTCGAGGTCACGGGCTCCCATCGCATCTAGCAACCAATAGACGCATTCTTCCAAGTCCCTCGCTTTCAGCTCGGCAAATGGAATGTCCGCCGGAATGATCCATTCTTGGCTTGTGGTGTTAGACATTTGTCTCCTTCCTTGCGCGAAAGTCAATGTTCAGACGATCGCAGACCTGAACTAAGGCACTCTCACGCTACACAGAGTTTCCCCGGAACCGCCTTCTTGGGCAAACAACAATGGCTGTCACGAAGAGCATTTCGGACAGGGATGCACGGTCAGGTATTGGCAACCGGGCGGTTCGCCACAGCTCTCGCGCGAAGCGGTCGGACGATCTAAACGTCGAGTTGACTGCTGGAGGCTCGTCGCCACTCCCCTGTCACGCCCACGGAACCCGAGCCTTCTGCCTCTGCGTTTGTGCGGGAGACGGGGGAGACCATCACCTAAGCTGGTCCGAGGTCAGTCCTCGCTATCGCGAACAACTTTTTTCCAGGACCGGCATCCCCCACCTCTGTAGCACCAAGAGCCGACCCGACTAGGGCGTAAGCAGTTCGCCTACAAAAACATTCAGCGCCTTTGCGAGCCGCTCAATGTTGTCGATCGAAATGTTCCTGGCTTGGCGCTCGACGTGCGCCACAAACGTGCGGTGCAATCCGGCTTCGAGAGCAAGAGCTTCCTGCGACCAATCCCGATCGCCCCGCAATCGAATCAAGTTGAGCGCGAGCGTCTCTCTCGCTGAAGGCGCGGGGCGGCGGATGATTGTGGTCGCGCGTGACAAGGCACGTCAGTCTCCAAAGATGTCGCTTTTAAGTCAGCCGCCTTTACGTCACATTCAATCTCATGTAGACAGTCACTCGCCGGAATGAGCCGGCATGACTCTCCGCGAGGTGACTGTGATCGAATCAACCCCTCTCTACCGACCCGCTCTGCGCAATCGAGCCTCAATGGCCCGCTGGGTCGCGGTTGCGCGGCGCCTCTGGCTCGCGATTGGCTTCCTGCTGGTCAATCCGAGCGCAATGGCTTCACCGCTGGACGACGCAATCCCACAAATGCGCGTGTACTGCATGGCTGAAGTCTGCCTCGGCATGACAGTGGATCAAGTTGAGTCCATGCCGAACGATGGATTCCAGCTCAAGCGGGACCTCAACGAAGAGAAGCTATGCACGTCCGACCCTTCGAACAATGTCGCCGCGGTGTTCACTTCAAAAGCCGGTACAAAGCTGCAACTGCAGTTCAGGAAGTACCCAGTGGGCAAATCCGCGCGCGAGCAATATCGTGTGTGGGCGGTCAACTTGACCCTGAAAATCACGGAAGATGAACTCAACACGTTGCGCAGAACGTTGACCGATCGATACAGCCTAGTGCAGGGTGCCGATCCGCGCATGTGGTCGAGAAGCGGACCGAGTTTCACGGCGATGGTGATAGCTAATTTCGCCGAAGGGTCATGGTCAGGACTCTCAATGTCCATTCCCTTCACCAGCGGCGCCCTGGAGAACTGGTTGATCTCCCAACCTGAGTGCCCCAAGAAGCAAGCAGCGCCGGTTTCCACATTGCCAAAAATATGATCTGACGAACAAGAAAGATGTGGGCATTCGGCTGCTGAGCCGTCGGCTGATCAACGATTCAGATTTCGGGCGATCCGTTGTGCGAAAGGGGGGGTACTCCCATAAGAGAAACGCTCTATGGCAGCACCCCTACTTTCTATCGAACGTGCCGCACTACCTGCGCCGCTCCCTTGATCTTTTCCCACCGTTGCATGCTCGGCGCGAGTGTTAGAAGAAGGGCCTTGCGCAGGGCGTTCGTCCACACGTCGGAAGAAATGTGGCCGCCCACGATCGCCTGAGCCCGTGCCTTGAGCAATCGGCAAGTGATCTTCTCGACGGTGGGCGAGGTATCGGCAAGGACGTTCAGTATGGCGTTCTCAACCTGCCAAGTGCGCGACGGCTTTCGTTCCGGTAGCTCGACTGACCAATCAATGCCCGGCAGTACAGGAGCCAGCGTTTCGTGCAGCCCGCTGACATTGGCAACGATAGTCAGCGTCATCGCTCCCGCTCTACCGGTGTCATCGATCGTTCTGCAGGCTCCACGGTTCATCGCCTGCAATACGCAATGGGCAGCTTCAGCATGTTCGACCGCCTTCAGTTCTCCTGTCCCGGCCCGATACGCGAGGTCGTCATATTTTCCGGTCAGCGACGCCGCGAGGTCTAGCGGGTGACGCCGCAATACTCCGGCAAGGATGACATGCTTGCAGTGACTGTATTCGTTCAAGCTGCACTCATTGCCCCAAGTAAGGGATGAAATGCGAGCACGGCCGTTGACTTCGGCCCGAAGGTCAACACCTTCTTTCTCCAAGCTCCTTAGTAGGTTGGTCTGCAACGTCTTTTTGTTGTCTCCCTTGAAGCTAAAGATCAAGATGGATTCACTGTCAGGCACGGCGCGTATCACGTGTGCCACTGCGGCGACCATTGACTTCATGCTCTCGGGATTGCTGATAAGTGTCGTCCGTCCCGTCGCTAGTTTGAGTTCACGAACCGCCACGCGATCGTAGGTCTTGAAGGACCGCATCGCGGGCGTTGTCCCTTCCTTGACTTGACCCGTGTGCGCTAGTGTGCGAACCGGATAGCTGGCATCTAGAACGGCAATGTTCGCTAGATCGGGGTCAACGGCAACGGTGTATCGGATGACGCCGTCACCGCTTGCACCGTTTCCGGTGATCGCAAGTGATACAGGACTCTGCGAGAGTCTGAATAGCGCCTCCAATGATCGGTAAGCCGCTCTCCCGGCCTCGGTTCCGCTTGCGGCTCGGTGCCTTGCTTTGTGCGCCAGCGCTTCTCGATCGTGGCCTTGAAAGAGGATGGCGGTGCTGGGAGGTAGGCCAGTCCGCTGGCGATCAAACTCAGCGGTGAACGTAGCAGAAGCTTGGGCCGCTGCCAGCGCCAGTGGATCACTCGGATTCAATTCCTCCAGCACTCGTTTGCACGCGAAGCGGACATCCAGCCAAGACAATGATTCCGCCTCAAAAGGAATCAGCGTCTCGTCCCAGAAAAGCAGGGTACGAGCCATACCCTTGTGCTGGGTGAACAGCTCGGATTCAGAGCCTCTGCGTAGGCGCGAGTGAGAGAGAAGCATGATCGGTCGATCAGAAGCGCCCGTGTCGCGAAAGCCTGCCTTCAGGCCGTGACTGTGCCGAAGGCCAATGAGTTCTTCAGGCACTCCGTTCTCAATGAGCTGCCGCTTTATGTCGCAGAGCGCGGCGATTTGTGCGACCGATACGGCGACAGAGACATCGGGCGCGAGGCGGTGGCTCGCTGTGATCCATGCGATCACGCTTAGAGTCTTCCCACCGCCGCATGGAAGCGCATACGCTATTCGTCCTGGGTTGATGAAGGCCTGCGATGAAAACCCCGCCTGTAGGTCTCGAAGCGCTAGGCGATGCTCTGCACTAACTCCGTTTCCGAAGCCCTGGATGGCAGATAAGACGATGTCTAGACCGGCGTCCGTGACGGCCTCGGCAAGCAATATCCGATGCGCGTCGAATCGATGGCGATCCATTACGCCTCACTCGCTGACTCGGACAGTCTGCTTGCCAAGACATGTTCGCTGGCGAACGTGAACGGCGAAGACGCCAGCTTGCTCCGTGGCGACGAAGTGATCAGCGGAGCGCGCTTTGCGACGTTCTTCGCCGCGTGTCTCTCAAGTGCGGCCGCGGTTGCCTGTTGAGCCGCTTGCCTGTCACGACTTCGCGTTCCCATCCGCCGGCTTACCGTGCGACGTTGTTCAGCTGTGATTGCGGGCGCAGCAATCGCTGTTCGACTGCTGGCATCGACTCTCGCTCCGCCCTTGGTAGACAGGACAAGATTCGCTCTGGTCAGGTCCAGATGATTGCCATTCGCATAGCGAATCCGTTCTCTCGGCCCTGCGGCAAGGATTACACGGGCAACCGTATAAATGCGCGGTCCGTGATTGATGCTTGGATACGAGTTGTCGCCAGTCACCTTTCGATGGGTCAGTCGACCCTTCCAGCCCTTTGATCTCAGCTCTTCGTAGTCGGAGAGACTCATGACTGCCGCTTCGCCGTCTTGCAGCACCACGGCGACGCGATCGGGCTGCACTGGGATCAGATCGTTACGGTTCGGGAGTCGCGGCGGCAATGCTGTTCCGAGCGGGTGATATGGCGAGGTAGCGTCGCCGTACCAGCGAGCTTCCGGCGGTGATGTGCCGCCCGTTCCGTCATCTACAACAGAGTGCTCGCGGTCGAGCGAGTTTGGTATTGGGTCTGCCACGTTGGGCTCCTTTCGAGTGAGTTGCCCACTGCTTCGCCCGCCCCCCTCAGGAGGGCAAAGAAACTGCAGTGGGGTGGGGGGAGTGCGGCGGACTGACGGCCGCAGACTTACGTAGGGTCGCGAACTTGCCGGTGCCGCACAGTTGAGGTCATGCGGGAACTGGTTGGCAATAAGCGTACCGGTATTGCTGCCCCGGCCTCACTGCCTCGAATTGGATTCACAGAAGGGGAATCGAATCTCGCTCCCCAAGCCATCGCGGGCCAAGCTGGTACCTATTCTTGGTACACTGCACCTGCGAGGAATTTAAGAAAACCCAATCAAAACAAGGGGTTGGCAAGCGCCAAGGCGTGTCGGTGGTTCGATTCCGCCCCAGGCCACCAGTAGGTC
>Ga0307515_10021877_pt1 | contig 11310 bp, 3 predicted proteins | sample 17_EM_MG_FD_194513 | JGI IMG/M metagenome (GOLD analysis project Ga0307515, IMG submission 194513) | Populus trichocarpa ectomycorrhiza microbial communities from riparian zone in the Pacific Northwest, United States - 17_EM | ecosystem: Host-associated > Plants > Roots > Unclassified | place... | reverse complement strand
ATATCATATAAGGATTCAACTGAGAAAAAATATTTTTAGGGAAAAATAATTATGATTGAGAAATATCTTTGATATTATCTTTTTATAATTGAAAATTATCTTTGATATTATGAGGTTTGGTTTGAATTGTGATTAAATTTATAGATATATGCCAACACTTAATATTCTTTTTACAAAATATCAATATAAAATATATAATTATTTATAGGTTTACCATTATGATTTATTTAATGACTAAAGAGCCATTAAAAATCAAAAAATAATAAAAATGCCACCAAGTAACCATTAGGATTTTTTGAAAAATAAATGGTTATTAATCAACTCGAATTAAACAAAATCAATTGATTTAGGTTTGAATTTCGTTCACAAGACGAAAGAAAAATGTAATTGAGAGAAAGGGGGAGTGAGTTGGTCTAAGAGAGAATGCAATGGAGCTACTCATCTATTGTTTGGTTAATTTTCATTTTAATATATATATAAAGGTTCATATATATATATATATATATATATATATATATATATATATATATATATATATAAATAAAGGCAATATGATCATTTCATCAAATTCCAAAAGTTTTTTTTATCTGGAATGTAAAATGTAATTTTTTAAACTATACTAGATAATCGCAATTTTTACCAAACATTAGGATGCTAAGTGTGATTTTCCATTTATAATTTAATTATTTTTTCACTTTGTCTTTATTCTTTTGAAAATTACAGTTTACATCCAAAACCAAAATATTTTAAAGCTGTAAAATACTTTGAATCCTCGCTAAAATAAAGTCAACAAAATAGTTTAAGTTATTTACAAAATTTTCATTATATTCTAATTAATTACTAAAGAGCCCTAAAGTCGTAAAATATTAAATAGAAAATTACTCTTAACATCCTATAGTTTGGTCAAAATTCCACTTGCCTACCAAGTTTTGAAAAATTACAGTTTGCATCACGGGTCAAAAAGAATTCTAAATTTGATAGAAATACCAAAATACCCTCATCTACATTATATTAAAAATCAACTCAAACGATAGATAACTTCTTCTCTTTAAAAAATCAATTTCTCTTTCCTCCTAAACCCAAATCAAACAAAAAAAAAAAACAAGTGATTGTAATCACTTTCTCTCACATGATTTCGTAGTTTAGTGTGGTTATCTCTTCTTGCTGTTGGATTCTATCATTCGTTTCATCAAGATCCAAAGTGGCAAAACCTATTTTTGGAGAGTGGGAGGTTGAGTTTTTGTTTAATTAGGGTTTTATTCTTTGGATTCTTATTGGAGGCTAGATTCAATTTACAAGTTAAAAACATAAAAGAGAATAAAGAAAACAAATTGTTTCCTTTATGGGGTTGGATTCATTTTCAATCAAGTTTTGGATTTTAGTTATCAAGGTGAATAAAAAAAACCATTTTAAGGGAACTTGAAAAATTTTTACTCTAGTGAAATAAGTACTAAATGGGGTCTTGAAAATTACAAAATCTTGGTGCTTTGGTGGGTCTGGATTAGTGGTGTCGAAGGGGATATCAAGGTGAGCTGCATATGAAGAGAGTAAAAAATATGAAAAAGGTTACCACCTAGTTTTATAAAAATAAGAAATCCTAATTGATTTTTAAAAGTTCTAGATAAAAGGCTAGTTATATAATATGAAAGATAGACATCAGCTTATACATCATACTTAAAATAAGTTGTATTATTATTTGTTTTCAATGATAAAATGTATTAAACGTTCTTGCTAAAGTTTGCCTATTCTAAATACAAAAATAAAAACAATAAAAAATGAACATGTTATTTTTTTATATTCATAGATTTTTATGTTTTTTTAGATTTTTACGTGGAAACACTTCCAAAAATTTCATTATGAAAAAAATTAAACACGCAATGAAATCAAGCATGCACATACAAATTTCACAAAAAACAAATGTCAACACATAATAAAATTCACAGTTTAAAAATAACATCAACAAAAATCATAATATAACGAACACATCAGTACACGTTAAAACTCACAAACAAATCAAATTTATATTAAAATCCATATCAAGACCAAACAATTATACATTAGATAAAGCTTTTACGACTTATATAATCCTTTCAACTTCATTGTAGGGTATTAATTTTCAACCTTATTTCACCATAAAAATAAATTCCATGATGACATCATACCATCGAGGTTGTCACGCAACAAGCGTAACCCACAAGACTTCAAATATTTTTCAACAATCAATAATAATAATAATAATAATACAGAATCAACTAAAATTCTTAACAAAAATCAACAATTTATCACAAGGATTCAACAATAACAATAAAAATAATCATTCAAAAAAATAATTGGAGTTCAAAATCAACCTTCTGGAATGGTGGGAATCGATTAGAAGTTGCTGGAACAGTCGAGAATCTATCAAGACTGTCAAAATAATGTTGGCACATGTAGATCACGCACTGCCATGACTAGTGGCCAGTGGACTAATGCTCTGGTGACTTTGGAAGAGCATGGTTAAATGGATCGGGTAGTTTTCTTCTTTTCGTCACTTTTATGTCGACGGTGTGATCAACGGTTGCTTAAAGGAGGAGATCAACCCGTTTTGAATCTTGATTTCCCTCTCCTTCCTATCTCTTCTAGCTTCTTCTCTTTCTCTATTATAATTTTTTTTTTGTCATTCTAGTTTATGAAAAGAGGTTATAGGTCTTGGCTGTCACTGTTGCTGATGAAAGGGCCAGTGGTGAAAAGTTATTGATGGGTAGCGATCTGGAAGACTAATAGTTGACCTAGTTTGAGGAGGAAGGAGGTTGTAAGGCGGTTTAGAAGCGAAGGTGTCACTAAAAGGAGATGGGTTACTATTGTTGGGTTTAAAGGAGACAACGACATTGTTGCTATTCATTAGAGTTGTTGCATGGGGAGAATGGCTGGAGACAAGGAATAAATAATAAGAGTGAGGGGCAATTATTTTTTTTAAAAAAAGGGAGATGTTTTTTTTGCACTTGTTTTCTCTCATTTTTTATTTTCTTATCATAGAAAAGGTGTTGTTATTGTGTGTTTTTGCTGCTATCTTGAGTGAATGGTGGTGGTTTTGTGGGGAGAGATGGATAACTTCATCATTTATTTCTGAAAAGAAAGAAGCCTGTTTTTTTATTATTATTATTAATAAAGATGTTCTAACCAACTTATGCGTATCTTAATTAATCTCATGAGTCTTAAAGTTAACGACCATGTAAGCTTCTAGTGGCCTTGAGAGAACTTTAACTTGTGACTATTGGAAAGCAAATCCAGACCTAACTAGTTAAGATACCATTCAGGATTATAGGCCTGTTTTTCTTGTTCAAGTGAGAAAGGGATAAGTTTTGTTTTTCTTTTTTTAATGTAATAGCTTTATAGCAAGTTTAATACACTTAGGGTGCGTTTGTTTTCCGGAAAGTGGTTTCTGAAAAAACCACTTTCCAAACTTTCCTGTGTTTGTTTGATATTAGAAAAATTGGTCAACGAAAAACAATTTCCTGTCAAAGGAAAATTTGGCTTGATTTCCAAGAAAGTGTTTTCCTTTTATTTTAGGCGGAAAACACTTTCCAGAAGTTGTGAAAAGTTTAGAAATATTATATTATTTGCTGATTATGTCAAATTTAGTCCTCAAACTTCTGATTGCTATATATTTTGTTTGAATTTTTTTTTAATTTCATCCCTTAAAATTTGATTTAATTTGATTTTTATATTAACTTTGGTCCTTATTTTTATTATTGTTATTTACTTTTTTCTTTTTTAATTGAAATTCTTTATCTATCAAATTTGATCCTCATTCTTTTTATTGTTACTTATTTTATTTAAAATAATTTATGAAATTATAATTATAATTATTTTAATTTCATCATCTTTTATTTTTTTTTATCTGTTAAATTTGATCTCTATTATTTTGATTATTATTTATTTTATTTGAGATAATTTATGAAATTAGATTTTTCTCAATTCCATTCTCATTCAACTTTTTAATTTGTAAGATTTGTTCCTTATTATTTTAATAAACTTGAAAAAAAATATTAATAAGTTATTTTCCAGCTCATTTTCCATAACATAACCAAACACTGGAAATTATTTTCCAACTTATTTTTCATGACATTACCAAACATCGAAATATAATTTACTTTTCCGGAATTCACTTTCCAAGAAAACTACTTTTCAAAAGAAAATTACTTTCCTGCAAACAAACGGACCTTATACTAAATACAAAGTTCACTCAATTCAAAGTTTAGTACACACACTTATTTCATATTCTTTTCTTTTTTTATTATTTATTTTTTTATTTATTATTTTTTTAAATTTTGCATTGGGTTGAAAACATGTTTTTTTTTTTACTTTTGTATTTTTTTTAGAAAATGAAGAAAACTAAGGTTCTAGAACTGGGTGATGACAAGTAGGTTTTGAAGAGAGAAAATCATTTTTTATGCTAGTTGTTGATCGAAGGCAAAAGCAATGGATTCCATATTAGAGCTTGGCCTAGTAAATTACATCTGATCAGCCCTGAGAAAGGGTCGGGGAAGTGCAAGAACCTGGAGAAGATTCATTTGGACAGTTGTTGGAGTCAGAGAGTGCAGTATCGTAAGATCAGCACAAAAATCTAGTAATCTTTGCTCAATTTCACTCCAACTTCCTTTAAATTTCTCCCTACCACTTCTGATGAACAATCCACCAAGATTACACAAATATGAGTCTTAAAGCCCTAGCTTAGAATTGTTCAATGCTTGAGTTTGTCCGGTTAACCTTTTCTAATGGTGAATTTCCTTCATTTTCTTCATTTGCACAATTTAATAATTGGTTATTGTTTTTAGGGTTTTTTACTTGGGTAAAAAAATCAAATATATGGCCTTTTAGTTATTTTTTGGTTTAGAGTTTCTTAGTAATTAAATAGAAAATAATGGTAAACTTGTAAGTATCAAATGATTTTTGTTGACTTTTTTTTGGATATGTAATGTATAAGAAGTAAATTGTTACACATCCATCAAAGTTTAGGATGCAAACTATAGATTTTCAAAACTTGATTGGCAAATATAATTTTGATCATATTATAGAATGTTATGGGTAATTATTTCAATTATAAAATTGCATCTCTTATCTCCTACTGATGAACCAAGATTTTATCAGTATATCTTTATATATATATACCAATAAATATCGGATTAGGAAAAACATACAAGTATAAATTTTTTCAAATTCTCATGTGTTGGGTTGGCACGCATTAGGACCAAACACACCCCAATAAAAGCACGTTGGGTATGGAGTTAACCAGACCCAACCCCGGGTGGGCTTGATAGTATGACAAGCCTAGACCCAAGTAGTCTTAGGTCTATCATGACCCGTCATGTCTCAATCTTTTAGCTGGATAAAATGAGTAGAATACAGCTCACAATGTAACTTAAAATATCACAAAGATGAAGTTGCACTCCAGCTTCTTTTCTCCATAAAAAAAAAAATTTACAGGCTATAAATATATCATGAGACCTTCATAACAAAGGTTCATAATCTTTATTCTCTGTTACATATATATACTAGCCACAACTCACCTTAGTCTACTAAGCACTAAATATAAGCTGTTAACCACCTTGGTTAGGAAGAATGAATAAAATTGCAAGAACAAGTTGATTAACCAACTATCCAACCTAGAAACCATATTCTTAGATTACATGGATTTTTTGAACATCATCACCTACTACTCTCTCCTTTCCTAGTTACCTAACTCATGTTTTTTTTTTTTTCTCCTCCTCAAAGGCTTTTAAAGGTTTTTTTTTATGGAAATGGGAGGGTAGCCCTTTTTTATTGAACAAAAACTGTGAAAAAAATCTTTTTGAAGCTCTCAAGCTAGTAGTCCCATGTCAGGAAAAAAAAAAAAAAAAACAGCAATAATGAGAGGTAGTGCCGTAGTGGGAAAGAAAAGAAATAGGGATGGAATCCCAAGATATTTAATTAATTAAAAAGAAATAAGATCGCGGGATCATAGCCCAGAAATGAAAGTAAAGGCGTAAGGGCAAGTATTGTATAACAACACAAATCTGGATTTGAACCTATATATTGGGGAGATAAATAAGGTTGGAATTGGAATAGATGAACAATAATGGTGAGAGGAGAAACAAAGGTGGTGGCTTTTTTTTGTGATCAGCTATTGTGAATTGAATTTTTCTTTTTTCTTTTTCTAGATCTATTATTCTTTGATATATATGAAAGGTGTTCGTTATTAGAGATAATCATTATTTATATCATATTAATCTCAAGTAAAAATAAAAATCAACGAAATAGCTTGATGATGATAATTTTTGTATCAATCAAAATAATTTTATTAATTTTATTAATATTGATGTTGGCGAAATAGAGAAATTCACAACTCATTTAGATGAAGAATTAAATGATAAAATAGATGAAGGTAATTAATTATAAAAATGTAGAAGACGACTGAAATGACCATAAATATAATTGAAATATTAAGTGTCTTGTATTATTTTTTATTATTCATATTTATGTATTTATATTTTTTTTTGTATTTTTATCATGTTATTATTATTTTATTAACTCAATATATGTGTTTATATCGGTTGTTGTTTACTTTAATTTTTTTTTTTTTATATATAGGTAACATGTTCTATAAAGAGAACATGCAGCCTCTATCACCATCATTCACAAGTTGGAGAATTCATGATATTATATGTAAATGATTGTGCATAATTACATGTTAGTGAGCTTTCTTGATTATTAATTGTATTAATATCTTGTAACTTATATAATTGTTGAGTTATATGTAAATCCATATTAATTGATCAATATTCATTAAATTGGATTTACTTTTTTTATATTGATTTTGGTTGATATTTTCATCATATTAACTTACAAAAATCGAATTATTTTATATATGAATATATATCTTCTACATCACATGATGAGTTAAATTAGTAATATTAATTATGTATTATTTCAATTATAAATAACTTTAAATTATATTGATACTCATATTTAGCTTGAAAAAAATTGGACAAATATAAAGTTATCAACCTCTCTTCTCTTTTGTTTTAAAATATAATGAGTCCATTAAAACTTCATCGATCTAAAATTAAAAATTAATTAAAAAAATTCAAGTTAAGAAAAAGACTTAATTAATTTTATTAAAAAATTAATTAATCGGTAACCTAGTAAAAACTTAACTATTAGCATGTTAATTTGTTTTATGAAATTTTTTTAGTTGAATTGATATGATTTTAATTTTAAAAAAAAATAGGATGAATTTGAGTATTGCTCTCAACCCTCACCGGGTCGGCTTTTAAAAGTATATCCTCACCACTCCACTCTAAGGCTGTATCAGCTAGAGGTACTCCATTCTCTTGAACTTTCACCCACCAAGTGTCTGTAAGTCTCTCGTCTCTGCCATCTTCTTCCAATCTCGTGTAATTTCATGTTAAAGAAGGTAAAGATTTGATACCGACAAGCTCAACTCAAGAAACACCCACCTTGTCTTTGAGCTAATCTAATCTTCTTTACTCAATTGATTGCATTCATGCAACTTCAATTCGTTCTCGTTAACCCCTTTACTTTTCATCTCTAATGATGCACTTTTCTTCGTTTTCATCCGCATTAGGGTACATACAACATTTCCCACCTGCTCTTTTTGGTGGCCGTTCTTCGTTTCTTGCATGCTCCCCAACTGTTTGTGATAAAGTCTCTGAGACTTTTACTTGGTTCTTGTATCACTGAAACAACAATGGCTTTGTACCTGTCTTCCCCTTCCCAAACCGGTTGTTTCCTCAAGTACACCTTCCTCCCATCGAGTACTCCTTCTGAGCTACATGCAAATCCCTCCCTGACTTGTAGAAAACCCAGATACAAGCGTCTTTCCATATCTTGTTCAGCTCCAAAAATTGTTCGTGATGTTTCACTAGACAAGCACGTTGTGAGACAAAGTAGGATTCGGTTTGTTCAAAAGCTTAAAACGCTGCTGTTGTCCAAACCAAAACATTACATTCCGCTCCACATTCTTTCCAAATGCCGTTCCTATCTTTCACTCACGAAACCTTGTTCAATCCGCTCTATGATTTATCGTTACCCTTCCATTTTTGAAATATTTCCAATGCCGACACCTCCGTTGCCATTAAATGCCACCAAGCCTTACTATCAGCTGTGTGTTCGTCTGACCCCAGCTGCTGCAGCCCTTGCTGCACAGGAACTTCGTCTTCAGTCTGAAATTTCCACTGATTTAGCCAACAAACTGCAGAAGCTTCTCATGCTCTCTTCTCATCGCCGACTTGTCTTGTCGAAGCTGGTTCATCTTGCACCTGATCTCGGGCTTCCCGCTAATTTTCGATCTCGCCTCTGCAATGACCACCCTGATAAATTCAGGACTGTTGACACCTCGTACGGTCGTGCACTTGAGCTTGTATCGTGGGATGAACAGCTGGCTATTCCTTTGCCCGCTCCGAAAGTTTCTCGTGAGTTGATAGTGGACAGGCCTTTGAAATTCAAGCAGTTGACACTTCGAAAGGGTCTTAATTTGAAGAGACGTCACCGAGATTTCCTGGTCAAGTTGGGAGACTTGCCTGATGTGTGTCCATATAACACATGTTTAGAAGAATTTGCTAAGGAGTCCGTTGAGGCTGAGAAGAGAGCTTGTGCGGTTGTAAGAGAGGTGTTGGCCATGACAGTTGAAAAGAGGACTTTAATAGACCACTTGACACATTTCAGGAAGGAATTTGGGCTGTCCAACAAGTTGAGAGGGATGATTATAAGACACCCAGAGTTATTTTATGTGAGCTTGAAGGGCCTAAGGGATTCTGTTTTCTTGGTCGAGGGATTTGATGAGAATGGTAAACTTCTGGAAAATGATCGAACTTCAGTCATAAAAGATCAGTTGATGAAGTTGGTCAGTGAAGCAAAGAGGTTGAGACGAGAAAGGAGAAAGCGTGGTAAGTATGGCAATGATACTGGAGACTCCAATGATGTTGATGAGAATGATGAATTGCTCGACGCTTTTGATGACTATGATGATGGTTTCGAGAATGTGTTTGACTCTGAAGATTCAGGCTTTGATTATGAATTTATTGACAAAGATGACGAATACAATGAGTTTGATGGTTATGGGGAGAATGGAGAGTTATGGACTGCTGATACTTCCTTTGATGGCACCAGTGATGGGGGAGGCTCCAGGGAACCTTGGTAGCATTGACTGATACTGTACTATTTATCTTTGCGAAATATAGGTGTTTTAATGGTAGTTTGTTTATAATGTGAATGATGCTAGCAAATATCAGTGAATTATACTTCTTTTGAAGCTGGACCTTGCGAAGATGATTGAATCCTAAGTACTGACCAAAAAGCTGGATGATCTCTAAGAAATAGATGGAAGTTTGTTAAAATGGTTTTGATGCTAATCTTGGCGTCCTAATTCCTTTGATGAAATAGCTTTAAACCTTCGGCCTGCACATCAAGCTTGTTTTTTATGCTACCACAGTAGCCACAAATCCTATAGATGTAGCATTTTCTCCTGGAGAAAGTTCTCCCTGTCTACTTGCTACGTTCCAAAATGTGCGTGGTCTTCTATATCTAGGCAGTGCAGGGGAAATGAAACTTGATTGGCTGCACTTGAACTGATGGGCTTTATGTACCAAGACCATGTAAGTGTTCGAAGCATTCCTCGTGTCTTATATTCACCTGGTGGTTTGTTGCCTCCGAGGCCTTCTATTTAAAATTAATTGTGGTTGAGATAATTTTTTAAAATATTTTTTTATTTAAAAATATATTATAATAATGTTTTTTTTATTTTTTAAAAATTATTTTTAATATTAAAACAATTTTAAAATATAAAAAAAAAGTTAAAAGAAAAAAAATAAATAAAAATTTAATTTTTTAAAAAAAATACTTTTAAAACATAAAAAATAAATGGGATGAAATAGTTCTGAAATTAGTTGCTTTAAATTTTTTAAAGAAATTAAAGAAAAACACCAGTCTTTTTTACGAAAAGAAAGCGAGAAAACAAAGAAAAAGCTCAGTTACAGTTTAAACTTATATACAGAGTTACAACTTAATTTCTCTAGTTAAATAAAACTAATTAATTATTGCATGTGGTTTCATAAACTACAGCATCTAATACTAATGTTTTTCTATATGTTTTTATTTTAATTCAGCTATGAATTTCATTTCTTCATTTTTTTTCTTTTTTGAAGAAAATAAATAACTAAAAGAAAGTAATACATGCTCGAGGTTTATTAGTATATCCTCGAGAGCCAACCCATGTCTCAATGTTTAAAATTTGATTTTGAGGGGTTTAGTTTAACTGGTCAGGTCTTGAGTTTGCTTTCTAGAGGTCACCAGTTCGAGTCTTACTAACTTCAGGGCCACTAGAAGCTTACATGGTCATTAACTTCAGAGCATGTTGGATTAGTCGATATGCACGCAAGCTGGTCCGAACATTTACATTAATCTAAAAGGAAAATTAGACTCGGAGAAGATACAAGAAATATAGATGATAAAAACATGGATTATCCTACCCTTACAAGAAATACAAGGGGGTTCAAAGCTGTATAGAGAGCTCTAATCCTTAGGGTAAATCATCTTCTTCCCCTAGGAAAAAAAAAAAAAAACTTCATCTTATTCTCAAACTTGAATATTCTAGATAACCAAAAAAAACATACACGCGCAATCTCACAAAACTCCCATCTCATATTTAAATTGACTTGCACATTATAAGAAATCCAACCTTTTCAAATGACTTAATTTATAAGGTATTGTTCAAATCTAACTTATTATAGATTCTTGTATCTTTCATTTTATAATAGCCTTTAAAATACCATAATTTTTTGAGAAAAAAATTAATTAAATTAAAAAGCATTTAAAAATATATATATATAATACATAAATAAATATATGATTAATGATGGTAAAAGAGCTATTTAATTATATTGCATTTTGGAGTCGCTAATTTAATACAATTAACTTTAATTAGGGTATTAAATGGTTATTTGAAAATGTTGTTTTTTAAAGTATTTTTTATTTGAAAATGTATTAAATTATATATATTTTTTGTTTTTAAAAAATTATTTTTAATATTAATATATTAAAACAATTAAAAAATATTTTTTAAAAGAAATTAATTTTTTTAAAAAGTAGTTTAGAATGGAATGCAATTCCAAACTGATGCTAAATCTAACGGCACAAAAAGAGTTAAAGCCGAAACTAGGCATCACACACCAAATTAAAACCCAGCTTGGCGGGACGAGACGATAAACAAATGGAAAGTTTATTTTTTCCTCGGTCACTGCTTACCCTAGCCTAGCAGAAGCAGGAGGAGAG
>Ga0307515_10021876_pt1 | contig 11310 bp, 4 predicted proteins | sample 17_EM_MG_FD_194513 | JGI IMG/M metagenome (GOLD analysis project Ga0307515, IMG submission 194513) | Populus trichocarpa ectomycorrhiza microbial communities from riparian zone in the Pacific Northwest, United States - 17_EM | ecosystem: Host-associated > Plants > Roots > Unclassified | place... | reverse complement strand
TAGTTTAGAAGCTAGTACACTACGGGTTACTTATTTGCACTTAATTAAAGACTAGTATAGTATATTTGCGTCCTAATTGCGGTCCATAAGTACAATTATAAAGCCGATTTATGATAATAGGTCTTTATTATTAGTAAAAAAGGCGTCTATAAATGCTAGTAAGCTAAGGGAACTTAGGTCTAGTGGTACGAAAGTAAGTCCCCTTGCTGTATTATTAATTTGCCACTAAATGCGCTTATTAAGCTGCTTAATATTATTTTCTTGTAAATCTACTGCCTAGGCTATAAAGGACAAGTCGTAGGCAGATTTGGGTTAGCAGACTGTAGTAATATTGGCGCCTTTTACACGCTACGCAGCGTATTAATCCTTTGTATTTACGGTCTTATAGGTCTCTCTATAGGAACTAGTGAGGTCTGTAGGCTTTGCTATAATAAGCTTTAGGTTTTAAGCTTAGCATTCCTAGGTTAGCTGGATTAAGTTGCCCTTTTATGTAATTAAGCCTCCATTAAACTTAATTGGAGTCTGCTTAGTTAACTACTCTCGCGGCTTTGCCAGGAACTTAGCTTCTTATAGTTTAGTCTCTTTAGCGTCCGCAAATGTCCGGTTTGCTAAAAAGAGGGTATTATCTATTTGGAGTCCAACAATACCAAGGCCGTTTAATGGGCTGTATAGGAGGTAGGGGTTATAGGTCGACTGTTCCATTTTAAGTTTACTAGTGTGGTATTGGTAGTATGTCTTAAACCAATGGTTTCCGGCTTCTGGTACTCCGTAAAAAGGTTTTACAACCTATAAAATTGTTCCTGGTTATAGGTTAAGCTCGCGGGGTAGTTATATAAAGATGTCCCTACTTAGGTAGGTGTTGGACTGCACGTAGGCTTATAAGATGTCCCGTAAGTAAAGGGCTATAGGTTTAATTTGCTATAATCTAGGCGTAAGTGCAAGTATAATCCGTTAACTGACTCGTTAAATTATAGGCGATTGCGTAAGGACTAAACCCTTTCCCTAGTCATTGTAAGCTTGTATAATAAGCCTTGATTTCTTAAAGGCTTTATTAGTACTAGGGTGCTTAATTTTGTTAATAAAGCGTAAGTTAAATATACGGACGCCTTGCGGAACGTCTTTCTCCATTATAACCGCAAAGACGCCCTTTTTAAGTAGTCCGTTAATCTCTTTGCATTATAAGTCCGTAAAAGGGGTTTCCTATACTAGAACTAATATATCCGTAAGCGGAGATTGCCTTACAGATATACCTGCGGAGGTTAAGTGATTCTCTATTACGGGGTTCTTACGGGGGCGTCCTCGGCTATGCTTTACGGCAGGTTTAGTAGGTTTAGTAGGTTTCTAGGGGACCTTTAGGGTAGGCAAGGGTGCTTCTAGTTTATTTGATTTGGCGGGTGTTTCTAGTTTACCTAATTCGGCGGGTACTTCTGGTTCGTCTAGCTCGACGTTATAGGTGTTTTTGGACCGAAAATAGGGTTTTATAGATGTGCTTCTGAAGCTTGTTAGTCCGCTAGGGAGCTATATATAGTAGGTCTCGTCTTCTACGGCTAGTAGACGGTAAGGTCTAGTTTAATTACCGCTTTTACGCCATATAAGGACTTTAGAATTAAGCGGGAGGTTATATACTAAGGTTGTATTAGGTCCGTTGCGGTAGTATAAAGCGTTATTAACAGTTTATTTGGCCCATAATTTAACTATTTCGGCCATTGCCTTCTATATTATAGCTGCTCATTCTATAATAGACGGGGCAGGAGGGCCTAGGTTGCTTATCCTTAGGTAAGCTCCGTAAACTAAGAGGGTGGGTACTAGCCCGTTAGGGCCAGCGGTGTCATTAATGGCTTTTACGGCTATTTATAAAGCTAGTTCCTTTTAGATGTCCTTACACTCGTCCGTAATAATCTAGTAAGCTCTCTATAGAGCTAGGTAAGCTCGCTTAATAAGCCTAACGGACTAGTACGCCTTAACTAGAACAGCTTTTGTTAAAATAGCTATGGCCGTAGCATACTATTGGAATTCCTTGCTGATAAAGTTCCTACTAGCGTTATAGGTAATGTACTTAGGGGGTCTAACGTATGTGTTAATCTAGCAGGTCCGTAAAATGTCCTAAGTATATTTTGTGGATATATTTTGTAACTAATAGGCGGCTTAATAGCGGGTTACCTTATTAATTATATGTAATACTAAGCTGCCGTTAATGTATATAATATCTATATACACTAAGTAGTTAAAATTAAGGTCTTTATAAAGAGTAAACTTAAATCGGCTTAGGGAACGTCTGTATTTCTAGCAGAAGGAGCAGTATTTAGTTAGGTGGTTAATTGCCTTCCTATTAACGTTGTTATATCCAGAACGTTTAAGGACTCTATACAGCTTTTTAGCTAACGGGTAGCCGAAACGGCGGTATAGGCAGTGGATTTCCGTACTAGTGAGGTAGCACGGGTTATAGTCGAAAGATTCCTAAATATAGGTCCGTAAAGTCTCTCCCTATATAAGGAACGGGTGTCTAAATCGTCGTGTAATTAGTAGGGTAATATTCTTGCTTCTTAGGGCAGTTACGGGGCTAATCAGGGTATCCGTAACATTATTGTAGTAAACCTATAGTTTATCTATATCCATAAGGCAAAGTAGAAAAGGGGTGTCCGCTTTTATTATATGGAAGTTAACTGGGCTAATTAGAGTCTTAACTTTAACTGATTTAATTAATGCGGTTAAGCCAATGCTAAATTGGACGTTTATGGCCCTAGTTTACATAGTATTAATGTCCGTATTATTATTTATAGTGGTCTTATATACAAGATATTGTCCGTAACCTGTAGTAGACTTCTTAGAGGCACCTGTATTAATTATAACGCCGTAAAATTCTTTAGGGGTGTAGCGTTTAGTGGTGATATATGTAAATAGGTCCTGTTTGCGGTCTATAATGTCCATAATAGGTCTAATAGGTATACTTACGGGCTGGTTTTTGGGTGCAATTAAGTGTATAAAGGAGCGGTCGGTTAATACGGTTGTAATATTAAAGGCTTAGCCGTCCGTAAAAGGTCTGAAAGTAGTTAGAAACGTCTTTAAGGTCTCCTATTCCTAAATATTTAAGTTAAAGTTAATTATAAGGGCTTCTATTGACTTATTAAGAGACTCCTCCGCTTTCTCTCCTTTGTAGTCTAAGATAAACTGGTTAATCCGATTATTAAATCTCTTCTTAGACTTATTACGTTCTTCCTAGGTATACTTTATAGACTAATATCCTTCCTTACCGCACATAAAGCACTTCTAGCTAGTTTGTCTATGGGGGTATACTTTTGTACGGGGGTTACTGCGGGGGTTATAGGTAGGACTTAGTCGGTATAGGTGCTGCTAGCGGTAGCGGCGGTCCTTAAAGTAGACGTCTAAGTCTATTTACGGATATTAAATATCCGTAATAAAGGCTTAAGTGCTGCCTAGCGGGTTTAAGGCTTCGTACATTGTAATAGAGGACCGTAAATTGTTAATAAGGCTAGCTATAGTGTCTGCGGGCTTATAATAAGCGTATTTACAGGGTTCCATTTCCTAGTAAGCCGTAATAAGTTTATTGTGTAGGAAGTCGTCTATTTAAAGCTTGATGTTAAGACCGTGCTATAAGTGGCGGAGGTCTTTAATAAGGATTTGCAGGCACTTTATAGTCGATTTTTTAGTATTCTTGTCTATTACGGTCCGTAACTTAGTCGCATTCTATTAGGTAAGGATATCACGCTTATATTCCGGTCCTTTAAAGTAGTTACGTGTGGCTTTGCATAGCTTATTAAAGGGAACACCAAGGGGGTTGCTTTTAAGGTTAGTATAGTAGTGGTTAAGTGCTAGGCCGCGTAGCATAGTAGAGTAGGCTTGGCTAAACTCCTATTTAGGAATATTAGCCTTCTAATAAAGGTCCGTAAAGATAATTAGTTTAAAATTAAAATTGTTATTTTTACCGCTATACTTAGATTTGTTAGTATAGAGCTTAGCTAGGTTAGCTAGCTCCTTACTATAGGTCTTTACTTAGGTAGGTTGCGGGTTTATAACTTGCGGATCTGTAGCTTGCGGATCTATAGCTTGCAGATATATAGTTTATAGATATATAGCTTAAATAACGGAAGGGGTTTAGTCCGTAATTTGATTTGCGGGGGTATTACAGTCCGTAATTTGGGTTATAGGGGTATTACGGTCCGTAACTTAAGTACTAGGTATACTTTAGCCCGTAAGATTAATTCCGAAATCGCTTGGATTTATAGAACAAATTTGGTTAAGTAGGTTAGGTATAAGGCTAGCGATTATATTAAGTTTGGAAGAAGTAAAGAGTTCCTTAATTTCTTAAAACTGGTCTAGGATTTCCTCTTTAGTCTATTCCGTTTGGTCCTTCTTATATATTATATTATATAAGGACTATATAACAGTAACTCGTTTATTCCTTTTAACCCATATACCTTAGTTACGTAAAAGGGTTTGTAGTTTATAGATGGTAATAGGGTTATAGGCCTTAAAAATAGCTTCTATAAAGTCCGTAAAGTCTTCCTAGTATTGCTCCTATAGGTCGTTATTTATAAGCTTAAAGTGTTTGTATTTAAGGATTTTAAAACTAATATAGTCGTTAACGTCGTTTGTAGACGTAACGTCGACTCCTTATCTCCACTTTTTTTGACCTTTACTAACTTGCTTGCTGATGTCTGCTATACTGTATAGTACGTGGCAGGTAGAAGAGGTCTTGTAGTAGTCCGTAAAGGTGGTTAATGTCCGTAGCGGTTCGCAGAAGGGTATTATAGCGGTCCGTAGAGGCAATTAACAGGTCCGTAGTGGTTCGTAAAAGGGTAAAAGGTCTCCGTAAGGGATCTGAGAGAGGTTAGAGGTATTAGAGGAGGGTAGGGGGTTCCGTATAGGTCTGTATTCGCGTCTATAACTTCCGGTAAACCGTATTAAGACTTGAATAAGTATATAGAGTTGGAGATAAGTCCGTAATCCCCGACTTCTAACCTTTTAGTAGGTCGTACTAGGAGTCTAAACAGGTGGTCGCTATTGAGTATCGCTTGGGGGAGGTATTGAGTGATTGCTGATCTGTGCGCGCTTACTGATTAGTGTTCGTATTAACTTAATAGCACGAGTGAGTTAGATCCAGGGGCACGAAATACGTATAGTATCGTATGCTCTTTTAGATGATGGTAACTATCGATTGTATTAAGCAGACTACGTAGTCTATATACTAATGCGCCTCCCCCCTAATTAGTTAGTACTTTAGAAGTGCACCAGACGCGTAAGCGGGTGGTTGGTGCACTAAACGCGTAAACGCGTACTCGGCGTACCGAACGCGTAAGCACGCGGTTGGTACGACAGGTGCTGTAATTATACAGGTATAAAAGAGAATAAAAAAGTATTATAACGCTAAAAGATCTAAGGGACTAGATCTTAAGGAGGGGGATAAAGTATAGCTACTATACAAAAATTTTAAGAGTTAATAACTAAGTAAGAAATTAAACTATGTTAAACTAAGACCTTTTAAGATTACGTAAAGAATTTCACTGGTTACATTTAAGTTAAACCTACTAGCTAAAATAAAGATCTACCCTATACAGCATATTGCGATACTAAAACTAGTATATAAGAATATTAAGCCACTAATCTATAAAGCAGATATATATAAAGGATAAGAAAAAGATAAATAGTAAGTTTCTAAGATTATTAGTTATAAGGATATTAATAATAAAATATAGTATAAGGTTAAGTAGATAGGCTACACTAAAACTACCTAGAAACTACTATAAAATTTAAGGAATATTATAGGAAAGGTATAGGAGTATTAAAAGAAAACGGGTTAGGCAATATTAAGAAGGAGCTAAAAATAAAAGGATTAGTTAAAGGTAATAAATAAGCTAGATTATCTAAGGGATCTACTACTAGCGTATAAACTATTTCCGCCTCTTCTTAATTAGAACCTTTTTTGGCCTTTTTAGCCGTAAGTTTAACTAGACCTTACTCTACTAAGCGAAGCTCTTTTAAGCGTACCTTTTTATAAACCTTTACTAAACGGCTTAGGCGAGCATAAGTATCTAGTTAAGCTTTTAGAGCCTAAGACGCCTTATTAAAACGACGCTGCACTTTAGTAAGGGCCTCGGCCAGCTTACTTTTTAGTCTTTTAGCCGCTACTAATACGTATAACCTTAGAGGAGATTAAATAAGGAACTAGATAGTTATAAAGAATAATAAGACGCGTATACTTAGCGTTAGAGACGGATTAAATATTATAAGATAATTAAATATTCGTTTGCGTACACTTAGTATAGGAAGAAGGTTAGTAACTAAATAAAGATATAATTGTAATATATACTAACTTCTTCTCTATATAATAAGAATAAGACAGTATAACTTTACTAAGTAATAGAATAAACGTTACTAGCTAGTTATAACGATTAGATATAGAGAATCTAATAAAAGGCATTAAAAATAATAAAGGTTATTAAATTAAAGACGGGAATGCTATACCTCTAATAAATAACTTAGAGTTAGAAGATATCTTTAAGGACAAAGATAAAGAGGATGGGGATAGTGTTACGGACCTTATATTGGCAGTAATGCGACTATTAAAAATAGATATAAATGGGTTAGTTAAGATAGTATAGGAGGCACTAGAACCGATTAAGCTATAGAATAAGGGGTAGCTAAGTTATATAGCTAGTTACGTTATAAATTCAGAATATAAAAACGTAGGAACGTAGGAACGTAATATACTAACATACTAACGTATTAATATACTAACGTACTAAACCCTTTACTATAGGGAGGAGTTATATATTTAAGGACACACGGTCTCTATAAATAGTTTCTCTTCTTTATAGTAAATCTTAGAATATAATTAGAGTTAATCTATTAGGCAACCACTCTACTAGTTATTATTACATTATTAACTTCTTATTTACCTATATACCCGGCCTATTAATAAGTCTACCATAGTTCTTGCTATAAGGCTTCGTTACAGTTAAGCTTCTAAAGCTTAAGACGCCTTATTAAAATAATACTGTACTTTAGTAAGGGCCTCGGCCAGCTTACTCTTTAGTCTTTTAGCCGCTACTAACACGTGTAACCTTAAAGGGGATTAAATAAGAAACTAGATAGTTATAAAGAATAATAAGATATATATATTTAGCGTTAGAGATAGATTAAATATTATAGAATAATTGCATATTCGCTCGCGTACACTTAGCATAGGAAGAAGGTTAGTAATTAAACGGAGACGCGATCGCAATATATACTAGCTTTTTCTCCATATAATAAGAATAGGACGGTATAACTTTACTAAGTAATAGAATAAACGTTACTAGCTAGTTATAATAATTAGATATAAAAGATCTAATAGAAGGTATTAGGGATAATAATGGTTATTAAATTAAAGATAGGAATGCTATACCTCTAATAAATAAACTTAGAGATAGGAGATATCTTTAAGAATAAAAATAAAGAGGAGGGGGATAGTGTTACGGACCTTATATTAGTAGTAATGCGACTACTAAAAATGGATATAAATAGATTAGTTAAGATAGTATAAGAGGTACTAGAACTAATTAAGCTATAAAATAAGGGGTAGCTAAGTTATATAGCTAGTTATATTATAAGTTTAGAACGTAAAAACGTGGGAACGTAGGAACGCGATATACTAATATACTAAACCCTTTACTATAGGGAGGAGTTATATATTTAAGGACGTACGGTCTCTATAAATAGTTTCTCTTCTTCCTCTTAAATCTCAGAATATAATTAGAGTTAATTTATTAGGCAACTACTCCACTAGTTATTATTACATTATTGACTTCTTATTTACCTATATACCCAGCCTATTAATAAGTCTACCGTAGTTCCTGCTATAAGGCTTTATTACACCTAGGCCTAGTGAGTAAAATAGTAAAGTGCGCTATTTAGGAGTATAAGTACGGGTTAGACTATAGAGCTATTTATACTATAGTTAAAACTTTTTAGTACAATATCTAATTATAACGATATACTTTATATTATAATCTACATCCCTAAATCTAAATTTTATTTTTATTTTTATTTTTTTAGTGTAATATTACGATATACTAACTATTTATAATATTGTTAAGTTTTCTTCACTAAAATCGTTATAACTAGCAGAGATTTTATATGGGAGGGGTTATACTTAGCCCCGTAAAATAAATGCCCTACACCCTTTTAGGATACTTAGCCACGCATTAGCCTTCTTTTCCCTGCTTATTAACCTAATACGTAACTCTATATATAATAATACTATTAGTATTACAATACGGTTGGCCGTACAACTCGCATCGTTATAGGGGTTTTTAACTATAGCTTTTAGGTTAATATAGACACGTAGAAGAGCTAGGAGAGGCTGCTTATTAAAAATATAAACTAGAATAAGATTTAAGAAGACGTGGAGTAATAGAAAGAGATAGGATTCCCTATAAAAGATATAGACGAAATAGTTAACTGCCTTAATAGGTAGGTTAATAAAGCCCTTAAAGTATATTGCTAGCGGGCTAAGCTATTACTATATATAAAAAGATAGTGGAATAAAGATCTTATAACGCTAAGGAAGTTATATATATACTAGAGAAATAGGAATAGTATAATACGGAGGTAAGAAAGGGATAACCCTAAGTTATATAATATTGTAGTAAAAGTAAAAAAGCTCTTTTATAGGACTATTTAGCGATATAGAAAGCTCTATTAGGACGAATTTTTTTAGTAATAGTAATAATATATAGAAAGCGTTAAAATACCTTAATCCGTAGGCTATATCCACGTTTACTAAAATACCACTAATTAAAAAGGCTAGAGGATAAGAAGAGGTTATTATAGAGAACTATAATATTATAAGAGAACTACTCTAGGCATTCTTTCTAGTCCTATTACTATATAAATAAGAGGAGGAAGCTATAACTAGCTATAACTAATTGCTATAGGAGCCTATCGCTAAATATAAGGTTGAGGTAGCTATATTTAAGGCTAGCCTAAATAAGGCCCTTAGAAGGGATAGTCTACTAGCTAAGGTATAGCGAGAGCTATAGCCTATACTAAGTAGTAAAACTACTACTCCTTTTACTAAATTACTTAAGATAGGAAAGGTACTATAGAAATAGAAGGTAGTAAAGATTATACTACTATAGAAGCTAAAGTAGGAGGACTATATAGTAGTAAACAATTATAGGCTAATTTCCCTTCTTCTAATGCTAGGAAAAGTACTTAAATTACTAGTAATAGAGAGGATAGTATACCTAATAGAGGAATATAGCCTACTATTTAAGACATACTTTAGAGTTAAAAAGTAAAGGTTAACAATATATACGCTATTATATCTCTATAAGGACGTATTTAGAGTATAAAGAGAAAAGAAGACGCTATCTCTAGTATTATTTAATATTAAGGGTATATATAATAATATAGCGATAAAGCCGGAAATTAGGAGATTACGGCAGTAATAGATACCTTATATAATTATATAATAGGTATAGGACTTTTATATAAACCGTTAAGCCTATATCCTAGTTAATAGATATATATTAGAAGTATAGGCGCTCCTATAGGCGGGTTTTCTATAGGAATTAGCACTAGCCCTAATACTCTTTCTATTCTTTAATATAGATTTTATATAAAGCGTAACTAGAAACAGCAGCTCTATAGCCTTTATTAATAACTACTTAGTATAAGTTATAGGCCCTATAGTAGAGGAAAATACGTAGATTATCTAAGGCGAGATTATACTAATGCTTAAGGAATAGGAGAGAACTAGTAAAGCTTAATTTAAAGTAAAGAAAACGTTATTTATCTACCTTACTAGATATAAAGAAGCGGGTAGAAATACCACTACGCTACTCTAATTTAAAGGAAAAGAAATCCCCCTAATACAGAATATTAAAATCCTTAGGGTAATTCTTAATAAGGAGCTAAAGTTTAAGGTATACCTAGCGGATAAGGTAGGTAAAGCCACTAAGGTAGCGCTAGCGTTGCGTAGATTAAAGGGACTATAGCCTAAAAGTATTAAGCAACTAGCTAAGAGCTTAGTCCTACTAGTAATAGACTATGTGTCGCTAATATAGTACCTACTTATAATATAAAAGTTAATATAGCCCCTTTAATAGGCGTAGAGGATTACGGTATAAGCTATTATTAAGGGGTTTCGCATTATCGCTCTATTAATAGTGAAGGTAGAAGTTAGCCTACTTCCTATAACGGGACTAGCCGAGTTATAGTAGGAATATCTTAGTAAAACACTTAATAGATAAATTCTGCTAAGTTCTACCAACTTAATCAAATTCTGCCAATATAAACGTTTTAGTAAAATTAACGCTTAATTAAATTCTGCCAAATTCTGCTAGCTTAATTAACTTCTACTAAGTTCTACTAGATTCTACCGAAGTCTATTAAAGACTGCGCGCGTATATATATATATACGTACGCATTAACTACCAAGACGCCTAACTATTTAATTATAAGATTCTCGCGTTATTCCTTTCTCTTCTTTATATAACATCTTATTTTCTGCAAAAGCTATACCTATAGATTTAGATAGAATTTATATTATTCCTTTAAATCTGCCCTAAAGCCTCTTCGCGCTCTTATATTACGTTACGTTAATACTAATACCCTTAAAATAGTAAACGAACTTAAAGCCGCTATATTAACTATTATAGCCCTAATTAGGGAATAAATGACTATAATATAACAGTCTTTTATAGATATCTTAGCCTAGTATTAGTAATTAATTAAAGTAATACGTAAAGAACTTTATAATGCTAAAGTACTTATATTAAAGACCCTAGTACTAATACCCTCTATAAATAAGATTAAAATAACTATGCCTAAGCCTAACCTGTTAAACGCGAACCCTAAACTAGTAATAATAGCTTAACCTATATCTATAATAAATCTAATACCTATTATAAAATCTAAAAAGCTCCTTAACCCTCTAATGTTTAATAGAAATTAACATAACCTATAACCCTTTATAACTAAGCTCCGCCTAAAACTTTTAATAAATTATAACTAATACCCTACTAAAGCTAGTAAAGTTAGCTATAAAATGTCTTATTTAAGTAAAAATACTATATAAACTATAGACCTATTCTTCTATAACGGCACCTTTATTAATTTTAAAACCTTTATCTCTCTACTAAAATTAATGTATAATAACGCTACAGGGTATACAGTATCCGGTGTCCCCCCCCCCATGTGCGCGCGCAACACACACAGCAATTTCGCTTCGTATGCACTAGAGAATTTCAAGTTTAACTCTTGTAATTAAGCTTAAAAAGTCAAAGGCTTTGCCTTTCTTGCGGG
>Ga0307515_10021875_pt1 | contig 11310 bp, 3 predicted proteins | sample 17_EM_MG_FD_194513 | JGI IMG/M metagenome (GOLD analysis project Ga0307515, IMG submission 194513) | Populus trichocarpa ectomycorrhiza microbial communities from riparian zone in the Pacific Northwest, United States - 17_EM | ecosystem: Host-associated > Plants > Roots > Unclassified | place... | reverse complement strand
TTTGTGTACAAGTCCAGAATGTTATATGTAGATTTCGTGAAAGAGTTGTATCAAGAAATATTGCAACAAAAGTTGTTTGTCAGGTTGTAAGTGCATGTTTCATTTAAGTTGGTAAATTTTGTTTTGCCAAAAATATCTTTTTCGTAAATTGAAGGATCTCCCAACAGTCATCTCCTTAGAACTAGATATGCATAAAACACACAAAAATAAGTTCCTCTAGGGCTTCAATGGTTTTGGAACTATCATTTGTGGCACCAAAGTACCAGTTTAGCTTTTTGCTGTCAAGTAGGTAGTGTGTGTAGTTCAGTTGTCTTGTTTCTTGATAAGATGTAATGGAGAAATTTCCTTGCATTTATGCAGCGTTGTTTTAATTGGCAATCACACAGAACTAAAGTAAATAATATTTGACTTCTTTTTCTCTCTAATAATTTTTGGCACAGAAGTTAGATTATGATTTAATTCTCATGGATATACTTTTTGATTGAGCCCTTATGCATGTATGAAAAATTGCAGCGTCAACCCATTTAGGCTCATTGGAGTTGGATTATCAGTATGGACAATTGCAGTAGTTGGGTGTGGTTTTTCATTTAATTTCTGGACCATTACAATTTGCCGCATGTAAGTACATTATTTAACTTGTGCTCTTCTTTGTATTGTTTCACTAAACAATTAAGCAAAAAAAATTTTTCTGTCCTTTGGTAATGAAATAAAGGTTTTTGCATATGTCAATAATAAGCTGTTATATGATGCACACTAGTTCTGATTGTTTTTCTAGGCTAGTCGGTGTTGGAGAGGCTTCATTTATAAGTCTGGCAGCCCCATTTATCGATGATAATGCCCCTGTTGCTAAGGTTTTGTTTCCTTTCATTTGATCATGCCAAATTTGTATGATTTGTGTTTATTTTTATTTGTATTAATTTCTTCTGCAGAATTGTTATCTAAAATGTCTGAGCTCGATCTGTTATACATATATGCTGGAAAACTGTGACTTTGCTAGTGTTGATGTTATACATATATGCTGGAAAACTGTGACTTTGCTAGTGTTGACATGTCTTCTAATTTGGTTAGACGCTAGCAAGAAGTTGGTACATTGTCTTGGGTCCACTTATAAAATATGTTTTTATTTTTTTTGCCAACTCTCATTATAATTGACCTGTTGCTAAGGTTTTGTTTCCTTTCATTTGATCATGCCAAATTTGTATGATTTGTGTTTATTTTTATTTGTATTAATTTCTTCTGCAGAATTGGTATCTAAAATGTCTGAGCTCGATCTGTTATACATATATGCTGGAAAACTGTGACTTTGCTAGTGTTGACATGTCTTCTAATTTGGTTAGACGCTAGCAAGAAGTTGGTACATTGTCTTGGGTCCACTTATAAAATATGTTTTTATTTTTTTTGCCAACTCTCATTATAATTGAAATTAACCAAAATTAAGTTCAACATGATGTAAATAGAATACCTTAATTTTATTATACATGAGGCCGTGAAGTTAGGTCACTTTTGGCAAAGGACATGTCAAAAGCAGTGCTTTGAGTTTTTCTTTATTTTTTTTTGCATGGGCACAAAATTATTTGTTAAATTATGAATTCTATGTTGATAGATTATTGGTTATTCAAACTTTTATTATAATGCCTTCTTAAAAAAATTATTGATGTGTTTTGTGGACATTAAATAATTTTTAAATTATATACATTAAGTTTATTAGGTTAGGCCCTTTAACATTTTGCGGAGGTAGTTGAGTAAGAAAATTTTTATAGTGTTCAGGGAGTAACTAGTAACATCTTATTAATTACTTCCTAAGCTCATCTTGAAGAAAGAGACAGACACAAAGAAGAGAGGAAAAAATGAAACTCATGACCCATCAAAAGCGATTAGAATATCCCTACCTAAGATATCTCTCTCCTATTTGTATCTATTTTTTTTTTAAAGTGGATCAAAGGACTAGCTAATAAGATGTCACTAGTAACTTCTTCAACACCATAAAATTTCTCGTTGAGTGGTGAATTGTGATAAAAAGTTTTTAGTGTTATCTTGTTTTTCAATATTTAACAAGTACAAAATTAAAAGGAATTGAAATTAAGTTTGACAAATTTTGATTTTGTACAAAAGGATTGAATGAATAGCACATTAGATTGATTTAAGTAAAAGGTTTTTTATTCTTTGGCTACTTGTATTTTAGGAGAACTATCTTTAAAAAAATTACTGCTTTAATATCTTATCCAAATTTTTGTTCTGATATTTTTTCACCAAAAATATATTTTATTGAATATTTATTATTGTTAATAGGTTTCATTTTACTTGTAATTGTGACATATTTATATATTTCTTTCAATATTTTAATGTATCAAATTTAAACGCAAACTCAAAATAAGTAGTTCAATATATTTGGATTGTAAAATAGAATTTCAATATAATTACTTGTAAGTGAAAAAGGGGGAAAATCGAAATAAAATTTTTTTTATAAGGTTTTATTAGGAAAATTATGAATAAAAATAATTTTGGAAAATTAGAAAAAAATGAATAAAACAAAAAAAAGGGCTGGCCGGGGAACCAAATCCTTGCGCACTTAGGCCTGGTCCCTCAGACCCAGTTTTCTTGATGTTTTTTCCATCTAAACACCTCAAAAACATCCTAGCAACCTCTACGAATTCATTTTCACCCTAAACAGCTCACGGAAAACCCATAAAAAAACCATATCAAATTAAAAACATAATTGTTTATCCAGCTTCCAATCTTTTTTTTCCGGACTTAACACCACCTTCAACAATACCCTCATCAAACCGAATACATTTGACACCAAGATTATCGGATCCCATGTCCAAAATTGTTTCTCTCGTCTATCTCCTCCTCCTCTCTCTCTCTCTCAACCAATGGAGCCATGGAGCAAAATGTGATGCAAATAAAATATAGGGATTGGAACATAAAAGACTCAAAAAATATTGGGACTGGAATGAAAATAATACCTAAAACTAACATTTAAATACCCTCCCGCAACAGTGGAAGTGGGTTTTGTTTTACTGTTGTGTATAATGTATAATATATTTCTATTTTGTGCTCTTATATTTTGTCAACTTTCATCTGCTCTAACCCTGTTGTTTGTGTCAGAAAACCTTATGGCTTGGAATATTTTACATGTGTATACCAACTGGATATGCTCTTGGCTATGTATATGGTGGTTTGGTAAGCTTATTATACGATTGTCAAGGTCCTTTTCATCAAAGAAAATCTTGCTTACGTATGTAGAATAATATTATAATTACTGTCTGAGAAAGGACCAGCTCTTAGTATATATGAAAAATTTACAGCATATGTCATCTCCTTTAGAACTGTCAACACTTGCAGTTACTAAATAATATTTGTCTTTTTATTCTTAAATAGATTGGTGGTCATTTCAATTGGCGCTTCGCCTTCTATGGAGAGGCAATTTTAATGCTTCCATTTGCTGTTTTAGGTTTTGTTATGAAACCTTTGCAGTTGAAAGGTGAAACCTTGTTACATCTTGGTTTTTTGAGCTGAAGACAATTCCAGCTGTCCCTAAACAATTACTGATACAGGTTTTGCTCCTGCTGAATCTAAAAAAGCGCTGACATCCATAGAGACTGCTGCCTTGGAAGTTCAAGGTTCTGTGTGTAATGATAATATGGAATTTCATTATTTTGTATAATCTATATGTTCTCTAATTATGAATAGATGAATAAATAAGTCAAAACTTTAAGAGAATCCATCTCATCTGCTCACTTCCACTTGATTCCTTAAAATCTCACATGAAAATAGTGAACCTCTAATGTATGCAATTGAATGAGGTTTCTGAATACTTGCTCGAGATCATGCGGCTAGACAACCATGGATTCAGAAAGGAACAACAGAATAGATGAAAATCTCTGTCCAGCGATGTTCAAAAAGGAATAAAAGGATGTATGGAAATTTCAAAGTTTTGTATCCCCTTAGGCATCCAAGTACAGCCGTATACTTGACTATCTAAAGTTGCATGACAGAAGTTCGAGAGGACTGATATATCATTATTTCTTTTTTGAAGGTCTTTTCTTTTGGAATTTTTTTACTACAGTCAACTTACTGTTATTTGAAGTTGGCCACATCAGCAAAATGTGCCTCTGTATTCTGTTATTTAGTTTCCTATAAATCAAAGATTTTTTTCTCGTTTTCTATTGACTGGGTTTACATGCTGAACACAGATGCAGGCGTTTCTGTTGTCAAAGGCTCAATGAAATCTTCCAAGTGAGCTTAATTGTCCTTAGCTTATGACATGTGTTGTATAGATAGCATACAGTAATAGATATATTGCTTGTGTTTTCGATTTAAATTTGGTCATACACCATTATGCGTGTGCATGCACACACTCAGAGTTGGGATATGTTGGTGATTTATTGGATATAAATTTGTTGCAGGTCAAATTGTACATCCATTGATTTGAAGCAATTCTCTGGATTTATGATAGACATGAAAGTGCTTTTGCTTGAGAAGGTTTATGTAGTGAATGTTTTAGGTATTCTTTCTCACACTACTTTATGTTAACCACCAACATTTTAGCTTGTCTTTTCTTTTAGCATACCACAATATCAAGGTTAAAACTAATTTCATGTGCTCTTAGCTGTCTTTTCTGGTCTTATTTAGCTCAATGTTTGCCTTGATAATCCAACTGTCACCTAGTTTCTGGAATTTGCTCTTTATGAGTTTTTTCCAAGACATCTGCAATTTTACCATCTCTGAAATCATGCTGCTTTGCTACATCACTGTAAATTGATTTCCTGAACTGTACCTGGTTTTTTTTGTTAGGTTACATAGCATACAATTTCGTCATTGGTGCATATTCATATTGGGGGCCTAAAGCGGGTTATAACATTTATAATATGGTAAGTTTCAGATTTGATGTGGCTATGACACCAAGTATAAAAGCAATGATAGCACTTACCAATGCCTTAAATTCTTTTTTTCCTATTATCTCAGCACCACCTTCATAGTAAAGGCTTTTGAAACTAAACTATCGGATAAGGTTGGGAGTGAGAGTTTATGGTGTATCTATTCTATTTGAAATTATGGTCTTTTTGCAGAGCAATGCAGATATGATATTTGGAGGGATTACCATAGTCTCTGGTATAGTTGGCACAATAGCAGGGGGTTATGTTCTGGATTACATCAATTCCACAATTTCCAATGCTTTTAAGGTATGTATTCTTTCATATAAAAAGAATGTTCTAAGATTAGAGCCTTGAGCAATTTTCTTACAACTTGAGCTGCTATGCTGAAAATTAAGGAATATTCACTGCTTTGTCTTATTATAAAGAAGCTTGAACTAATTATGGTGTCACTGTAGCTAAGCCCCTACAACAACTTCGTTATAGGCTTTTTTGGCTTTGAAACGAAGATGTTTTGCCAAAACTTAAGTGATTTTTTGGAAATCATCTACTTTTTTTTAACTTCAATCATAAGTTAAAAAAATTGTATGAAATGGTCCCTGAACTTAATTTGTATTACAAGAAGGTTCCTGAATATTGAGAAAGGAGAGTGATGGCAAGAGAGAGGAGGCAAGAGAGAGTAAGGTTTGGTTTTTGGATTTCTAGGATGCACTAGAATGTGTTTTAAATTCAAAATAGGTTCTTGCATGTATTTAGGATGATTCTAAAGTGCTTTTATCTAGCAGAAAAATGGATGTTGGAGTTTTAGTGGTTGGTGGTGGTGGCTGGCACATGACGCAACGTATTGTCTAGTTTTTTTTTTGAAGTTTTTTTAAAGATCCCAAGCCTAGGGCATCAAGTCCAAGAGCTTGGGCCTGCAATGCGCTTGACCCAACTTTGTTCTTTTTTTATTTCCTTTCCTTTTATTTTTTCAATATTTATTTTTCCATTATTTGCTTGATATCAATATTCACTAAATAATTCATGGTTTTTTTTTTCATACAACCTCATGAAAAAATAATGATTATTTTCCATGAATTTGATGTTTTTTTTATTATTTATTCAAAATTAGTATAACAAATAATCATTGTTGTAAAAAATAAGTATTCTTCGGGCAACTTTATAAAATACTACTGATTAATTGTTAAATTTATTTGACAATAATAGAAGTTTTATAATTGATAATTAATCAATTTAAGATCATATAACAAAGGTTTTTTTCTTTGAAAACAAATTAGCATTGACCATAGATTAACATTTAGAAGAAGAAATAAATAATAAGGATTTTATATTTTTTTTCTTTGACTTTTCTTTTTTCATTATTTATTATTTTCTCAAAATGTTCCACAAATAGTTAATGATTATTTTTGTATTTTTCATACAACCTCACAAAAAATATTATTATTTCAAAATTAGTATAAAAATATTCATTATTGTAAAAAAATAATGATTCTTCATGCAACCTCATAAAAAAATAATGATTAAATACCCTTTTTTTTTACAATAATTATTATCTTTATAATTGATAATTGATTGATCTAAGATGCATATTTAAAAAAAAAAAATAATGATAATTAACACTAAATATAACATCAATCTTTTTAAAAAAAAATATCAGCATTAATTGTAGATTAACACATAGAGGAAGAATAGGTCTAAGTAACAAAGATTTGATCATTAATAATTTATCATCTGTTAGTTTATATTATGTTTTGCTAATTATGCATCACTTCAAAATTGATAATGATTCTTTGATATATGTTAAAAAAATTGATATTCTGAATTTTGTTGATCAGAATTAAAAAAAAAAAAAAAAGGTAACTATCGAGGAGAGAGTAATGAGGATTTTTTAATCAATAGTTATGGACTCAATGATTAAAATTAACCACCCTTTCAACATAGATTGTTCAAGCAACATTTCGTTGTCAATTCTTGTCTTTTTCCAATTATTGATTCATTTAATTAGGTTTTATCAGGTGATATAGATAATTGATTGCATGTTTTTTTTTTTCATTTATTAAAATAAATATATTCGTAATTTATATTTAAACTCAAAAATAAAAACATGTGATATTAAATATTACAAAATACATATTCAATTAAAAAATTTCCACAATTAATGTTAATTTATTTTAATATCATTGACTTAAATTTTTAAATTAATTAAAATATTAAATAGATTTTATAAACTTGCCCGCGGCAACACATGGGTACTAAGCTAGTTTAATTGCTAAATGGTGTTCTACATCTCTTCAGTTTTTCTTTATATCTTTTCTAGCGAACTCCTTTTCTCACCTAATCCCTCTTGTTTATCTAGTATTTTCAATATCCCTAATGTTAATTGGATGGGCATAAATGATATCCAGGAGAACAAATATGTCAATATTTTACAGCTGATTGAAGTGGTAGCTTAAGCATGCTTCTCAATCTCAAATTTAAATTCTTCTTGTGGGTCCACTGAACAGCTTGCTTTACTTGTGAGGCTGTCTCTGACCTTTAGGAGATGGTTGAGATTGGATTGTAGTCCTTAGAGTTATCTTATGAATTTAGTAGACTGGTCAGCTGAGCTGTCATCTGGCTTATTGCATGGCTTGTCACTACATTACAGTTCTAACTAGTAAGCCAAGATTTTTTGTTTCAGAAACATACTCTTCTAAGGAACTTGTTTAGGTGTAATTTGACTATACCATGATAATTTCTGTTATTTCAAATACCTCACAAGAAGGGTGACTGTATCGAAAGGTTAGGTTCAATGGCTTTTTGCATAAAATGATACAGCGTTTTTAATTTGGTATAATGAGTTGCAGAATTTTCTAAATGGCTTTGGGCTATTTGAATATTCCCTTGAATTAGCCTGTCTCTAAAATTGTTGAACTCGTTGCAGCTTCTTTCAGCAGTTACGTTTGTTGGGGCAATATTTTGCTTCAGTGCCTTCTGTTTTAAGAGCATGTATGCCTTCCTTGCTTTTTTCGCTATTGGTGAACTACTTGTCTTTGCAACTCAGGTATTAAAATTTTTTATTAGTATCTGTTACACTTTTAGCATTTATAGAGTTTTTTTTTCTCTCTACTAAATATTTATGTTTATTTTCAGGCTCCTGTAAATTATGTCTACTAAATATTTATGTTTATTTTCAGGCTCCTGTAAATTATGTCTACTAAATATTTATGTTTATTTTCAGGCTCCTGTAAATTATGTATGTCTTCATTGTGTTGAGCCAAGTTTGAGACCAATATCTATGGCTATGTCCACTGTTGCAATTCACATCTTCGGAGATGTGCCTTCCTCACCACTTGTTGGCGTTCTCCAGGTTTGCCTTCATAGCTTTAATAGCATGCCTTTGCTGAACTGTTGTTTTTTGTTCAGAAAAAAATAACATACACCTGTTTTTTTCCAAAAATGAGGTATGAATCTTAAAGAAAAAAGGAAGCATAATCTTATTTCTTTCCTGTGCATATTTTCAAAGTACAGAATAATTCAATAACAGAAGAATGGCAATGCAGAAAACATAAATGAATAGAATTATGTATCATCTGCAGCATTCTGAATATGTTTGGCAGAATGTCATGCAGACCTAAAAAGGTCACAGATGGATTTTGTGTGGAATGGATCTTCCTTTCAAAGAATGAGTTCTGAAGAGTATGTTGCCTTCAAAAATTGGATCTATGAGGCTGTTTTATTTCGGAACTAAACAGAGAGAGAGAGTTCTTTTGAATTTTTGGGTTATCCAACTATCAGGGTATCACCTGATGATTACAGTATATGTCTTCCCCACTTCAACTGATAAAGTTTACACATCCACATTTTTAAGATTAGATTGATATTTTTCTCACATGCGTGCATAGGCAATTATTCAAGTTCCTCTACTTTGGATATATGTTTCAGGATCATATTGACAACTGGAGGAAGACTGCTCTTATTCTGACGTCCATTTTGTTTCCAGCAGCTGTGATATGGTTTATAGGTAATTTTTCATGGTTATTCCTCAGATGTATAGCAGAATTATATTTGATTCATCTTCTGCTCTACGGCAGGTATATTTCTACACGGTGTGGATAGATTTAAAGAAGAAAGTGAGCATCCTCAAGTGACTACAGCTGACAGGTCTAACACAACGCCTTTGCTTGATGGGAAGGCAGCAGGAGCAGCAGAAACTTTGGCAGAGCCATAAAGTTTTCACCGGAATTGTATATAGCATTCGTTTGTTTTCTGCACAATTTTAGGGCATGTCCACTCGCAAGCCCAAGTTTTTCTGGTGTATAAAATCTTCCTACAGCGGATTGGAATTTCTTATCAGCTACATTTTGTCTTGTGTTTTGCCTTTAATAAATTTATCCAAGTTATTCCGTAATTTTGCCCCAAATAAATCCTGTTGACATTAATCCAAGGAATAAGATCATTATGTACACGCGAAAATTCTTACAAATTCAAGTTTAATGTCGGAAATGTCATTCAAAATAAGCAAGAACGTCATGTCCAGGCGGTGTGCCTATCCCAAAGGATAACCTCCACGACGGAACGATGTCAGATTTTTTTTTTTTTTATCCATTTCACTACTACCGATATGTTAATCTATGATACATATTATATAATCCAGTAATGGTAAGTATTAGTAATAAGATCAATATTTCCATCATTTGAAAAAAATCGAAATGATTACAAAATGTAGTACTCCTAGCGTTACTCGTTACTCTTCAAGAAGGCGTGCCTTTGCCATGGGAAAATCCTCGTCCATCGTCAACATCCACGTGTTTTCTCATGCTCATCCACTTTCTCCATATGATCAGCGAATCCTTTGGATAAGCCCAGTTTTTGCGTTTGTTAATTTGAAAAAAAAAAAAACATATTTAAGTTTTTTTTTATAAATTATAGCTTTTTGTTAATAACTATTAAATAGAGAAATTTTAATAGAATTCATGTGAATCATAATAGATAATATTTAATCAAATAAGAATTAGATGTGTTTGAAATTGTAATGTAGAGTATTTTTTTAAAATAATTTTTTGTAAATTTTTAGATTTTTTATTTATTTTTAATATCAGCATATTAAAATTATCATGATACACTAAAAAAATATATTAATTTAATATTTTTTTAAGTCAAAAATATTTTTAAAAAACATCTAAAAATAAAAGCAATTAATCACGCTATCATGCAAACTTAATTATGTGTTTGATATTGTAGTGTAATGTACTTGTTAAGAATAGTTTTTTAAAAAAATAAATAAATAAAATTTTTTATATCAATATTAAAGTCATAAAAAAATATTGAAAAAGATTAATTTAATTGAAAACACAATACCGACTAAAAAAAGGGATAACCACAACAAGATTTATTACCAAAAGAAAATCTCAGCATATTCGATCATGCTGCTCAGCAAAGTGGAAAGTAAAGTTGTCGTTTTTTCTATGTATATATAATTTTGGTTCATCGTTTTCATTTAACGCCCACAGTTTTTCTTTGCCTGTTTTAGGCAAACAAACCTTGTGCAATTCTCTATACAAGTCTTTCAATATCCTATTTTGTCTGCATTTGCTTTTCATCATGGCTCCTACAGCTTCGATGCTCCTACTTCCCTACCATAACAAATCCACGTCTCCGTCATCTCTTCCTACTTCAACACCCTCAGCTACTTTTTTTTCTATGGCTAAGCTCTCTGCAATGAAATGGGTTCAGCAAGACAATCCAATCTTCAAAGGGAGATCTCTGGGCAAAGAGTCATTCATGGCTGGTCCTTCTTCACCTGCTAATGATTCTGACAAGGAAAAGAGGTTTGAAGAAGCACTTGAACGCAGCTGCTGGTGCTAGGATGGCTGCATGATTTGCAGTTCTTTCCTTTCAAGTTTCCTTCGTTGTTTTCAACAATTGTAATATGTGACCGAAGGGTTACAATATGTGCATATGTCGTGCCAGGGATCATGTAATGACAATTACTTGTATACGTAAGGTTTTGAAAGGATTCTACTTTGATCAAATGGGAGAATCAAAAAGAACTTGTTACTTTGGTTATATAGTTATTTCAATCGATTCTGGATAAATTACATTAAAACTTAGCAACCAAGCACATCCACTAAGGATACCATCACTGAGCAATCAATTGCCAGTGTAACAACATTATTTATGATCGATGTAGGCTTAATGAAACTCCAATCCCCTTGACTCCTTTTGCTTCGAAAATTTTCATCCACCGCATCTGTCGCATAATCCTAAACTTGGCGCATCCTAAACAATGTTGGAGGTAGTGGGATTGCCTGAGAGGGTTACCATTCATTCACCAACATAAAAATGAAAGGAAATCTCTAATTATATGGTGCAGGAAAGGTTATGTTTAGCGTTTGCTATTTCGAAATTGAAGGGTGATAACATGAGGACTGTATTCCAACCACCATCTTGT
>Ga0307515_10021874_pt1 | contig 11310 bp, 12 predicted proteins | sample 17_EM_MG_FD_194513 | JGI IMG/M metagenome (GOLD analysis project Ga0307515, IMG submission 194513) | Populus trichocarpa ectomycorrhiza microbial communities from riparian zone in the Pacific Northwest, United States - 17_EM | ecosystem: Host-associated > Plants > Roots > Unclassified | place... | reverse complement strand
ATCTCCTCTTTACCAACCCCCGGTCCGCCGATTCATACGTTCACTTAGCTATTCCTACCGGATGTCCATTGGGACCCGTTAGAAGTGGTCAAAGTGGTCGATCGAGAACTTTCCGCTGGTCCTACCACTGCTTCGAGAGCGATCGACCTTACCATCGGAACCGAGCTAAGACATGTAATCGACCTCAGACTACTGACCGACTCCCAAAAGAACGCCGAAGGTTTCCTTCCAACCTACGATCACCGTATCAACTGCAAATTCTGTTTCAAAGGCTCTTCCCATTGCAGAGAGGTGTTGTCTTTCGTAACAATGAACTCACATTCACCAATAACTCGATCTCGCCCGGTACTGGGGTCCACTCCAAAACATGCAAGTACCCGATTCCTCGTGAGCATGGCTCCGAAGAGGTCCACGATAGTCCTATCGATTGGTGTTTAAGCCCCGTACTTGGGGAGTCTGAACGCTGGGCTCTTTAGTCGTTTGCAACGGTGCCCCTCGGAGGCAGGATCCAGCCGGTTTGACTGAACGGGACCTCTGGTACAACATCGTCTCGTATGAAGTGCAACCGCCACGCAAGTGGTCCCACCATCCACCTCACGTCCGAATGTCATACAAGTCCCGTAATCAGGTACAACATCGTGAAGCTGATCACCACTGGAAGTTGGAGGCGACACGCACTGGACTTTGGGGTACTGCTCACCCCAACCTCCCGCAATCTCACCCAGCTAACCGCATTACAATAGCTACACTCTATTCCTTTTTCAGCCGGGCTTCCGGAGATGCCTCGAAGGTGTACACGCCAACGGTGCACGAGCTGCGGGTATCCCCATTCGCAGAGACCCAATCGAAACAATTCATCCCGTCGTCAGCGTCCATCCAATAATCGGTTAGAAAAGCATGTCAATCAAGGGTTCGCGAGGGAGATACTCAAAGTCTCATCAAAAGCTGAACAAGACTTGATATTGCGGATATCGTTTGACCAGCGATGATCGCGGAGAAGTTGCACATTCAAGTTAGATCCAGATTGAATCAGATGGAATGTCGATTCGGTCGCGATATGGGATACCAGGGTGATTTCCTCAAGCCTCGTATTGAGGAATGAACGGTACGCTCTTCTGACAGCACCTTCATTACTGTATAGGTCATCACACTTCACGACGTTCGATTTCTGGCCCACAACACAACACGCCTTACTAGCAACTCCGCGAGGAGAGGTATTTTTATCAGTAGAGGCTTAAGAAAAACGATGTCGAGTCACGAAGGACGGGCAAGTCAAGAATTGGAAACAACAAAGAGTGGAGCATTGGGTTTGGGGAAAGGCGTCCGTATCGAAGGGATGCAAAGACTGATTTCCATAATGATTCTCAACTGCTCACGAGAGGACTTTGTTCACTGGAGTGTCATTACTCGCTGTAATGAGAGCTCGGAATCCAATACATACATTTCGATCCTAAAATGTAGTATAGATACCGTCGCGGGTCAAGTCGGGAGCTCGATGTAACCGCCATGGACTGTCCTCTGGGCCACCTATCGAGAGGTCACAATGAAGTCCAAGCCGACGGGCAAATTGCGATAAGCTCACATCCAATGCTCATCGCAAATGTATCAAGGAAGACGGGCCCCGGTCTGCTCGTACCTAGCCAGCGATTCAACAAATACGCGAGAGACAATTCGGCGAAGGGAGCGTTTCCTGAGCAGAGCCTCGAGGGACGGAAAACGAGAGCTTGGTGTCTGAAGGTGGGCCACCCAAAGGGGAGAACTTGGAGGAACCACGGGCGAGATGCTGACTCGTTAGTCAGAGTTGAACATTCCTCTGTCCGTGATCACCACCTGGGGAGCACAATCGTCGGACTGCTTCGACAGATACGCCATTCTAAAGAAACCACGGAAACGTGCGAAGTAGCACTCCCGCCTTGACATTCCACGCAATCCTGGGTGACACTGCCCGACCCGGTCTCATCAGCCCTATCCCCAAATCCCACGTATTTGAATACTAGAACGTTCCATTCACGCTGTAGCGCTAAGAAACCCCGCTTGGACGTGTATAGTTTGTCAGCAGGTGTGGGTGGTCGTGTGTGTGTTTCGGGGCGTGAAGGTGTTCACGTACCCTATCCATGACGATCCTGCGAGACACCCTTAAGGCGAACCGGTAGAAAGGTTGAAGAGAAAATCTCACCCGCATTGGACAGTTGGCGCACGGTTACAGAGGCATGTTGAGCAATGAGTTTGTTCGAGGGAGATCGCAGTAGAGGCGGAAAGACAGGAGCGCGTGGTCATATGACATATCAGTCATTGGGTCTCCTTCATCCATGTCACCAGCACCAAGCAAATCGAAGGCTGATATCGCAGTCAATGTGAGTACAAACCAAACTTCGAGACATTTCATTCCTCCTGACGCGGTTTCACGAACAGCAAATGAACCGGGAAATCCTCGATTCCATCCGGGAACTGGACAAGCAGATCCAAGAACACGAGAGGGCCGTAATCCAACTTAAACGCATCAGAAACTCTTTGTTGAACGTGTAGGCTCTCCTCCCACCCGAGATACTTGGAAACATTTTCCATCAGAACGTCATTCCGGATGGAGACTTTGGCGGGCTGTTGAAGGGCTCGTACAACTTCCTCCTCGTTTGCCACCACTGGTACGAGGTTGCCACGCATACTCCAGAGCTTTGGTGCTCTTGGGGAAACAAAATATTGGATTGGTCACAGCGGTACGCTCGCTACAGGACCGCTCCGCTCGACCTGGTGCTGTCAGACTATGCTCAAAATCACCGTTTGGACGACGGGCTGCGCGACGCACTCCAGGATCGCGCTGCACAGGATACCATACGCCGGGTTCATCTCACAGGTACTCCAGGACTCATCAGTTCCGTCATCTTCTCGATAGTCCCCAAAGGGGAGGAAACTCGGTCGAACAGTGTAGAGTCGTTCATAGTACAGGGCGCCGTCGGGTCGACTGTGGATGTCTCTGCTTTCTTCTCCCGGTACCGGCTCCCGAAGTTAAAGTGCCTCCGCCTCGATATGTGGAGGATCTCAACGTGGAACTTGTTGAAATCACAAACCACATCTCTGAACACCCTCTCGCTCACAATCAATGACATTGATGAACAATCACCCATCCCAACCCTATCACAGCTGCTTTCGATCCTCTCCTCCAATCCTCTCCTCCAATACCTCGAACTGTTTCACGGTTCAGTCCCCCACGACGATGGTGATGGATCCTCCCCCCGGACACAGCTACGCCATTTGAAGGAGCTCCATTTGAAAAGTGACTTTCGTCACGCCTTCGGGTTGTTAAACCGATTGGAACTTCTTGACAAGATGGATGATCTGCGCCTGTCCCCATATAGATGTTCACCGTCGGACCTTTTACAAACTGTCGGACCGTACATAGGGGACCGTGTTCGGCGCAGAGGCAGGTCTCCGAGCGGACTATGGCTTTCGGCTTTCCCTACCTCCTTAGCCTTCTGTATCAAGGTGGGAGATGCCCTCAAAGGCAACGGCACGACGTGGGTGGACTCCCCGAAGTGGTTTATAACGGTGTATAGGAGCGTGGGACCGGGAGAATCTGCAGAAAAATTGTGGTTCGACATCATTGGGCACATCCCGCAGGAAGAAGTTATCGGGGTAACAACGACTCTCCCCATCCTACACTCGGAGGAGCTACGTGTCCAGATGTGCAACCTGGCCCATCTACGCCTCGAAAGAGTGGACTTGTCCACGTGGATCATCGAACCAGACATTCACGAACCCCACACATCCAACGACATTCTACCCGCACTGGAATCCATCTTTATAACCCAGTTCACCCTGAGTGGGCATGATTGGAGCCCATTCGCGAATTTTCTCTCTCGTCGCGCAGCTGTCGGGAATCCGATTTCTTTTCTCAGGCTGATTGGTCATTGGCACATGGATAATGACGTACTTGAGGGGATCAAGCGTGTGGTGAAGGTTTTCAAGGATAGGCGTGATGGTGGGGATGGTTACTAGTGCAAGATGTATCTCAATGGACAAGTTGTTCCTGTCATCGCGACTTAGAGGGACACGGGCCTTAGCTGTAATCCACGCGCCTTCCACGTGCAGTAACATACGTTCACCATTGGTGTTGACCGAGGTAGACCGAGGTTTAATGGCCGCCCACTCTAGCCCTAGTTAGAAGGTTTGCGATATGTGTTCAATGTTTACATTTTTTCAACCCCGCTTCTTCAAGTGAAGTAGCATCCGGGAGTGTAAACCAGAAGAGGGTCTGGGTTCCGTCATGGCAGACGAATTTCCCATCCAAAGCGCCGTGAAAAGTGAAGCCAAAGTGGGAAGGGAAGCAGCCTGTGAGGCGTTGCAGTGTTCGGGGAAGGATTTTGGAGCCACCCGAGATGATGTGAGCGATCGTGGGAACTCAAATGTTGGGACTTCCGTGAGAAACGCGAGGAGTTTCTATTGACAGTACTTACAATAGCTATAAGTAAGGGGTTCTTGTTCCTATCTTAGATGCGCAGGAGAAAAGTCCCATCTGTCACTCCGCGGATTCCTTCATCTCCGATTTGGCGGTCGACGGCATGACCAGATGGTTTTAGCCCAACCGGCAGTGCGCGTCTCTCCAAGCCCCCGAAATTGAATGCTGAACCGGCGCCGGATTGAGCCCGTTGAACCGTTGAATACATCCGCGTCAACGACTGACACAAAGCACGATGATGGATATCTGGAAACGCTTCTACTTCGTGGCAGAATCGCCCTTATCGCATTTCCTTCCTCTCATCACCTCAGCCGGTTGTCCCCCCAAATGAGTGCATCGGAACCATCCATCATCACGGCAAACCTGGGGGGGATCAGAGAAGAAAGGTGAGACCTCGATCGTTTTACGACACCTCTTTCTGAGTTGCGGCCGTGGCTACAGCCGAGAAAATGGAGACGAGGAACCTGTGAATGCCGCCGAGGAGGAACCACCCGCAAGTGGCAGAAAGATTTTAAAGAGGAGACGGTACGTTGCGATACATACTTGCCGTTTCCCTGGTTGAACGTGCGGACCTCAGGCCCAGGAAACGTCAGAATTCGGCCGAGTTGGACGACTCTGGCCATGTACCTACGTCGAAGTAGGGTTTATGGGTCCTCTAATGTGAGACCCTTCTGATCTTCAACCGCAGCCAGGATCCTGGAGGAATAACGAGGGGAGACAGAAATGAGGAACAGAACGCGCAACGAGTGGATAGGTGGGTTCAGATTTCTCTCCCACTACGGTGTGATTAAGGTCCTCGTATAGCCAGAAACGGGCATCGAAGTCAACTGAGGGCGGTCTCCGCGCTCGATTCTACAAACATTACCAAGAGGAGGCCGAGGACTACGATGAAGAATTCATGAAGAAGCACGAAGAGGATCTGAATACGACGCTGATATTTGTGCGTCGTGATCCATGTCCAGGTGGACTTCGCTGACTCGCGTCACAGGCTGGTCTGTTCTCCGCCGTCACTTCGGCGTTCATCATCCAGGTCCACTCTCAGCTTCAGCCTGACCCGAACGAAGAGACCGCCGCCCTCCTCCGTGTCCTTATTCACAAGGTGGATAACACAACATTCGGCAACGAGGTCCCTCCGCTCCCACAATGGACCGGTCCTCCTCACGCGATAGTCCACGTCCAAGCTGTTCTGTACGTAAGCCTTGCCGCCTCCCTCCTCTCCGCCTTCCTTGCGATGCTCGGCAAGCAGTGGTTGAACCGATATGCCTCAATCGACAAGCGAGGGTCCGCCATTGAACGAAGCCAGAATCGACAGCAGAAGCTCGACGGCGTCATTACCTGGTACTTCGACCATGTGATGGAGTCGTTGCCACTGATGCTGCAGTTTGCCCTCTTACTGCTCGGTTGTGCGCTTTCTCGCTATCTTTGGGAAATCGACACGGCCGTCGCATCAGTTATTATTGGCGTCACTTCGCTTAGTGCAATCTGCTATGCTCTCATCGTCGTTGTGGGGGCAACTTCCGCGAGTTGCCCGTATCAAACCCCTATCGCTCAGGCTCTCCGCTTCCTTTGGAAAAAGGCTTCAAGTCACCCCACTGTCGTCGCATTCATCAAGAAGTTTACATTGGCAAGTCCGTGCTCGGCTGCCAATGACCCGACGGAACAACACACCGATACCCACACCGGTCCAGAACAGACATCAGACCGCGCTGCGACCGTCTTGGACTTCCGCTGCATCTCATGGATGTTGCAGATATCGTTGGATCGGAGAATCAATGAGCTGACCCTCCAATTTCTTTCGTTAATTCTCACACTCCCTGGGTTCGAGACCACGATTGTCGCAGATTGCTTCGATATCCTCATTGGTTGCGTTAGTGTTATTGATGAAAAGTCGGTGGTGGTACTACGGGGATCGGAGCGGCTTGCAGAAGCGGCAGCCACATGCCTTCTCAACGCCATCTTACACTCGTCGGTCGTGGACCCGGAATCGGACGTTCTCAAAGACGTGCGGCGGCGGTATGACCGGACCTTCCCACCCGGGGTTGATCTACTGAGCCTCCCTTTCCACCATACTATCAGTGGAGTCCACAGTTTGTTCGGTAGACCTGATCACCCGAAGAATCCTGGCTGGAAAGACGTCGATCCCTCCACTGCGCAGAATCTCCCACTCGCGCATAATTTGGTCAAGGTTGCTTGGTCGTGTTACCAAAAGTCTGGGATCGGGGACTGGAGGGAGGTGCCCCGCTGGGTGCTCCGCTTCTCGCTTCATTCTCTGTTATGGGACCCCGAGCCTCCTGCGTCAGTCATTTCTGACTGCTTGATGATCGTCGCAACCGACTTGGGATGTGATGTGTTGGAGAGCGAGATCAGGAACCTGGACAAGAGGTATACATGTTTCGCTCACCCGTATACCTTACTGCCCTGACCCTTCGTCAGCGCATGTCTTAAGGATATCACATCTAGGATATCTCTGCGGCTCGAGCGGATGAGTGAAGACTTCGCTGTTATTCAACGCAAGTACGAGTCCGTTGCCATACTCTTCCTATGGGCGTCCCAGTTGGAAACCGCCGATAAACCCCAACATTTACACGACGCTCGGCATCAATTACTTGAACTCCGGGACCGAATCCACCTCGCCAACCCCGCACCGGTTGCGATTTACTTGGACGTGCTCCTCGGCTGCATCGACGTGAACGGCGATCGGGTGATGGCTTGTCGAGGGTCAGAACGGGCTGCGGGAGTGGCCTCCACGTATCTGCTACATGCGCTCTCCAGCTTAGATCCAACATCAAGCACGTTTGGAGACACACAACGGCGCTACATTGGGGTTGTTCCGCACAAGGCTGATTTCGAGGGACCCTTCTTCCACACAATGAACATAATCCACGCTTTATTGATTCGCAGCCAGGAACGTCGGCCATTTGCGTGGGTAGACTATAAACCCTGTGCTCAGGAGCATGCCTCGTTCGCAACCACCTTGGTCCAAGTCGCACGCAATAGGGGGCAACGTGGGAAGGTACCCCGCTGGTTGTTTCGCTTCTCGCTTCACTCCATACTATTGGATCCCGAACCTCCTATGTCAGTCATTGTCGACTGCTTGCTGATCATCGCGATCGACTTGGGATGCAATTTATCAGAGAGCGACATCAGGAACCAGGAAAAGAGGTTTGCATGTCTCATTCAACTGCATAGTTTACCATCCTGATTGTCCGTTAGCGGCTGTCTCAGGGATATCATATCTATGATATCTCTGCAGCTTGGGCAGGTAGATCCAGGATTCGCTGTCGCTATCCAGTACGGCCGCCGCAAGTCCATTCCCACACTCTTATGGGTGACCCTGTTTGCAACCGCAGATGAATCCCGGTGTTTATACGACACTCGACATCGATTACTTGGACTCTGGGACCGAATCCACCTCGTTGACCCTACACTAGCTGCAACTTACTTGGAAGTGCTCCTCAGGGGCATTGACGTAAACGGCGATAGGGTGACAGTACGTCCAGGGTCGGAACGGATTGTGGGAGCGGCCTCCATGTATTTGTTGTGCGCACTTTCGGATCCGAACCCAATCGTGGTTGAAGACATGCGCCAGCGCTACAGAGGGGTCATTCCGCCTGAGGCCAATTTCGAGGGACCCTTCCGTCACACAATGGTCGCAATCCACGCTCTATCGTTTAATAGGTGGGAACGTCGGCTCTTCAAGTGGTTGGATTATCAACCCTGCGCTCAGGAGCATGCATTGTTCGCAACCACCCTGGTTCAGGTCGCATACAACAGAAGGCAACATGGGAAGGTTCCCCGCTGGGTGCTCCGCTTCTCGCTTCACTCCATGCTAATGGACCCCGAACCTCCCGTATCAGTCATCGCCGACTGCTTGATGATCATCGCGATCGACTTGGGATGCAATATATCAGAGAGCGACATCAGTAACCTGGACAAGAGGTATGCATATCTCACTCAACTGCATAGTTTACCACCCTGATTGTCCGTTAGCGGCAGTCTTGGGGATACCATATCCATGATATCTTGGCAGCTTGACCAGGTGTTTCTAAGACTCTCTGTTGGTATCCAGCCCAACTGCTGCAAGTCCATTTCCACACTCTTATGGGTGACCATGCTGGGAACCGCGGATGAATCTCGGTGTCTATACGACACTCGACTTCAATTACTTGGACTCTGGGACCGAATCCACCTCGTTGACCCTACACTGGCTGCAGCTTACATGGATGTGCTCCTCAGCGGCATTGAGGTAAACGGCGATCGGGTGACAGCACGTCCAGGGTCAGAACTGGTTGCGGGAGTGGCCTCCATATATCTGCTGCGCGCACTCTCGGGTGTAGGTCTGACACCAATGGTTGTTGAAGACACGTGCCAGCGCTACATAGGGATTGTTCCGTATGGGGCCAACTTCGAGGGACCCTTCCGTCACACAATGGTCGCAATCCACGCTCTATCGTTTAGCAGTCGGGAACGTCGGCCCTTCAAGTGGTTGGATTATCAACCCTGCGCTCGGGAGGAAGCCTCATACGCACACACCCTGGCCCGGACCGCGTACGGCAGAAGGCAACATGGGAAGGTACCTCGCTGGGTACTCCGCTTTGCGCTCCATTCCATATCCCAGGACCCCCCACCCCCGACCTCAGTCGTGGTACATTGCCTGACAATTATCGCGATCGACCTCGACTGCGATATCTCGAGAATTTGGTCTGCAGCTCCTGACGAGAGGTGCGTGTATATCTAACAGACGTTGGTCTCTCTGACCCGGATCCAGCACACGACTGGAGGCTTTGACCCTGGTTACTCAGAGACTTAAAGCCATGGTTGACTCCGCTGACGGACGCTCAATCCATCGGAAGCGCAAGGCCATCACCGCATTCTTTCCGTACGCGATCTGGCGGGAGCGAGATGAGCAGCACGGGCTGCTTGATATCCTTTTCCACCTTTTTAGGGCCATGGTTGAGTGGGTGCGCCACAAGGACTCGGGCCCCCTTCTCCTCGATGGGCGGATGTTCATGTGGCGTCACATTGAACCATTTGTTGCCACGCTACTCAACGAAGATAGTCCCAATTCCATGAAGCAGGCCATGATACTTGCATCACCATACCTACCCTGGACAACCGATGAACTCTTGACCCAACTTTTGGCAGCGGCAACCTCGATGATCCCGTATACCGATGCCATTGGTCAGAGCGTGGTTGACACGTTGTTACGAATCGCGAATGATGCCCCCCCACAACCACAGATACCCGCTGGCATGTGGTCATGGTTGAACAAGCGCCCTCCCCTTCCTCCTGTCTCCTGGGGACGTTTCTGTGGATCCACCCAACACGTTGTGCAGGAGGTCCGAGCACTCAAAGACACCGAAATCCTCAAGTCATACTTCCTTCTCATCTGGTCGGAATGGGACGAACCCTGGTGGGTTGGTCTCGACGAGATGTGCGCCTCACTCCGAGAGGATTTCGGAGGAATCAGAATGGAACGCCACCGACAAGACCTCCTCCGACATCTGGACAATGTCCTGGGGCGGTTGGATCAGGGGCCGGAACACCTCCATTCGGAGCTCGATACACATCTCATCCAGTGTTCGATGAAACGATACGGGAAGCTCAGGGAGACACTGGGGGAGGTAGACAGAGAAGCAGCGGTTGCTCGAATTCGTGAGCTTCCTGGATTGGTTCTCCTTTTCGGTCCACTGACTACCCGCCGACGTACACAGGGTGTTACTCGACTTTTATGTGTTCACTCCCTCTTCCGTGTCCATAGTTTGGTGTCTAAACCGCCCATTATCCCTCCTGGCACCCAATTCGCAGGCGGGGTCACTGCCGGTCCTGTTAGTGGTTATAGTGGTGCCCTCCAATTTTCGTTCCTTTCTCCTGGCTCATTGCTTATCACTTGTGTACAAATGTCCCATGGACTGCGTATTCATTCCGTTTGTACTATCGCTACCTGATTCGTTGCACAACGCCGATTTTCAGAAAATCAAACACTGCACCATTTGTGTTCATCCCGGTGAGACCCATCAAGATAGCTAAGGTAGACTCAACGGAATCATTTCAGCGATGAGAATCGAAGGGAAGCCGCGTTTCGGTACGTACATTGACTTTTGGTGAGACATGCAGGGACGTGCTCTCATTGTGGCTGGCCGCTCGTGAAGAATGAGCTCGACCGAAACCAACCACGCCGCGGGTACGGACCGTACTAATCGCGTCGGGTGGGACGCATTGCCAGTCAGTCGGGGGTGGCTTTGACTACGTTGGGAGATTTGAGAGGACGCCGCGGACAATATGCTCGTATCTGGTCAGTGGCTCAGCAAATGCGGGGGTTGGCTCGGCCAAGAGAGGAACGAAAGTGTCCCGCAAGTCCCTGGCATGTGAGGGTGGCCGAAGGTGTGTCCGGGGCGTGAAGGTGTCCACATACCAAATACATAACGATCCTGCGAGACCCCGTCAAGTTAAACTGGCGGAAGCGTTGAAGGGAAATCTCACCCGCATTGTCCGCGGCGCTTGAGATTTTCCTTATCCAACTCTTTATGACAGTTGGCGGAGACACGTTGAACGATAAATTTCTTCGAGGGAGATCGCGGTAGAGAGGCCAAATACAGACGGAACTGACATGGATGAAAGCGCCGATGGCTGTCATATGATCACACTCTCATCTTGTCGCAAATTCCCACTGACACAAAGATCCCGACCCCAAAAATCACGAGCTAGTATTACCGTTGATGTGAGTAGACCAAACTTTGGGGCATTCCACGCCTCCTGACGCAGTTTCGTGGACAGCAAATGGACCGGGAAATCAACCTCGATTCTATCCGAGCGTTGGAAAGACGGATTCAAGACCACGAGAGGGCCATAATCCA
>Ga0307515_10021873_pt1 | contig 11310 bp, 10 predicted proteins | sample 17_EM_MG_FD_194513 | JGI IMG/M metagenome (GOLD analysis project Ga0307515, IMG submission 194513) | Populus trichocarpa ectomycorrhiza microbial communities from riparian zone in the Pacific Northwest, United States - 17_EM | ecosystem: Host-associated > Plants > Roots > Unclassified | place... | reverse complement strand
TTTAGAATGAAAGCATAATTATTTTATTAATATTAAAAAAATTACAACACAAATCATTATTCTCACTTGAAGGTAAGATTTATATTTTAGATAATTAGTTAATCTTTTAGTTTTGAAATTCTGATCCATTTCCTCTTGAGATGGCTGGTGTCTGGTGCCTGGTGTTTATTACTCGTAAACAAAATTTATTTGGTAAATTTGAAGTTTCTCTAATGGTTAAGTTAATGATTTTTGAGAGAAAATACAATAATTTTACAAAGATATACACTAAAAATAAATATCTAGTAGAGAATAGAGATTTTGAACCTTTTATTTAAAGGATTTATGTTTTATTTATAGCCCATGAGTCTTTTTATGGAGATGAAAGATTAAAGTGTAATATTGCCCAGATAGTATTTGTTGGGTTTCCCTAATATCATACATAGAGTAGAAACTATGAAATAGAATTATTCACCCTTAGGATCCTGTTAGATAGATCTAGAGTTGTTTAGGGATTTATTACCTGAAGATGTGATCTTCTTCAACTTTGAATAATTCCTTAAAGGCTGGGTTGTAGCAAACTATAAGTTGTCCAATTATCCAGCCTCTAACGGTAATCCACACGACCCACCCGTGAAAAATCTCATAAATCTCTATTTAGAAGAGAGGGATTGTTATGAGAGTGCTAACTCTAATTTTGTGTTTGCATAGTTTTTCTATCTAATAGACAATCACTCCTTTTTTTTCACTTACAAAATAATAAGCTTAGCTTTATATTTATAAGGAATCTTAAAAACCCTATAAATGATAAAATATCTATTTACACCTTAAATAATATCCATATATTATTTTAGGATAATTTTATAAATTTAATCAATTAAGTCCTTACTTGATTTTTCTAGGTCTAGAAATATAATCCATGTATCAATTATATTCTAATTTTTAATTTCTAAAATATATTTTAATCAAGTCATACTTAATTAAATCGTCTCATTTTAATTTCCGACTAAAGGTTCTTAATGTGTGTGACCCATTAGGTTTCTAATATGTTGATCCAAATATAAAATATAATTAAAATTAAATAAATTAAAAAATTTAATTTATTATCAATTGATTAATTTATATTTGAAGATCAGGTGCATCGTGCAACATGTCATAACCCTCCAATATTAGAAAAGTCATTAATAGTTTGACTTAACCTTTCAGTGACCAGTTTCTCAATGTAATCAATATCCTTTCATCAATTATGTTTTGATTTAATATAAAGCATGCCATGTTAAATAATATTTGTTCACTACATAATAGTCATTGATCGTTTGAATAAGATTTGAAAGTCTTTTCAAATCACGTTCCACCTTTGCCAAATATTTATTAGTTAGTATTATTTGAGAATACATGGATCATTTTTCTTAATTCACCTAAAATGATGAATTATCTTTTAATCACTCAAATACCTTCATATAGTTCATGTTACACCCAATGTCTGACCTTTTATTACCTCGATTAAGATAACATGTAGCAGGATCTAAGTATAATATTCTCTATATAAGATGACTTAGTGATCTTAAGTCTAAGGATCACTTACACAACCATCATATGAGCCTTTCCATAAATATAGGTGATTTCTCCATATAAAATTATCATGCGGGTTAGTTCATTGTATATGTTTTATAACAAGGACTCACATATTAGTTCTAGATATCCCTTATACCTCAACTTATGAGAACAAAATGCTTTTTTCCTTTGAAATTTATCTTACTCTAGATTCATTAATCTAATATTATATGAATATTAAAGATAAATTAAACTTTTATTAAAAAAAAATATGTATTTACAATATAATAATTCCACATGTAACCAACCAATTGGCTACATGGCATATTAAATTAACAATATCTCACATGTTCTAAAGTTAATCACTCATGTATCTTGTCGCGTGGCGATGTCGAAATGACGCGTTTTAAAGAGCCTCCTAAGAGGTGTTATGTTGGGAAAAGAAAGAGTTTTTGGTCTAATCATAAAATTATAATTAAGGTTCAGGAGTCGTCACCTAGTATTATGGTTATTAAGAAACTTATAGTATGCGAGAGTCTGGGTAGGGGACTGGTTGTGCAAGGGGAAGATATATCACCCTAGTGCACCCTACATGAGATAAGATAGATTGTTGTTTGATTATTTTTCTAAGTTAAGTTTCTATTCGTTTGTCTTTTTCTAAGATCTAAGGCAGGTTTTTCTTTGTGAGAAAGTCTCTACCTTATTTGGTGAAGTCCTAACCGTTCTAAAATTCAAATTTTAGCATTGTATTTATTTTACACTTTGTATCTTTAATACTTGAGGGTGTACTCTACTGTGTAGTTTTACACCCCCAAATATTAAAGTCTACATTTAAACCCTAATATAAAATATATAAAATGATTGGTGAAGGGTTTTTGATATTTTGACCAAATCCTAATGGATAACCATAAATTGGTTACGATATCCATTTTTTTTGTATTTTTAAAACATAAGAAAGATGTTTTGTTTTTTGTTTTTAATAAAAATATTCTAGGAAAACTTTTAGTATTTGGCCGTATGCATGAAAATAAAATATTTTTTATTTTTTTGAAAGAGGAAATTAATTTAAAAAGTTTTGGGAATTTTTCAATTTGTTTTGCAATTTTTTAGAAACATTTCGGAGAAAATCAAGTATTTTAATACCGAATGTGTACCTTACATTGTAAATATATAACCCAATATTACGCAAAATTAGTAGAAAACATGCGAGAAAATCACAAATTTTTTGAAAGGACTTTTAATTTTTTTTTTGAATTTTTTAGTTTTTTTTATAATATATAATATTATATTATTATTATTAAATATATGGGCTAGGCCTGACCCAGTCAACTGGATCGCACTCAGCCGGGTCTGGTTGGGTCGACTAATGGCCTAACAAACCTTGCCCTCTTTTATTTTATCAGGTCCAGCCCAGGCCCGCGTGGTTGCTGGCCCACCCAACAACCATGCAATTATCTAGTCATTGCATGATTTTCTAGATTGGGGAGGGGGGAAAATAGGAGGAGGAGGAGGCAATGTTACCTTACTTGGCTAGAGGCAAACAGTTGCTGGAGTCGTTCCTGGTGTTGCAGGAAAGATCGGAGGGTGGTTGGTATTGGTGCTGGCAGCGCCAACGCGGCGAAAGAAGAGTAAGAAGAGGTGATGAGGGGAAGAAAAAATGGAAACAGGGGAAAAGACTAATTTGTTTTTTCCAAACTTTGGCTTCTAATTTCTCCTCTCTTAAGCTATAAAATCCACCTCTATTTATAAAGGGTGGAAGAGGGACATTTTGTCTCATATGATGTCAAATCTTCGCCTTTGATTCGACCTAGAAGGATCCCAACTGTCAGTTCAAAGTGGCAATCATAGACTGTCAGATTTGTTGTAGGAAAGGGCTGGTCGGGTTGACCACTTCAGGGCGGTGCCATAACTACTGTGGTGTTAATATGCCAGAACAGACCACAATGGGGTGTACTAAGATGTCAGGTCATTGTTTGCATGTAATTTTTATCTATTTTGGTGGAGAGATGAAGCATTAACGTCTTGGGTAGGAAGCCACTAGAGAAGGTTTCAGTGAAAAGCTGAAGAAGAAGATGAGTAGCCAACCCCAAAACGACGTAGTTTTGATAAAGTTCATTTTAATTCTTCGATTTCTGATTTCGCTTAATTAAACTCCTGATCAACTTCAAACTTTCAATTTTGTTCAATTTTGCCCCTAACAAACTTCAATTTCAACCCTGAATTTTAGTGTCTTTTTTGTTTTGGTCATTAGTTTTGGATTTCTTCAACTTAACCCCTAATTAACCATTAAACTTTCAAATCTCTTCAATTTCACCCCTGATTTCAGCCAATTAGGTCCCTTGTGTTTGACGCCTTTTTTCAAAATGATCTTTGGCTGTGAATTTCTTTAATTTAGCCCTTAATTAACCCTAAAACTTTAATTTTCTTGCAATTTTACCCATGATTTCAATCAATTGACTTAGTAAAAATTAAATTTAGTCTCTTAAAATTCTAATCTTCTCAATTAACCTCAAATTGGGCTCCCAAACTTAATTTTCCACCAATTAAGCCCCTAAATAAATAAATTAGACTTAATTTTTATGCAGATTCATCCAATAATCACGTAACTTGACTTTAAATTTGCATTGTCTCTTCAGTTTTAGGTAAAATGGGTTACAATTAGGCTCTCAATTCCATCCAAAATTGCAGCCTAATTTTTTTCTACATATGAAATCATTTCAGCTTGTTTTTGCCAAAATGCTAGTCTTTATTTTATTTTTTGATTTATTTGGAAAGAAAAAGGTGAATTTAGGGAATAACTCAGAAATGGATTATAACAGTTGCCTCCTTTTTACAATGCTTACGATAGAAAGTCACGTTAGAGACTTTAGATAGTAAGCTTTGTAAAGAAAAAAAAGGAATGGTGATAATGGATTTCCAGATCAAGAAATGGTCTATTGTAATGGATAACCTGCATAAGTGAAAAATGAAAGATTTTCAAAGTGGTGAAAGATATGAAGATTTTTCAAAGTAGTCTTATTATAATGGGTGACCTGCCTAGGTGAAAAACACAAAGATTTTTCAAAATGGTCTTATTATAATGGGTGACTTGCTTAGGTGAAAAATGCAGAGAGTTTTTAGGTGGTGAAAAACGCGAATAATTTTTCAAAGTGGTCTTATTGTAATGGGCGACCTGTCTAGAAGGAAAATGCGAAGATTTTTCGAGTGGTGAAAAATGCGATTTACCTGGTGAAAGGATTTGGTCAGAGATACCTTGAAGGGACGACAAGATAGAGCTCAAAAGCGTATTATGTAGGATATGAGAGCTCAAATGAGCACTTAAAAGGAAAAAAGATAGGGCTCAAAGGCACACTATCTAAAGGATGAGGGCTTAAAGGCACACTTAAAAGAAGAGGATAGGGCTTGAAGGTGCACTATTTGAGAGATGAAGACTTAAAGGCGCACTTAAGAAGAGATATGATATAGAGATAGGGCTAGCGCACTATCTGAGAAGCGAGGGCTAGAAAAAATGTTCGGAAAGAAAGATAAGATAGGGTTAAAAAGCATATTATCTAAGAAGTGATGGCTCAAAGGTGTGCTCGAAAGGAGGTAGGGTTTGAAAACACACTACTTGAGAGATGAGGACTCAAAGGTGCATTCGAAAGGAGATAAGGTTAGAAAACGAACTATCTAAGAGATGAGGACACAAAGACGCACTCAAAATGAGGTAAGGTTAGAAAATGCATTAGTCGAGAGATGAGGGCTCAAAGGCGTACTTGAAAGGAAGAAGGTTGGGCCTGAAGGCGCACTATCTGAGGGATGAGAGCTTAAAGACACACTCAAAAGAAGGAAGGGTTAAAAAACACAATACCTAGGAGATGAGGGCCCAAAGACGGGCTCGAAAGAGATTTGCTGGCGAGACACTGGTTTGTCAAATATCAAAGTAATGCATTATGATCAATATGCATGTATACTCACCTGAGAAATATAGGTCCCTTTTCTTCATTGACTTTCCTCATTCTTGAAAGTTTAAGTCTTTATAGTAAGCTTCGATGGCTTTTTCGCTTTTGCTTATTCAAGTCACAACTTGTGATCCTGATCTCTAAAAGGTATGGTACAAATATTTATCTCAAAGGTTGCCAACTCTACCCTACATTTTCTATTTTCTTAGAAAGAAAATCATGGAGCCTGTCTTATTATGTGTTTTTTGGATTGCCCCCCACCTTGATCATACTCCCAAATGTTTCATTTGAATTTTCTTTGGGGACAAGGCCGTGTGAAAGAAGATTTGGTTATTTACAACGAGTTGTTTTCATGAAGAATTTTTAGAATTTCAAAGCTATTCTAAACACAAAAACCATTTTTTATGTCGGTTTAAAGCAAACTTGTTCTGAAAAAATTCAAATGATTCCTATGGACAGGTCTTAATAAGTGTTGAAAATTTTTGTTTTACTTTTAATAAAAATGTAAAGTGACATTTTGTTGGTCAAAAAAGTTCAAACTTCAATTTGAGGGTTTCAGAGGACCAATCTTTAAAGCATCAATTTTATTTGTATATATAATGGAGCTTGTTTCGTATAAGAAAACATTACCTACCGATCCAGATGGCCTCTTTGATCAGATAGGGCTTGATTGGGCATATAACGTAGGCTTTGACTATTAGCTACGAAGAAAAAGGATATTTATAAGCTCAAAAGATGTTTAATGGATTTCAAGACTAAGAATTACCATTGCTTATTTCTAGACGTTTTAGTCCTTCGAATTGATTTGCAAAATGGTTTATCGTGCCCTCTAGTGTCAGGCTTGGGCTTTTTCTCTTTGTTTTCTTTATTTAGTTTTGAGCATCATCATATTAGTTATTTTTTTGGTATGCTCAAACCTTTTGGACCCTTTGGATTCTTTCATGTCTTCCATCTTTGTTTGGGCACTTTTTATTCATTGAGGATCTTTTTTCCTATTTCTCGCACTTGCCCCCTAATATAGGGTGTGATCCTAGTCAGAGTTATTTTTCAACAAAGACTTACTAGGCTCAATGGGGACTGTAAATGATTTTTTATCTTGTGAAAGGATTGTCAAAGATAGCCCTTCCTTATTTCAAACGCATGCATTCATAATTGGTAAACTTTGCTTTTATTTCATGCAAATATGCAAAATGGTTTCTCATTATCCATTCAGCTAAAACTTAGCTTTGAAGCCATCTTATGGTCTTTGGGTTACTGTTGCGATGTCGCGGTCACACAAATTAATTACCTTAACTTAAGTAAACAAGATAATATAGAGCAAGCAAGAGGTCAATCCCACAAGGAAGTTTTAGTTCAGATTTTTATGCTAGATGTTATGCAATTTGAGGGGTTTTGAGATTATCTAGAATATAGCAGAATTAAACAATCAAGTAAAATTAAAAAAATCAGAAAACTAACAAGAAAACAAACCTTGGTTTCAAGTAAACATCCACTTACATAAATTAGAACCGATCATTGAAACGAAACATCAATTTATATTTTGAATCTTTATCTTTTCTTAACATTGGTTAGTTAACATATCTACTGTATAACTAACCCAACAATTAAATAACTACAGTGTCTGCACTAGTAATTTAATTCAATGGCAGCCTTAAAAACTAGATAAGTTGATTAATCAAGAAAACATAATTGTTCGTGGTCCATGTTTGATTTGATCGAAAGTTTTCCCTAAGATTAATAACATAGATCCGCTACGATTATTAAACTCAGTTGCTTCACAAGTTTATATACCACAACTTTGGTTTTGATAGCAAACTTAACAATAGATTGTTTACAATAATAACTTAGAGTCCGCTCTAACAATTAAAATAAACAATAATAGGAAATAAACATAGAAAAACAAACATATTCATCATATAAATTGAAAAGAAAAGGTAAAATAAATCTCAAAGCTCTTGAAACCCGAAGGTTTATGTGTTCTTGCAACTAATAAAAAGAGTTTAGACTTACATGTCTATTGAACAACTAATCAAAAAGAAAGAAGAAATGTATCATTTCAGGTTTATGGAGGAAAGGGTGTGTTTTTCTTCTCTTCTAGCCGCCCCTTTCTTTCCTTTCTCTCTTTCTTTTTATATCCTAGAAAACCCTAATCTCTTTCCTATAAAATATTCCTTTCCTAAGTAGACAATTTACACTTAAGTGTTCAATAACTATTTTCCTAAAAAAAGAGAAATAGCATTGCATAAAATCTTCAAGCTTTAACTTTTAACTTAGAGGAGCTAAATTGTTGAAATAAAGACTCAGATATTGGTTTGGATGCTTTGAGAAGTACTTTGGACTTGTTTCTTCACAAAACTTGTCTACTGACAGAATTCATGTGTCATCTTAGAAAAATCATATCTCTCTCATATGAGATCTTTTTCCTCTAAAATTTGATAGGCTGATAGGTCTTCAAGTCAGAAATTCAAAAAAATTAAGTTTGCATCAAATATTGTTTCTTCAACTTCTGTAGCTCAAAATATTCAAGTCAGAATGGTCAAAGGTCAACACTAGCAGAATGCGAGATTTATCTTTAAAAGCTACCATTTTTATGTTATTTCTCTTTTTATATAGTTTTTGAAGAAAAAGGAAACGCACCAAAGAATTCTTGGTGCAGTGGTTTCATGAGTAAAGGATATGCTCGTATAAGTGTGTTATTTGTGTGAAATAACAAAAATAAAGGCACATCATGAATAAAAGAGAACACATAATCTTATTAAAAAGGAAGGACTCATTTGACAAAGAAAGTTTTGTTGCAATATGAGCCTAGATTGCCGATAAGACTAAAACGGGTAGAAACATAATGAAATCAAAATAACTTTGTAAGCATGATCAGACAGAGGTAGTTATTTTTTTGGACACAATGAGAACATGCTCTTTTTTCCAACTCTCGTACACTTCCCCTTCGACCAACCTCCCTACAAAAACTCTTGCAGGAATCTCATCAATGGTATGGACAAAAAAACCAAAGACACCCCTTTAAATTCAAGTCCTTAAGAATTCATGTTGCCTTCTTCGTACCATGTTCTTACCATCGGTGTTTTTGCCAAGCATTTCGCTTCTAATGCATTTACTTATCTACTACCTGAAATATGATTGGGTAGAGGGTTCGTACTCATGTTTGAAGTTTCTTCGAATGTTATCCACCCAGCTTTAATTAACTGCATGAGCTTCTTCTTGAAGGCATTGCATGTATGAATGTTATGTCCTGCAGCGCCAGCATGGTATGAAGCAGGTGAAGTCAGGTTTGTACCAGTTGGGGTAAGGTGGCTGCAGAAGTGTCAGGGGTTTGGGAGCTACATGCCTTGTGCTCAGCAGCTTCTGGTACATCTCATTTAAGGGTAGTGGTAATGGAGGTAGTTGTTTTTGAACCCTTTGAAAACTCTTAATTTGGTTTTTGATTTGAGACTTAGGTTTTCTAGCAGAAACTAAAGGGTTGAAATTGATGTTGGCAATTTAGGGTAGTGTGTGGTAGTTTTGGAATTGGTTTTTCCTACCCCTATAGTCATTTTCAATATGGTCGACCTCCCTCATTTTTCTTTCGAAGCCTTTTTTCTTCATGGGTGCAGAGATTCTACAACTCTTTACTCCTTGCTTTATACGTTCAGCCATTACCACAATGTTAGTAAATTGTTGCGTTGAACTACCCATCACATGCTCGTAGTATGATGCCTTAAGTGTATTGGCAATTAGAGTGATCATTTCTTTGTCCAAAAGTGGGGGATGCACTTGACCAGCTAAATCTCTCCATCTCTAGGCATACTTCCTTATGCTTTCTTTATCCTTTTTTTCTATATTAGACAAGTTGGTTCTATCGAGAGCAATTTTAATGTTGTACTTATACTGCTTGACAAATGCATCTACAAGATCTTTTCATCTCCAGATCTTGGTGTTGTCCAATCTCATGTACTAGCTCAATGTTGCCCCACTTAAACTATCCTGAAAAAATACATCAATAGTTTCTCATCATGTACTACTTCTGTCATTTTATTACAGTAGGATTTGAGATGAATGATGGGGAACTATGTTCCAGTATATTTGATAAATTTAGGAACACGTAACTTCTTTGACACCACCATATTTAGAACCAAACACATCTTTACAGTCTCTACTAGATCATACAAGTCTACCCCTTCAACTGGCTTCCAGCTTTACCATCTTATCTTTATCAATATCATCAGATGACTTTGTCTCGTGGGACTCGTTGGTGAATGCACCTAGAACTGCAGGGGATGGCGTTGATGTTTTTGATTGAACAAATGTTGGATTGTATTCGGGCTCCTAACCTTATTCCCCAATTATTTCTTCGAGTTGAGCTGTTGTTGGGGTCTAAGAAAAGGTGACGGGTCGGTTGGAAGGACCTTTACTAGAGACATTTCTAAGTGCTTGCTTGAGTAAGATAGTAAGGTCACACTAACTTTTAGAGACTCCAACTCTTCTTGAAAATAAGCGTCACGATGACCACGCTCTTCATCTTCCATATTTCTCAGTTGAAGTTAGGTGTTGTAAACTTTTTGAGAACCTATATTTCAACTTGATGCATGTATATATGTTATTTACAATGAATGAATGTATGCGTATGAATGCAAATATGTGTCCATGCACATTAGGTATAAATGGTGAAAACCCATGCAAAATGAATATTTAGGGAGTCCATACTCTAAGGGATGGTTCTAGGCCATTATATAAGGGTAAGCTTTCTACCTAGTCTCAAAAGGTCTATGAACTGCCTAGTGACAACCTTACGTAAAGGCAGTATAGGGGTTTACAGAGAATGGTTAAGGGCACAATGTGACCACTATTACCGAGTAAACATTCAGTTCATAGTTAGATGTTTTACAAATCTGAACCCCGACTGAAAGTTATAAGGTAGAACGTTATTCCCCACCTAACCTAGAATTAGGTTTATTTACGAAATTAAAATGCATGAGGGCATTAATCCATACCTGACATACTTATGCATGAACATGAAGTAAAAATGCATGCTAAAACAGTAAAAATATGAGCTAAATTTAAACAGACCAAAACAAACAAACATGCAAAACTTAGTCCGGCCAAACAAGGTGTTTCCCAGTGGAGTTGTCATCTTGTCGTGGGGCAACGTCGAAATGGCGCGCTTTAAGATGCCTTCTGAGAGGTGTTGTGTTGGGAAAAGAAAGAGTTTTGGATCTAATCATAAAATTATGATTAAGGTTCAGGAGTCGTCACCTAATAATATGGTTACTAGGAAATCTATAGTCTATGAGAGTCTAGGTAAGAGACTGGTTGTGCAAGGAGAAGATGCATCACCCCTAATGCACCCTACCTAAGGTAAGTTGCATTGTTCTTTGATTATTTATCTAAGTCAAGTTTCTATTCGTTAGTCTTTTTCTAACGTCTAAGGTATGTCTCTCTTTATGAGAAAGTCTCTACCTTATTAGGTGAAGTCCTAACCATTCTAAAGTTCAAATTTTAGCATCGTACTTATTTTGTATTTTGTATCTTTAATACTTGGAAGTATACTATATGGTGTAGTTTTACAGCCCCAAATATTAAAGTTTACATCTAAACCTTGATATAAAATGAACATAATGATTAGTGAAGGGTTTTTGACATTATGGCCAAATCCTAATGGATAACTATAAACTGGTCACAATATCTATTTTTTTTTGTAATTTTAAAACATGAGAAAGATACAAATTTTTTGTTTTTTATAAAAAAAAATGCTTGGAAAACTTTTAAGATTTGGTCGTATACATGAAAACAAAATATTTTTTGTTTTTTGAAAGAGGAAATTAATTTAAAAACATTTTGAGAT
>Ga0307515_10021872_pt1 | contig 11310 bp, 10 predicted proteins | sample 17_EM_MG_FD_194513 | JGI IMG/M metagenome (GOLD analysis project Ga0307515, IMG submission 194513) | Populus trichocarpa ectomycorrhiza microbial communities from riparian zone in the Pacific Northwest, United States - 17_EM | ecosystem: Host-associated > Plants > Roots > Unclassified | place... | reverse complement strand
TAAGTCCAAGTTTGGACCCGACCACTCCACCCCTCTGCCTTGCCGTTCACCATGCCCTCCACAACAGTTCCCAAAGGTACGAAATATACCTATAATCCATCTGCAAGTGAGTTTTTCCTCCCCATACCCCTCCAAGGCCATACAACACATTCCCAAAAAACCTCTCTGCCCTGCCATTCACCATGCCCTTCACAACAGTTCCTAAAGGTATGAAGTATACCTATAATCCATCTAAAAGTGAGTTTTTCCTCCCCATACCCCTCCAAGACTGTACAACACGTTCAGGAGGAAACAACTGAATGCCAAAGGCATTTGCTCAGGACATTCGCTGACTATCTCTTGCAACGTTTAGAAGTTTAAAGTACTCAACAACGAAAGAAAGGCAAGCGCAGATGATCAGAATCCTATGCTGAGGATGACAATGTCAACCTCAAATCTTCCCTCGCCGTTCCAGAGCATGGCCATTGAAATGTGAGTAATTGCTTCCTGCAGATCATGCAGTTTAAGTACGTTTACCACTTTTCTCTGAGTTACATTCAAACTCACACTCCTCAACCATCCGCAGTCCACCTCTGATCAATCTGGTGAGTAGCATACATGCTCCCACTTCTCCATCTGATGGGTCCAGGTGCCGTTCTGCCCAAAGCAGACTCTTGCCCAGCCCTACCTGCCGCCTCTCCATCTCTGACCAACAAGAGTCAAGTGAAGAGAGGCAAAGGGACATTGCTCGTGCGTTATTCCCTTGCCTACTGACCTCTTGGCTTACTGTTGTCTAGAGCAATCCACTGAATCTTGCTTTCACAGAGGAACAGTACATGTTATTCCACACAACAATTACAGTACTAACATTCTTCATAGTGAACCAGTTCTTCCTGTGAAGAAGACCAACGGTTTGTTGGTGAGTTGCATAATCACTTGATACCCTTTGGTCTCTCATTAACGCATTGTACCTTTTTCATAGCTAATCAATATTGTTCTTATGCTCCTTACATTACACCAACTCCTTGGCCCAAGAGCTTGCCAGCAGTGCTCGGGCATTCTCCGTTCAGCAAATGGATCGGCGAGGACCAGGAACAGGAACGGGCTCAAGCTGGCTGTTGTGGGGCCAGTCAATGGATAACGATCAACTTGCAGTACCACTAGGAAGCACTAGTTGCTCCTCTCTCATTGCCTCTTGGTACGTCCAAACCACTCTTGGCATCCATAGCTGACATTGTTCTAGATGTTCTTTATCCCAATCAATGGTCCTGGGTGTGCGTCGCGGTGGATGGGAACCCCTTATCTTGCTCACTTTGATACGACAATGCTATTCTTACCTCATTTTGCTCATATATATATCCTTTTTTCGCAATTCTTTCATTTGGATGTGGGAATAAGTTGGCAATGAGTCGTAATTATTTGGTCTAGCATACATGATAACGGTGTCCGTGCAACATGAAAAACATGTCCTCGCGACATGAAAATCATGGCTCAAGGACGAATAGTTCGTCACCTTTCATGACCTGAGGTCATGATTTTGGCCGTTCTGTATCACGTCCCAAATCATAAAAAACATATCCTCGAGCCGTGCAAAGATGACCTTGGAATGTGATCGAGGGACATGAAAAACATGTCCGAAACTTTTACCAGTGTAAATAAATCAGGAATATGGTCGGTTCTATTTACCCCCAGCCGTCGTGTATGCATATAGGTACTGCATGTATATGTGCACAAGGCCTCAAATTGTTGCTACATATACGCCACCTTGCTACATAAAATTCCCACGACTGGGACTACACCTCGATTGTCGATAGTTATGACTAAATTTCTGTCGTTCTCTGAAACAAGCGCGCGCAACTTGAACCCCAACCATGCGGGAGAGTATTATTACCTTACCCACAGAGGTTATAGAGGAGATAATATCGTACATCCCTTATAACGAGGTCGCTCCTCTCGCTCAGACGTCCAAGAGGCTCTGGGAGGTTGCTTCTCCAAGATTATTCTCCGTCATTCCTCTCCTTGCCTCCGAAAAGATAAGAAGATATATTCAACGTCTAGCAGATGATCCTCAAAGAGCGGCTCAGACCCGAGAGATCCATCTGCCCCAGCTCAAGCCGCGAGAAGAGCGGCGTAAACCTTCTCCCTGGCATTTCAACACTGCTCCTGGTTTTTTTTTCTCTGTGCTAGAACATGTTGTCCCTCTCCCATTTGTCCCGGTCGAAACGTACCGCGAGCTTGGTCGCACCTTCAAGGATGCTCTTCTCAATATGACCCACCTTCGCACCCTTGTTGTCCATTCGCGCCAACACGGCGAAATTTGGGATAACTATGTCGTTATCCCCTCCCTTCGCGAGATTTTTGTCTATCCTGCTGCAGAAACGCCGTACCTCTGGAGCTGGATTATGCGACAGCACAGTCTTACTACTCTACGGAATTGTTGGCATGACGCCCAATTTCCGCAACCAGCTCGTCCACCAGCTTGTGGTCCAACCGCTTTGCCCAAACTACGAACCTTGATTACAGATCCAGAGGGTGTAGACGAGCTGTTACTCAACTCCATCGTGTCGGATTTGACCATCCATAGTCTCCAAGATCAAACCACGACCTCTCCGGGTGACACTCCGCCATTCTTGCGCAAGATTGTACGCAGTAATAAGCGCACACCACTGCAACGCATAACACTATCAGGAAAACTGGCTCGTATATGCTTTATACTTCAGGTTTTACAATTCCGAGACTCCGTTCCGCCACATGTACGGCTATTCATTACGCTACGGATGGAGTCCGAACAAGATCTCGTAAGCCCGTCTGCTATGTATAAGAGTACCCAATCTCAACATTCCGATCCCTATCTAGTTGCTGTATCCCCAGTTGGATAAGACCATCCGGACACTCGCCACCTTAGAAATACTCGAGGTGTACAACAAGACAGTCGGGCCAGATTACCCGGACCCGGAGATTGAGGTACCCATAAAGAGGGCCCTTGTAGAAGAGACGAAGGTGCGCGCTTGGGCGTCTGCTTGCATAATGTTGCGGGTCATCCGGTTCCCGTCCAACTCGAAGTGGGTTGTCCATCGGGAGAATGGAGACTTGTCCCCACGAATGGCGCTACAGTAACACCCTTGTACATCAATATCAGCCGGTCCAAATGGACTTCCGTACCCGATGCCTCGACGGATGATCGGATTTTTCAGGTAACATTGAATTCTCACCTTGAATGCATGCGAGTTTGAATTTATACTTTAGCGCATACAGCAAGAAGAGGTGTCTTTCCGGCCAAATCCACAGCACTTCGCAACAGTACAAGCACATATATAAGGTGCATTATCGCCCGTATGAGGCCGTATATAACTGTTTCAGCCTCACCGCCCCCAGGTTGAACAAATGCCGAGAGTTGGTATTTCTATATAACAGGTCAGGGCCGTGATATTGGGCCATGACCAATATTATGGCAGCCCAGGGCGATTTTCTTGTTTAAGTAGTTTGTAATATTCTACTTGAGGAACGCACTTAATATTGTGAGTGCGTTATTGGTACTACATACACATATTCGGTCAATCATTCTAAGGAATTATACAAAACGATCATATGACATAAGATCATACCCTTATGGTGCAAGTCACAACCCAAACTCGAATGCTCCACCACCAGGACCACGACCGCCCATCCGCTCGTCCAACCGTCCACTAACAACCGTTCCCGGTGGAGGCAAACCCGAACTACTAACATCAAGGAACCAGCTCATCCATCCACCTTTCTCCTTCTCCTTCTCCCCTTCCTCCCCCTCCTTCCGCTTCTTCTTCCTCTCCACCCTCCGACCACCATTACCACCCTCCCCACTCCGCTCACGCTCCTCCGAATACTTGGGGGGCTCAACCGCAAAGCTCACGCTACGTGGTGTGCTCGATCCGCTGACAGAGGGGGTAGACACGGCGTCCGAAGACGGCATGAGGGGTGTCAGCCCCATAACAGGTGTCCCCGCTGCACTCCCTTGCCGACTGCCTTTCAGCCCGCTCCGTCGCTTCTCCGTTGTACGGCGCCTCTCTTCCTCTTCTTCTTCTGTCGTGGGCGGCATGGCTTTGAGCCGCGCGACGGATGCGGTGGCGGTCGAGGTGGATGTGGAGGGTAGAGTGGAAGGTGAGGGCAGGAAATGGGGTGCCACGCTCAATGTGGATGTGCTGCGGCGTTTGGGTATTGGTCGGTGGTTCGTGCGTTTAGCCGAGGTATTAGTCATACGCTCCTGAGGCAGTTCTGGTGGCTGTTGTTGTACTACTTGCATATCGTTCTTACTTGTAGGTATAGTACTGGTATCCAATAGTTTTCTCAGTCGCTGTGCAGAAACAAACGTTCGTTTGGTGCGTCCTTTCTCTTTATCCGTACTTCTCACAGTCGCTTGATCCCGCTCGTCGTCGTCTTCTAGTAGTAGTGATTCTCTGCCCTTTCCTTTGGATCTAACGGTCTTATCGCGATCGTATTCGAAGTCGCTGCGGGTATACTCGGGTTCTGAATCGGCAATTGGCTCAAGGTCTGCAAAATATCTCTCCGGGTTAAAAGTCGAGGAGTACGGCGCTTGCTGTACTTTCCCTTGTCGTACTTGGGGTTGGGGTCGTTGCTGGTGCTGGTAGCGTGATGAACTCGAACGTGACGAAGTGGAACTGGCTTCCGATCTCGGGGACGGTCGATACCCAGGCTGTTGAAGCGTATGTAATAGTAAGGAAGCGGTGGTGAGGTCAGGTGTGGACCATGCAACGTGTGGTGGTGAACGGCGCGTGTACGGGTTTCTCGGGAGGGAGTCTGGTGCAAGCGCGGAGGGTGCTTGTGGTGGGGAAGTGTGCGTTGGTCTTCGTTCGATCACAATACGCGGTGGTGGGGACGCTGAGAACGGTGGCAACGTTGGTCGATGTGGTTCGGGCGTATCAGGAAAGGTCGAACGAGCAAGGGACGATAATAAGGCTGGTGGGGTGGGGCTGATATAGCCGTGCTGACGCCGAGTCCTGCTTGAGGCAGGCGCAATTGAGGATGACTCTTGCCTCCGTGGAGGCGGGACCGGCCTCGTTGATGACAGTTTGTACTGAGAAGCCCGAGCTGGCATGTGGTAGAGCCTGTCACGACCATTAACTGCCGCGAATTCTTGGGGGCTTAGTAAGCGGCTACGTACTCTCTTTGTGCTTCTGGGTGCAAGCCATACGACGCCCTAAAGGGTAAGCAACTCAGTAAATCATGCCCACGTTGGATTAGTCAGATGTGGAAAAGGGGTGGTTCTTTTCCGCATGTATCGATATCAAATGTGATATTGGCAGGTGGACTTGCTTTGATCGGTCAGTCCAACCCGCGCCCAAAAAATTGTGGGAGGATTTCATACTTAGGCCTACAGGGCTTATGAGGGACAGGACTCCATCTGAGCTGTCCCGGCACTACCATTCTCATATTTCCAGATCTGAACCGTACGTTCGATGTGCCTGAACCCGACTCCGACTCCGACAGAGCCATGGCAGTCTGGTCGATACCAAGGTGGGTTCTCGCTCAAGACCCACTCCAGACTGCTTAGAATCGCAACATGCGATAGCGTGGAGCATTTGACAGTTAGGTGTCCTCGAGAGCTTTTATAAATAGTGGAGTCTCTTCCGTGCCATTCGTCCAATATAAACTTTCGTCCTCAATTAATTCCTCACTCTCAAGTTGCAACGTCGCCATTATGGCGACCCTGTCTGCAATCGTATGAGGTAAAAAAAATTAAACTCACCGTCCTTCATCCTGTGTATACAATTGCCGACCACTACCTCTGTGACCGTCTGAATCAACAGGGCTGAGTCCCGTGCGCCCAGACGCAGGCACTGCAAATTCTTCCACGCGAGCAGCCGCTCTCAAGCCAGTCGTCGAAGGGAGGAATATCGAGTCCACACTAGCGGTTGTCTCGGTGGTCGTACCCTTCGAATGCGCAACGGACACATATTGGGTGAGCGCGCGTGGAGGCGGAGATCGAGGGCGCTCGCCTCTGCGAAGCGCACCGCCCGAGGACGAGCTTGTGGTACGGGAGTGTTCAGGCAGGGGTGCGCGTGTTGAGGGGTGTCGGGAGGAAAGACTTGAAATTGGAGAGCTGGATGTGGACGGTAGGCTGCCCGTTGTAGTCGCCGCATGGGGCCAGTATACATCCCGCATGTTGTATGAGTGCTGCCCATCGTCGAAGAGGTCCTCAACGTCCTCGACGACCTCCCTCATTTCGCCCATCCACGCTGCTTGCAGCTGCTGCCCTTCACGCAACGTTGCACTAATATTCCTCTGCTGGCGCGCAAGAGAGCGATCGAGGACATCCTCCGAGTGGAGGACGGACGTAAGGGAGGTGTTTGTGGATATGGTCGACTGGAGGAGCGCGTTTGAAAGTTCGAGCGCGTGGACCGAGCGGGCGAGGAGACTGTCGAGGTAGAGATCGTCGTTGGATTCGTTACGCGACGGTTTGGAGGCAGACGACCTGCGCTTGCCCTGGAGGGAAGAGGAACGCCGAGTGGGACCACTGGTGCTGGTGCGAGTGGTGGTCAGCGATCTCCGTCGACTGAGGGAGCTCGTCATGGGCAATGGAAGTGCCTTGTCATCTCCCTCCTCGTCTCCTTCATCCTCTGCGTCCACATCTGTGTACGTCGGCGGTGCATCGCTCGCGGAGGGTGACGTGACCTCCGGGGTGTATTCGGGCAAAACCGCACAGGGTGTAGAAGTTGTGGACGTCGTAGTAGGCGATGTCGGGTTGTTGGATGAGTATCGTTTACGTTTGCGAGCGAGTTGAGGGTCTTGAAACTGGAGCTGTAACTGTAGCTGCTGCTCCTGCCGCTGTCGGCGCGCTTGCTGGTAAGACCTCTGCGACTGGGCTAGGATAGCGGTATATCCATCCGTGTCGGATGAGTCCATCCGGGTGCACGATCGTGGCGGTCAGCGCCTGATCTGTGCGCTCAAGGTGGTCAAAGGGTCAAAGCTTCCATCGATCGAATTCACGTGCGTCATCGCGACTATTTTTCCCAAATAAATACATTTGGGCATTGTAGTAAATGTTCAAATCAACTCAACCTTAAATCACAGTGTGGGCGCGCGGGGTTCAAACATAACATAACCTCCGGACCGAAACTCCGGAGACTGGTTGTAATCTGAAGGACTCAATATGAACACGAACACAGCACAGGTGCGTAAACTCTCTCGTGCCAGTTGTGACTGGCGACGCTGGCCTCGTGCTTCTGGGGACAGGCGGCCTAACACCAATTTCGAGGCTTGGACACTGAAATTATCAATGAAGGCTCTCAGCTGCCAGGATCTGGTTGTCGGCTGCCAACGTTAATGGCACCTTGGGTACAACCCAGGAGCTCGATCGCAGTGTGGAGGGGCTAAACAGGATTAAATCACAATAGAATACAGACGGGGGCTTTCATTTTGAACCCTTTTCAAACAAATGGCTAGATAGGATCACACCTCAGCGTCCACCACCTCTAGCCAGAGGTGTAACGACAATGGGACCGATATCGATTAAAATCATCGTATTACATCGTGACTGCGACATAACCTAAGACAGGGCCGTCTCCGCATCAATTGTTCAACGCGGAAATTGGGGATTCACCGATGCGCGACCGTCACCAGGGACTGTAAGTGTCGCCCCTCATAGCCACTACTCGCGGTTGACCGAGAGCTCTCCGGCCTCTCGTTTAATACGCCATCGTGAAGAGGGAAATCTAATAGTATGCAAATTTGGACATTTTCTTCCCCACATCAAAGCTTTGTTCTGTTCCATGCCATGATACTCATCGTCGGTGGTGCACTTGTCAACGAAATGCTGCTGATCAAGGTCCGTATTGAATATTTCGAGAACTTCGAGACCTGACAACAGTTGCATTGCATCTTCTGCATGCGAACTCCACTTCTTAAAGAAGAAAATGAGAATCTGGTAGATATCTTCAACCGTTAAGACGTACGAGGATTTGAATTGACTCGGTGATTTCACCGACTAGAACTATGCGGATATGAGACAGAGAGATCCCTCCTTCGACAAGAGCTTTCAAACATTTGAAGATGCCAATAGTATCCCCTGCTAGGGTCAGACGACGCAACGGTGTCCGTTTGCAACTGTCTCTCATCGCTCCAACCAGGGACGGTCGTCCCACGCTTTCAGATGCCTGCGGAAGCTCTTTGTTGTACTCCAAGCCTTCAATTTGAAGATCTTCAACCACAGATTCCTGCAGCAGGATCGACGCGCCTTCGGCATTTGATGTGAGGAACGAGAGGGAAGGGAAGAAAATGGATTTGGGGGGATGAACCCGATATTCTCTTAGCTTATTGCCATTGCAGTGAATGCGGAGAGTGTTGATACTAGGCTGGTACGAAATCCAACCCATCAGCGGGGTAGACTCTGCGCCAATATGGGCATATATCTCTCGAAGAGTCACGACTACAACGGGAATCGTCCACAAAAGCGCGTTCTGTGGCGCGTGGATAACCAATTTCCGCAAGCGTGTCAAGTTTGCTACAGCTTGAAAGAAGTCACATGGGCCAAGAGGGGTATCGCGAGGATCGCAAGGTAGAGCCTCGTGATCGATTGAAACGGGAATAGGAGAGCGTGATCTGCGTATGGTGGACTTCAAGGTCGCGAGAAATGTGGATCGTCGTGAAGGCGGTTGGAATTGTGCAGGGCGTTTCTCCTTAAATTCACATTTGGAAATATTGATCTCTAGTATTGCAGCAGCTCGTTCAGAGTCTGCCATAAGAATGCGAATGCATCGCGTGAATGCAGCAGAATCTAGCGTTGGAACAATGGCGCGAAGCCGCGCGCTCGCGACCAGACTGATACCCTTGCATGTCTGTGCCAAGGAAAGCAGGTCCTGGCGGTTGATATAGTCGAGGATTTGTTCCTGCAGCTCGACTGGGAGGTTGAGCATGGTCAGGGTCAGGTTCATAAACGATTGCTTTGTCTCGGAAACACGAGGCCTTGACGGGAAGACCGGCTCTGGTATAACCGATGCTTGTTGTGAGGAGGATCGTTCGAAAGCCCCTCGTGCAGCGCTGTATTTACATAATCTATATGGCAAAACACCACACACATTGTACAAATAAGCGTGGCCCAAAGAAAAAAACAAGAAGCCATGGCCGTTGGGCAGATTGCCGTGTGTTATACTTGAACCTAAGGTTCTAAGCACAGTTATACTATGGGTACGGTGGGGCGAGTGTTATTAGGTGCTCTGGATGAAACGGGAGGACGATACAACGAAACAAAAAACCCGAAAAAAGATATCGGTGGACTGATTACCAGGCGGGATACACCAATCTCGGTACAGGACCGCCTTTGAGCCTGTCCACCAACCATTTTGTGTTGGTCGGAAATCGTACCACCTCCAAGCGAGGGCAGATCTTCGCCCATTCGCGAACTAGTACTCCTTCAGTCCTTATAATCGATTCACTCTGAGGAACACGAAGTTCGGGGTCTGGAAAGTGAGGACTATGGTAACCAATCCATACCTCGAACCTTTCAAGTGTTGGCGTGGACCTAAGAAATGATGCCATGCTCCTTGTATAGTCCTGCGTAGATAGTATACGAGTTACTCAAGGGATATGGGTACTGTGGGGCAGTCACGTACATTTGCAGGACCCGAAGGAAGGTTGAATGTGCCATGTATACGCCCCGAGAATACGATCCGTAACGAATGCAAATTTGGGAGGCGGCCTTGAAGTAGGACGAGCAGGCCTAAGACGTCACTATCCCTTCCGTCGAGCGTGAGTCGTTTGAGCACGCCTGAGATACTTTTCTGCACGATAGCTTTCGCCAACTCATGAGTATTGATTGTTCTTTTTGGGAGATTGACGATATTCTCGATGATCAAGTCGGAGACGGACGAACATTGGAGCAGGATTATGGCACCACGCGGTGTGGTAGTGAGGGACTGAAGGTGAGGGAACGAAATAGTTGGCTTATTGAGCAGAAAGGAACCACCATCCTGCCAACGCTGTGGGACCCAGAGGCGGAGTCTGGTGAGGTTGCTCTGGCCTTTGATCCAGCCAAGAAGTTCGATTGATTCTGCTTCACGGTATACAAACACTTCGCAGAGGGTTGGGATAAAGAGGGTAAACCCCCATAATTTGGACGAACAGGCCCATGAATGAATGACGAGTTTGCGCAAGTTTATCATTTTCTGAAAGGCGGTCGAGAAGGTTTGGATGGAGAGCTCAGAGGCCCCAGGGGTAGAAACTGTGGGTGTGTAGCTCTGGGACTTCGAAAACTGGAATAGACCACCCAAACCATGGGCGATTATCTCATGGACGGTCGGAGGTCGAGGTGTTGAAGGTGTGCTCTGAAGTTGAATTGCACTGGAACCGTTGATACTGATTTCGAGGACCACGGTTCCAGCATTAGGTGAAGTAGAGAGCGCGCGGATCAACTGAAGAGTTTTTTGGGGGGTTAGGCGCGGAATGACCTTCCAGAGTTTAGCGGCAATAATCTTCGCTAATAGTTGGCAGGTCCGGGCACAATGGAGCAAACTTTGCCGGTCCAATTGTTCAGTTATCTCATAAAGTAGTTCGGTTGGGAGGGTCGTGAGTGCGGCGATCATGCCTGGCTTGCTTTGTGAGTTACTTTTTCTCCTTCTAAGTCGACTCTAGTGCTTCCCAGTCCATCTTTTACAGCCCGTGCTCGGCTCGATAGAGGTAAAGGGAATTTACTAGCTTCCTCCCCTCTTTGAACTCCTGATAAGTCCGTTCCTTTCGACCTCACCAACACAGCGCCTGTTCGAAAGGATTAGTTCGGATGAGATAAGGGGCGCGGTTTCACGTGATTCCGAGGGCGACCGCCGCGCATCTTGCACCTGCACCACCAACCCAGATGTCAGCAGGACCGTAGGAATCGGGCAAGGAAGGTGTGGTATTAAAATACCTGAATAGGTAAGCCTCCAGTGCCTATTTCTATCTGGCAGCCTCATTTGCGCATTTGTATTCCACTGAAGAAAAATAATCCTCCCAGGCTTAGTGTACCGGGGAAAGGCCTCAGCCATGATTATGTCATTGCTCGTCATAAATAGAATCGCAAACCGGCTCGGCGAGTTATTCTGGGGGAATTTGCACACGAAATCCAAATGGGAATACGAATAGGTGCCGGTAAGAATTCGGTCCGATCTATAATATCATTAATCCGAACAAAGGAACAAAAGGACCATAAGGCGAGGCGATCCACCAGCTACGATCAAGATCAAGACTCTGGGATCCTACTTGGCCTGTCATGAGGATCGGAAACAGGAACAAAAATAGTATTCATGCCCGAGGAAGGCGAGGTGGAGCCGAGCCAATCACGGACTTTGACCCACACCGATAGAG
>Ga0307515_10021871_pt1 | contig 11311 bp, 9 predicted proteins | sample 17_EM_MG_FD_194513 | JGI IMG/M metagenome (GOLD analysis project Ga0307515, IMG submission 194513) | Populus trichocarpa ectomycorrhiza microbial communities from riparian zone in the Pacific Northwest, United States - 17_EM | ecosystem: Host-associated > Plants > Roots > Unclassified | place... | reverse complement strand
ACTTTGACTCTGGTTTTCCATCCACCCTGAGCAAGAGGGACAAGAGAAGTTCAGTGGCTGATCGTACAGCAATGTGGAACTCGCAACTTCAGGTACGTTTCAGATGACGATTTAATAGACGTTAAATACTCAACAGACTTTAGGCTTTATGGAAGACAGTAGAGGGGTCACAGAAGTTTCTACCTGCCCTCCCTGGCCGTCATGTGGTTCAGAATGCTGGGCTATGGATTGAGCTAGATAATGCCACCTGGAAATCCCGCCGTGCCATGCAAATTATCTTGCTGAATGACCACCTCCTCGTCGCTTCACGAAAGAAGAGAAAGATTGAAGGAGTGAATAATGCAGATCAACGACAAGCCCCTTCCAAGCTCGTGGCAGATCGATGTTGGCCCTTATTGGATATTGAAATGGTTGACCTAGCTGGGACCAGCGAATCAACAAGCTCAAGAAACAAGGTTGCCGATGCCATCATGATCAGAGGAGTTGGACAGGAGTCCTTCACGTATCGGACTGAAAAGCCGGATGATAGTGATAAGCAGACCTTGATGATGAACTTCAGAAAGGCTGTTGAACAGTTGCGGAAAGGCCTTCGTTCTGAGATGGAATCTAGCAACAAAGCCAAGGAGACCATCAATTACTTCGCCTCTCGAGACCCTGGCCTGCTTAAGAAGACCGAGTTGTTGGAAACTCTCTCGGACATCAAAGATATGCTCATCGAAGTTGATGGGAAGCAACAGAATTTACGATGGGTTGAAAGCCAGGTGGATGAACTTGATATTCTCATCGCCCTTCAAAAGTTCGACGAAGCGGTTGTAAGAGTTGAGAAACTCAATGCCTTGGCAAAGAGTCTTAAAAGCAACGTTGTGGCACAGGATTTCATAAGCTTCAAAGCAGAGGAACGGGCAACCAAGCTAGCTGGACTAATCACGCGCGAGCTTGTCGATACTCATGATAAGCCCAAACAGACGAAGCGCAATGTCCTCTACCTGGCGCGACTGGGCTTTGAAGATCGTGCTCGGGAGGCCTATCTTGAAGCTCGTGGCAACATCATCCATAAACGATCGAGGTACGTGGAATCACATCCCTAAAATTCATGCATGCTAAGTTCCGAAGGCAATGCATTTTCGAGGGCAACCTTCATCAGTACATCTGGGAAGTATCTTTTGTCTACTTCACCATAATTCGGAATACCGTTTCCACATTCCAGATATGCTTTCCTCCCTTGCTGATGAGTGCCTGTGTTAAATGGGCTAAAGAGCAAGTGGATACTTTCAATGTCATTCTAGCAAGACAGCTGAGCAGTACGCCTCAAGATGGCGACATTTGGAACAAGTGTATGGATCAGGCAAAAGAGCATGCGAAGATGCTGTCGGATGTCGGCTTGGACTTCAAGAGTCTGATCGGGCGAGGCTCCTCGGGAGAAAGTGGCCAAAGGGAGGCTGTAGGTCTAGGTGTAGGACTTATCTAGATTTGGAATAAACAACTATGTGTGTAATGAGCATGCTTCTTGTCGCGTGAATAACACAGGCCAAAAATCTGGGTGAAAATGGTCGGCTGCCTTCTCGCCCAATCCGTGCTCAAAGAATCATGATCTGCCACCGCCGCCGCCTCACGATCCAATTTCTCGCTTCGCAGGAACTTCTAACGGTGCATCTACCCAAACTTGAACTCCCTGTCTACACAACAATCTCTCTGTGATACCCGGGCGCAAACTGAGTTTCTGTCGCCTCTTTACTGCTGTAGTCGAATACCTTTTTGCTACCACGTTGCTTGTCACATAGAGACCAGCCTTTTCTGCAACATCTCACTGCGTTGTCGTCATTCGCAAGCTCCCCGCCATCGACACCCTCAACCTTGAGCCCCACACCGGAGCAGAGACACCATGGATACCAATATGGAAGATGTCGGCAGAGCGCCCGAACCCTCGAGGTTATCGCCTGCCACTGAACCCGCGTCCATACCTACCCTTGATGGATGGATTGAAAGCTTGATGACCTGCAAGCAATTGGCCGAGGTCGATGTACAGAGGCTCTGCGAGAAGGTATGTGGGCTTCGCAGATCTCAATGAAATCGACAGAGCGTCGAGGGCGCGTATGTGATCCAGATCGGTCTCTAACAACGCGTCTCCAGGCACGAGAGGTCTTGCAGGACGAGTCCAACGTGCAACCGGTGGTAAGCAAATCTGGAATGCTGCTGTGGCCATCAAAAGCTGACTCTCACCAAGAAATGCCCTGTCACTGTATGCGGAGACATTCACGGTCAATTTCACGACTTGATGGAGCTCTTCAGAATTGGTGGACCAAACCCAGATACGAATTATCTATTCATGGGTACGGATCTCCAACCATATCCAAGCATGGAGAGAGAATACTAACATGGGACAAGGCGATTATGTTGATAGAGGGTACTACTCCGTTGAGACCGTCACCCTCCTCGTAGCCCTGAAAATCCGATATCCCCAACGCATCACCATCCTCCGTGGCAACCATGAATCCCGTCAAATCACACAAGTCTATGGGTTCTACGATGAATGTCTCCGAAAATACGGCAATGCGAATGTATGGAAGTACTTCACCGATCTCTTCGACTACCTCCCCCTCACCGCCCTGATCGATAACCAAATCTTCTGCCTGCACGGAGGTCTCTCTCCCAGCATCGATACCCTTGATAACATCAGAGCACTGGATCGTATACAGGAGGTTCCGCATGAGGGGCCCATGTGCGATTTGTTGTGGTCGGACCCAGATGATAGATGCGGTTGGGGAATATCACCAAGAGGTGCGGGGTATACGTTTGGGCAGGACATTTCGGAGGCTTTCAACCACAATAATGGCTTGACTCTGGTGGCAAGAGCCCATCAACTGGTCATGGAGGGATATAATTGGTCTCAGGATAGGAACGTGGTCACCATTTTCTCAGGTAAGGCTTGGGGTTTCTTTTCAACAGAATTCGACTAATATTTGCAGCTCCGAACTATTGCTACAGATGTGGCAATCAAGCTGCTATTATGGAGATCGACGAGCATCTGAAGTATACCTTGTAAGTCTTGGCCCTGGACGTATTTGGAGCCTCACTGACCAAGACATCCAGCTTGCAATTTGACCCCTGCCCAAGAGCAGGCGAGCCTATGGTTTCACGACGTAAGTTATTAAACGCCCGGCAGCGGGTGATTCAGCTCTAACAGTGCCTAGGAACTCCTGACTACTTCCTTTAGAGGGTTTTCATGAAGAACGGTACTCCGCGCGGGCAGGCATGTTACAAAGGTACCACAGAAGCGATGAAAACCCTCTTCATGTAAAAGAGATCACACGGCATTCGTGCAGCGAGGGGGCGATACCATTAATGGGACAACCCAAGAGTGCTGTTTGTAGACTTGCGGTAGACTCTTATAAGAATGCAAAAGCGTTATACAACAAAGATCCTTGAAATTATTCGGATAATTGGGTCCTTCACATCCAGAAGACCTCCTTGCCTGTGCTGCACCTTTTCCATCCTGATGGTATTTTCCAGAGAGAGAACTTTCGGCCCTGTTCCCCTAACACAGGTGCGAAGGCCTGGGGCTCTCCCTCAAAATCAATGAATGGAGCGAGCGATGGGGGCTATGAGAGGCCCCCCTCACTTCTAGTGGTTACAACCGCACTGGCGCTGAGATGCGGTGGCTGGTTCTACAGAGGTAGTACAGTAGAACTATCTCCCCATCTGACAAGAAGCTCTGGGCTTCGTTCTCTGGTCAAGTCAAGTCGCGTTCCACGAAGTCCGACGGCACGACGCCAGGCTAGAACAATCCGAAATCAATAAAACGAAAAGAAAACAAAATAAAGCCTCGTGCAACCTCGCCAACCGCCACCATCCAAAGAAGGTGCTGACCCGCTGGTTTGAAAGTCCGTTGTCCGTTATCCGTCCCCTGCAGCGCAGCTCATTGGCTCGTCAAACCGGCCATCGGCGCCGTCGTCAGACAGATCGACCAACTCGGCGTCGCCCTTCAGCAAGCTCCGATATCATTTCAAGATTCTCAGATTTCATAGGTGTGAGCCTGCACTCTCACCTGCACGGCGTGCGAGTTCCATGATGCGTGGACTTTACTAAGGGAGTTCGGACGAGGTTAAAGAGCGATGCGTCCCCCTCTCGAATCCATAAGTATGGCGCGATGCGTCCGTTGTGCATTCCTTGAATGTTGTGAAACTTGTGGCAAGTGAAAGACATTATTGCAGATCACAATCACCACACCGATACTAGGTAATTTGGCCATGCGAGCTACATGATAACCTTCCCCCCACCCGCCATACGTTGCAAACCTACGCATTCTAAACAACAGCCCCGTTCACCATGTCTCGTCCAGGAGGAGTAAGCAGAATCCATCAATCGACATTATACATACTGACAAATGTGCAGCCTCCCAAGGGTCCCCCATACATCCCCACCACTGCTGGCCAAGGCGGCCTACCTACGAAGAAGGTCGATGATCCTATCAGTTCCATCTTCCTTGCTCTGTTCGTGATGGGGGCTGTAGCCCATATGGCCATCCTCCAAGTTAACCTCCGAAGGAAAAAGAAGTTTATCATGAGCGCTCTACTTTTTGCATTCTGCATGGGCCGAATCACAACGATGACAATGCGTCTTGTCTGGACGACTTACCCTCGCAACCTCTCGGTAGTCATTGCGGCCCAGGTCTTTGTCTCGGCAGGAGCACTCCTCCTATTCATTGTCAACCTGATATTCGCCCAGCGGATAGTTCGAGCTTCCCATCCGCGTTGGGCCTGGGCGAAGGGGTTCTCACTCGCATTCAAGCTCTACTATGTTTCCATCGTTCTCATGCTGATAGCATTGATTACCTGCACGGTCCAGAGTTTCTACACACTCAACAAAAACATTCGGCGAATTGATCGAGGAGTTCAGCTGTTTGGAGGAACTTACTTTGCCGTGGCAGCTTTCCTCCCCATCCCCTTGCTATCCCTCAGGGTCATTATCCCCGATAAACCACCTGTTGAGAAGTTCGGTCAGGGAAGGTTCAGAAGCAAGATCTTTATCCTGCTCTTCTCGTCCGTGCTGCTCACTCTCGGCGCGGCATTCCGAGCAGGCATCAATTACGTCCCTCGACCAATCACTCGCCCAGCTTGGTACCATTCCAAGGAATGCTTCTACATCTTCAACTTCGCCATCGAGATCATTGTGGTTGCTCTCTACGTCATCATCAGGGTCGACAAGAGATTCCATATCCCAGACGGAAGTCATGGCCCCGGAGACTACATCAGTATCTCGAAGGGTGGGCCGAGAAGAAAACCCAGCTTTGCTGATCGGGTGTTGGACGAAGAGCAGGTCTTTGGAAATGGAAGCGATGAGGCGCTGGGAAGAAGAAATCCAGATTTGGAGCTTCAAGAGGTCAGGCCTTTTACGCCTATTCACATCTCTCCTGAGAAAGAAGTGGAACCTGGAAGTCCCTTGGGCTCCTACCCTACACCACCGGATTCGGCTCCTGGATCTACTCACGGAGGCGAAATTCAGCAAGCCGCTGAGTCGGTTCCTCCTACGCTTAATCATATCTCTCATGAGAAAGAAGTAGAACCTGGAAGTCCCTTGGGCTCGTACCCTACACCACCGGATTCGGCTCCTGAATCTACTCACGGAGGCGAAATTCAACAAGCCGCTGAGCCAGTTGCTCCTACGCCTGATCACATCTCTCATGAGGAAGAAGTAGAACCTGGAAGTCCTTCACGCTCCCACCCAACTCCGCTGGCTTCGGCTCCTGGACCTGCTCACGGAAGCGAAATTCAGCAAGCAGCCGAGCCGATTTCTCCTTTGTCTGCTGTTGTGGAGAGTAGACCCGCAACAGCGCACGATGATGAGAAGTTGGCAATCGCGTGATCTGGGAAGGTCAACAGGACAGGGTCGGGTCGGGTTTTTGAGATGGTTGAATACGGTTTTGCATTTTGCGTTTTGGAGCATACACAGGAGTTTAGAGCATTAGATACCCTGATGCCACATGGGGTTTCTTTCCTGCGAAAAGTGTGAGTACAGTATACGAAAATAATTCCTAATATCATATTTCATCAAAACCTCTGAAGAGCACATTTTTCGTGACCAAGGGCCATATTCGACGTGGGACAGTTTTGATCTTGAAAATAAATCTCAGCTGTACTGTTTTGCGTCTTGTGAGATCATCAAACTCACTCTTCTTGAGGAAGTCTCTTAGATTGTGGCCCGTGCCTCGCTTCAGCGCCGATCACGAGTGAGCGATTTTAAACGCGCCTCTGGTTTGATCCAAGTACTCCCACCCTCACCTCACGCCGACCCCGTTTGATACGTCTACGCACCCACTGACTTCACGATCGAGTAGATGAGATGTCGTTGACTCCACAGGATAACGCGCGAACAACCTTCCCCCAGACGAACCCCGGCCGCCAACACGTATTCCAAGTCCAGCAGCCCAATATCGCCAACCCCTCGCCTTCGCAGCAGCGAGCCTTTCAACAGCAAGTCCAGGGCCGGCCAACACAGGGAGGCATCCGTCCTCCTGGTCAACACAAGTCCCCCTACTCGACTCCATACACTCCGAGCAATGTCCAACAAGCAGGACCACCTCGACAGAATGGCAATGTGGGAGTATCTGCAGAGCAGCAGATTGCTCAGGGTGTCTTGAGTAATCCATCTGCTGGATCTGGCACGAACACCCCTCAACGACGTCCTCCAGCTCTTGGTACAACAATTCATATGCCTCCTCACGGCCCTCCTCAAAACCAATCCATGAGCGTAAACCACGCGATGAACCCCTCCTCATCTATCAACCAAGGCCAACGACAATCCCAGAACGCCTCTCCTGCCCTGCAAAACCTGTCCCTCCAAAGACCAACCATGACAGCTTCTCCCGGAAACTCAAACCTCGGCCAAAGACCACAAGACAGTTCTCCAGATGGCAGCGCTCAAGACCTATCGATGATTGATCCCCAACTAGCAATCGACCAACAACTCAATGACTCCAACAACTCCATGCTCGACCCCCAAGGCTCCCCCTCAACCCCGCAAATCATCCAAGGAGAAATGCTCTCTCCGCCTCCAGGCGGCAGCTTTCCCACCTTCGAAGCCCTCTTCACTTTCGCCCAAGCGCACGCCCTGGCCCACGGTTACGCCTTCGTCATCGGACGCTCGAAGCGTGACAACCGAGGTCTGAAGAAAGTCTTCCTGATCTGCGACCGTGGTGGAACAAATAAGGAAAAAGTTCCCGGCGAGCAAAGACAGCGGAAGACTAAGTCAAGGAAGTGCGGTTGTGAGTTTGGAGTCTTTGGCCTGGAGAATAAGACGGCGTGGTTATTGAGGGGTAGGATTGATGGCGAGCACTTGACGCATAACCATCCGCCGAGTGAGAGTCCCACTGAGCATCCTGGTGCGAGGAAGCTGGATCCGAAGGCTATTGCTGCTGTGAAGGCGCTTGAGGAGAATGGTATTTGCCCTTTGTCTCGATATCAAATCATGCACATATGCTAATAGATATGCAGGTGTATCTGTCAAAGAAACTCTCGAGATTCTTCACCGAGAGAATCCAACCGTCCGCTACCTACCAAGAGACATCTATAATGCTCGCGCAGCCATCAAGAGAGACCCCTCACGTGTCGAAGCAACAGCCATGGAGCAGCTCCCGACCTTCTACAAGAAACCCCCCATGACATTCGAGGAGAAGTTGCGAGCAGAGCTAAGAACTGAGGTAGCGAATGCCCAAGCCGAGATCGAGAAGACGAAGGAGGCGTGGCGCAAGGAGGTCGAGGACTTGAAGGAGCAGTTGCGGCATAAGGACAAGATGATTCAGAAATTCGAGATGTTTATCGATATTTGTAACGAGAGGGTTATGGTGCAGAGGGAGAGGTTGGAGAAGGAGGGTGAGCCTTCCGGAACTGCTACTGGTTAAGAGCCAGACATACGTTTTGCTCTCTTGGCTCTTTAACCTTGGTTTCGCTTTGGGAGAACGGAGTTCACGCACGGGAAGGCGTATTAGCGCTCATGGACGTCTTTGATGATGATGATGATTTTGCTGCATTGCGGGTGTTGGCCTTACAAATCCTTATTTTTCTCTCTTGGCATCAAGAAATACACAAAAGTTCTTGCCCTCAGAATAAATGTTCTTTGGTCCTTCCCTTCGATTCCTAAGATTAAAAGTACGCTACTCACCCATCACCTCCCCCTGACTCTCCGTCAACGCAACCTTATTCTTCCCCTTTCTGAACACCCTCTCATCCCTCGGATCAAACCCGCCATTTCCCCACGTAGCCCACTCCGGCGTCTCAGGCCCCATATAATCCTCCGGCCTAAAGGGTTGCCCACTCTCCAAGCACTCAAAAAATTTCTCATAATCAATCCTCGTGTGCCATTTCCCTTCTTTCCTGAATCTCTCACTCGCAATCAGGATACAGCAACTATGTGCATGTTCCGCCGCTATGCCATACTCAAGTCCGCGTTTGGCGAGAGCGGTGTTGAGAGCGAGGACGAAGGCACACACTTCTTCGTAGAAAGGCACGTTTTGCATTGTCAAGCCAGCGCCAGCGGAAGAGGATGTACCGCAGTAGGTAACACCTTTTACTTCTACGAAGCAGGGTAATCCCTTCTCCACCAAGGCAGCATAGCCTTCGGCTTCATCTTCGATGTTAAACCCTTTTACTAAGGTGAGCCGGAAAACAGTTCTTTGCTCGAACCTACGTTCGCGTAGAATGTCGAGACAGCGGTTGAAGCGCTCCCAGAAATCTCTGTGTAGCGGTCTGTCAATCTTCCGCAGTGATTCTTTGTTGGAGGCATCGATGGAGACGTATAGCTGTGTAACTGATTTCAAGGTAGCGAGTTGGTCTGGATGTTGTGCATTGCAGACCAAGAATGAGGAGATGTGCTCCGCGTGCAACATAGCAGTGAACTCATTAATATGAGGGTAGAAGATCGGCTCTCCTACTAGACTGAGAGCGCAGTGTCTAATCCTCATAGCTTCAGCGAAACGCTCAGCTCGGACACCAGGCACGCCGCGCATCATTTTGATCTTTTGGTAGTGGCCTGCTTTTACGCCGGCAAAGATCAGGTCGGGCGGGTCGACAACCCAGCGCCAGGTTGTGCCCACGGGGTTGGTGCCGTGCCGCCAGCAGAAGACGCATTTGTTGGAGCAGGAGAGGGAGGGTGTGGTTTCCATGCATTGGTGGGAAGCGATGCCGTAGAAGGAGAATTTATAACAGGAGCCTCGGCCACGGAGAGCGGATTTGGTCCAGCGGCAAATTTTGACGCCAGAGTGAGAGCCGACAATGGAGTAGCCTTGCTTTGTGAGAGAATTGTAGGTAGGCGAGTTCTTGGGGACCATTTCTTTGACAGTTGTTGGTGGCGTGGGTCGAGTTTTCTTGGAGTAAGTTGTGAAATCTACCTCCAGAGGTTCCGAGGGATCAACTGATGGTGTGTTTAACGTGCTGCCGATGTCTTCTAAATCGTTCAGCGCATCGTTCTTTTGAAGTTTTGTCTTCCCTTGAACAATTTTTTGCTCGTCAAACAGAACTTCGTCCTCTTCGTCCAGGTCCTCCAGATCACTTTCTACAGCATCTCCACTTCCAACAACTCCTTCACCTAGTCCTCCCGTCTGGGCAATATGCCCTAGAACATCTCCTACACCTTCCATCCACTCTCGCAAGCGCTCTGCAGCATTCATCTTCGAATCTCCCATTCCCAATGGGAAAGCTCTTTTCCTTCCTGTCAGCTTAGCCATCCACTTATCCACTTCTCTTGCCTGCGAGCAAAATCCTTCTTCCTCAGTCGGCCACCCTTCCCTATCTCCAAATCCAAAGACCGAATACCCCAAAAGCCGTGATAATGGTGCCGTATCTATCCTAAAATCATTATGGGTTTCTTGCAAATGCTCGAGGAAATTGTCGAGGACTGTGTCGATGTTATATGTTGGTAGGAGAAGTAAATAGAAGAATTGAGTTCCTCCTTCGCCTTTCGGAGGCGTGACGAAATAGTCGTCATAATCAATATATGATAGATCAAGTAATTGAGGTTCGGGAAACGTGGTTGCTGAATCTTCTAGGTTCTTGGTGCTTTTTGCAAGGTCTTCCGTGAAGGCCGTCGCTGTTTTCTCGGTAGCTCCAGTCAAGGAGGAAAAGAAGACCAGGACTTGGATCTTCCGATCTCCAGATTGTGTAGCATCCTCTGAAGATTTCCTCTTCTTCAACCCTCCTACAATGCGCCTAGGGTTCTTCTCTCCATTGACCCTCTTGTCGTCTAGCAGCCTTTCCTTCTCTGCTGGCAATGGCGGGGAAATCGGCGGAGTATAGAAGATTCTCTCTCTGGGCGATCGCAGGTGCAACACAGTCCGGAAGATCATAAGGAGTGTAAATGTCGAGAGGAGGATTGGTATTCGATATTCGTGCCATACTGCCACAATATCTTTCTTGAGTCAGCATTGCGTTTTCCGCGAGACACAGGGAGCTATAAGTCCATACCAGCAATTTCGAAGGGCAACCAAGACCAAGACCTGAAGACCCAAGTCTCATGCGCCATCTTCAGTCGACGTTTAATTTAGTTCAAGACGCTCAGCAGTGTGGTGGGGAAATTTTGCGTGGGGTCGAGTCCGCCAGTGGAGCGGGCGCTAGCGGCCTTCCAGGACCTCAATCTCTGGGGCAAGGTTCGGGCAGACCATGAAACCCTCCGCAGCATTGTTCGCAGATCAGCACCTTCTTGATTTGCAGATGTCTTGCCATGAGAAGGCCCAAAATCAGCTTATGAACGCTTTTATTGGGTCTCTTGATTTCAAGAGACCCGCACATCAAATCAAAGTTGAGGTGTCGCCGACCCTCAAAACAACAGTCCCGAGCCACAACCCAGCAATCTGGCCGATTCAGCTCTCATAGTTCTTCCGTGACGGTGGCTATGAGGCAACGGCGTCAAGTGATAGCGTTATAAGAAGGAGGATATGAACGCTTCGTTTGTCGTATTGTCTTCAAATCGGCGAGGTGCTAGTCATATCTGACGTGAGCTTCTACGAGATATATACAAGGCAAAGCATACCTAATACTTTCAAAACCCATCCGCATTTGTCGTTTCCTCTGTCTTTTTCTTCCAACATGAGTGAGATACGTCTGATCTACTTCATGTATCACCACTACCAACATTGTTTTCTGTCGAAAAAACCACTCATGTCTCCCCCTGCGACCGAATCTTTCACACTCTTTCCTCTCCTACCGCAAGAGCTCCGGCTTCAGATTTGGGAAGCTGTGGCGGAAGAGCCGAACACCGTCGAGCTCAGCTGCACACCGACAGCCTCTTACCTCCCTGATGGTCGCTGGTTCTCACATACCAA